>ENA-UONU01002046-UONU01002046.1-human-gut-metagenome-genome-assembly--contig:-CS51-NODE-2046-length-12800-cov-4.404002_pt1 | contig 12800 bp, 21 predicted proteins | sample MGYA00242462_ERZ724009 | MGnify/ENA metagenome assembly ERZ724009 | reverse complement strand
ATCTTCACCTATGCGAAAATCCTTCTCTGTAATTTCCAATAAAATCTCCATCTTACGCCACCTCCTGATAACAAACCCGACACTTGTTGAAACTGCCATTTGCAAGCCGGAACTCTATTAATGAGGGGTAACTGTTTTCTTCCAGCCATTCCTTAACCTTTTCAAGAACACTACCCTTATACTGGACTGTTACGCCATCGTGACCATTCCGGCTGTAGGCTGTCCTTACAATTTCATCTGTAAAGAGGTCAAGCTTCTGGATAATGGCGCTGACTGCTTTATCGTGTGGCCTGCCGGATTCTGAGCAGATGCCAAGTTCTTTTGCGATACTGGTACAATCCCATAATGCCTGTGTTGTATCATCTGTAATCAGTGGGATTTGAATATCAATGTCTGCCTGTTCTTTGTAAAGACGCTTTGCCTCTGCCGCAATGAATACCGGATCAACTCCGGCTTCCTTGAAAATACCGCTGACTGTCTTTACAAGCATATTGGCGGCGGAGAGGTTCTTTTTCTTTTTTTCCTGCTTCTGTTTCGGCATCTCGTAGGAACCTGTCTTGCGGAGGGAGGGAAGGACTTCCATTGCCAACCAACGCTGGTATTTCTGTGCTCTTTCATTATTGGCTTTCATTCCAAGCAAATAATACAAGCTTTCCGGTATGTAATCATCTTTTCCCAACTTGTTGGGAAACCCCAAATCCACACAAAAACCATTTAATGTTTCCCATCGAGGATATATTTTCCCTTTCTTCTCCTGTACCCAGCCAAATCCAATAGCTGTATCTTCCGCGTTAACCGAAATGCTTCCATCTTCATTTAAGACTGTTCTAACTGATAAACCTAATTCTTCATTTTCGAATGCCTTAATTTCATTTTTCTGCATAGCAAAATCTTCCTTTCTCAAATTATTCTTGAAAGAGGCTCCTTTTGCTGATATACTATATTTATCAGTGGGAAACCTCTGGTGTTATATAGAAGTTCGTTAAACTTGGTAGGTGGAGCGAACTTCTATTTTTTTAATTTTTGGTACTGTTCTTCAATCCCATTTCTCACAACTTCTGAACGACTGGCACTTTCAACTTCACATATCTTATCAAGTTTTTCTACCGTTTCTTTATCCATGCGAACACGAAGCATATAATCTTTAGGATTATCCGTCAACTTTGTACCTTTTTTCATAGCAGACACTATATTCACCTCTTTTCTTTGTTGCTACATTTTTCATTATACTTTGTAGCAACAAATATGTCAAGAGATTTTTCACGCCTACCTCGTGAAATCAAAAAGGCCCAGCCTTTCGCTGAACCTTAACCATATCTGTGGGGAGGCCAGGAGCACTGCCTGGCAGGACTTCTCCCCTATATTCAATCAACATTCTTCACCTCCCTGTTACAATATCGCACGGCTTAAAATAATTTAAAAAGTATCTTTCTTGTCAGCTGCTTCCTTTGCTTATACTTTCTTGGCAAACCAGTTCTGATTCAATTGCAGCCTCCTGCAATAATATGCAAGGGACAAATTTCCTTCCCCATCCATTTGCCGTCCTACACCCACAGTGGAATCCGCTGGCACGGAAACGATGGATATTTCATAAGGAACCCATCGTTTGGCGATCTCACACGGCCCTGTAAACCTACCATCTGAGGATTTCTTTCCAGGAGCCACTTCCTCCCAGGATTCCACCATATACCCAACGGATACTCCTTTTAATGTTCCTGACCGTACTTTTTGATAGATCACATCAGAAGCTTCATCCTCATCAAATCGGATTTGAGCTTTTCCCCTTCCCTTATCGTTCCATGCTTTAATTACTTTCCCAATCACGCAATCTCGTTTGTGGTTAAAAAGCACACAGCCAATTTCGTTGAGACGAACCAGATCCATACATCCTTCCGTATGATCCAAAATCTCCACTCCCCACCATCGGCCGTAAGGTTCCTCTGAAGAAAAAGAAAGCTCTACGGTTCGCTCCTGTCCTTCTACTGCCCGTATCGAGCCAGAAGAAAGGAAACGGCTAAGATTTCCCCGCATTTCCATCTGTTTTGACTGATTTTCCAAATATGACACCTCCCATATCAATTCCTTTTTCTTGTCCGTATTTCATAATCTCTGCAAGTTCATCCACCTGCTCCTTCCAGTCCCTTCCGTTCTCTGCGGCCATAACCGCCCACGTTTTCTGCCCCGTATTGAGGGCAGTTTTATTTGCATTGGCTTCCTTTACCGGATCAATCCAGCGTTTTGGAGCCTGGATCCAGTTATGGGAAAGATAAGCTTCTTTTTTCTCCCCCCAGAAATCAGGCAAATCCACTTTTCCAGACAGAACCAGGGAAATGACAAAACTCTCATAAATTTCATCCATAACCTCCAGGAGCTGTTCCTTATCTTCTTCGTAAGTCAGATCATCTTCAATCATCCCCTGCCTGGCCGAGCTGTAATTGCTTTCTGACATATCCCTGCTTACTGTTTCATAGCTCAATCCCTGGCCAGCTCCCACCAACCGCAGTTCCTGCTTCATGTATGAGGTTGCGTCCGTGGCCTGGCCACTGGGGTTCACCACCTGCACCTCATCCCCTGGGTTCAGATACTGAATCATACCGGGCGTAAGCGTTTTTCCCTGATAGCGCTCCTCTGATCCTGCCGCCCCTTCCTCTATCGTTCCAGATCGCCCATAACCTGCCTGGGGCAAGCTTCGTTTAATAAATGCGGACAAACATGCCAAAATTCGTTCCTTAACCCCTACTGCCCGCATAAACTCATTCATATCCCGGATCCGGGTCATGGTTGGTGTCATATCTGACATTTCCCGAATCTGTGAAGGCCGTGTTTTAGTAAAGAAAAAGATCACATCTTTTGCCTCAATATATATAGGCTCCACTGCGTCCATACCGTCAATGCTGTACTGTCGTATCCAATATCCCATCGGCCGGTTATAGGAATTATACTCAATCCCTCCTACTACCTTATTCCCTTTGACTTTCGGTTTTACAGCAGTAAGATCCAGTTCATCCACTTCTATAGCTTGAAGCTTAAACGGAAGGAGGCCGCCCCCCACATAACGCTTTAAAAACAAAATACCTCCGTCCACCTTTTTTCTTCGGACCGCCATCCGCATCATGGCGTTAAAACTCTGTGTCCCGGTAACATCACAATTCTGCTTTTTACACCAAATCCTCCAGTAGTGCTCCATCTGCTGGTTCCATTCTTCTTTTCCTGTGTTCGCCCGAAGGCGGTATCCCTTTCCGAATACATTACGCCGATAAGCCCCGATTACAGAGTTCATAACGTCAGAGTTTCTCTCCATATCCCTGGCTCTGGCCCGCACTGTATCCCTTCCCTGGCGGTCTGTCATTTCTGCTGATTCGATTAAGGCTCTCCAATTACGATTCAGCCGGCCATAATCCGCTGCATCATAACTTCGCTGTTCTTCCAGTGCCCTTCGATACGCTTCCCGCTCAAATTGCGCTTTCGGTGATAGATACCCAATCGCCCGATCCAACCAATTCAAGCTCTCTACCTCCCTTCAAAAACCGCTACTACGGTATCAGCAAACAGACTGCTTGTCCCTCCTGCTGCAATCTGGGACTGAAGCTTACTCTGCATATCCTGTAAAAGTTCTAGATCCGCTCTTGTCAGCCGTCGGCTTCCGATCTGGTAAGACTGCCCTCCTACCAAAATATTGTAGATGGCCTTATTAACCGTGGCTAATTGTTCCTCCGGCGTACCAAATGGTATAAAATCTTCTTCCATCGCTTCTTTCCTCCTCTACATCAGCCAATGTTCCTGTTTCTCAATCCAAGCTTCTTCCGGCCTGTGCTCTTCCAGCTTCTGTGCTGGTGTGTTTTCTTCTTCCGGTTCGTTTTGAATTTGGTGAAGGTTTCTGATTCCCCTAATTTCTGCCGCAGCCATAGCGTAGACCTCACAGTCAAGATAATGATTATCTCCGTGGGAATGTTTTTGAACCCAGCGCTGGCTTTTAGATCCATTCGCAGCCCGGACAACAACCTTGTGCTCCGCCGTAACCTGTTTTGCGTACTCCTCATCACAGTCCTTATATACCATCCAGGACCCCGGCCCATTTTTCCGACGCATTCTGGCAGCAATGGAGTCCTTATATTTATCTCCGTCCACTAAGACAACCTGCATTCCATAGGCTTTAGAATTTCTCTTATCCACCTTGCCAATCTTATACCGATCCCTCATAGGATTACTGGCTCCTTTACACGGAAGCGCCCAATCAGAATGGTCAATGCAAAAATCATAGGTGTTATCTGCCTGATACCCTGAATCAATCAAGGCCAGGCTTACCACCATTTTTCTTCCGTTCTCTGTTTGAAATTCCCCGTTCATAATCCGCTCAATGGATCGAAAATCCAACACTTGCCCATGAGCAATATTTTGGCTGGTTGTATAAAATCCAAAAGCACGAATCGTATAATACAAACTGGTTTCCTGTACATCCACTCCGGCAGTGATCATCTTCGCCCAAGAAGGAACGATAAAGGCTGGCAGCTCCGTCTGGCGCTCCATCACGGTATCCTCGTCTGTCTTAAGTTTTGTATCCTCCCACGGTTCAGCGAGCCATGAATTAACAAAGTTCTGGTATAGCTCAGGATCATCTTTTGACTTCAAGTATTCCTCTGCCACGTCCGCCCAAGTAACAAATACACTGTACAAAGAATTGATCCAGTATCCAATGCTTTTTGCCCTTCCTACCCCGCGCTTTTTTACAGCCCTCCACTCACCGTTTTTCAACATGCCCGGCTTATCTCCATCAGCTATTTCACAACCACATTGATTGCATACATACACAGCTGTTTTAGCCCGATCATAAGGACTTAACTTTTTTTCTTCATCTTTGCAAAATATGATGCTGCTGAATTTGAGTTCGATCATTTCTCCGCAATGGGGGCATGGAACAAAATAGTGCCTTACCTCCTCTGCATTGTCATGGAGACTCCAAATATAATTCGTCGCCAGCGTCGGAGTAGAACATGCGTATACTTTACTCTGAGCTTTGTACGTCTTAATACGTTCCATTGCCAGATTAAAAGGCGACGCCTCCTTTTTGGAAGCCCCACCCATCTTATCAATCTCATCAAAGAACAGATATTTAATTGCTTTTGAAGCCAGCTTAGCCGGAGAACCTGCTCCTCTGAGGTAGAGAACCATTGTTTTGAATTTCAAACGGAGTTCCTTGGAACTGTTCTCAAAAAATATTCTTCTAATTTCAGGGATCAAGCGGAATGCAGGTTTTAATTTATCATTTGAAATATCTTTTGCCAGATCATCCGAAGGATAAACGATCATTGATGGAGCTGGCTGCTCCATAATGAGATAACAGAGAATATTGATGAGAGCTTCTGTTCCCCCAATCTGTGAAGATTTACAGAAATAAATTTCGCGGATATAGGGATCATTGATCGCGTCCATGATCCCTACCAAGTAGGGAGTTACGCTATTTGACCACTTTCCTGAAATATTGCTGGAATCGTCCAATACCCTATATTTTTCAGCCCATTGGCTGACCGTTAATTCCTCCGGCTTCGCCAAAGTACGCCTGATCACCCGCTTAAACAAATTTTTGGTCTTGTTCTTAGATCGGCTCCTCTGGCTCAACTGCTGTCTGCCTCCTCATTCTCCTCATCGTCTTCGTATTCTTCCTCTACCTCATATCCTCCACTCTGGTCAATCTCATCTGGATCGTACTCAGACAATTCCTCCAACACATTTAAAAGCCCTTCTTGAATAATACGGATGCTTTCGTTTACATCTTTAATTCCCGCCAACTCCATTGCTAATTTTGATGGAATAGCCATCAGGCGATTTTTAAAACGAACCAGCATATCAGATAAATAAAACTCCACATCTGCCGCTTCATGCAGCTCTCTGCGAAGTTTTCTCAGCTTCAAAATGGAGATCTGTTTTTTCACTTCCTCATGTTCCGCCTGTACCTTCTCTTTTGAGATCAATGCACTGCGTCCCATTTCCGCATTTACCTTATATTCAATGTACTCCTGGACACAGGTTTCAAGAGAATATCCGCGCCCATTTTTCCCGGTTTGAAAAAGCCCTTCTTCCCGAAGCATGCGCACGCGACGGCTTGTAATTCCAAGGCATTGAGCCAATTCTTTCTGATTAACGACCATCTTTATCACACTCCTTTTTTTAGCTTTTTCATTCTGGCTTTCGGACCATTGCAAAGAGGTTAAAAAGCGGAAGGAAGTACCCTAAAAAAATATCTTGCAAAGAGAAAAACCCAAGTCCTTCCACGACCCGCACCGGGGGGTAGGGGGTGGGAAGTACCTTTTATTTCCCGAATGATCAGACAATACATTAATGGAGCAAAAAAGAGCACCTGCCTTACACAGATGCCCTTTTTTGTATATCATACGGTGCACCGTATATCAACATTTTATGTATTTTTCAATATATTGTTTTTATCCCCACTCTATCCACAATATGTTGATAACTAAGAAAGACCCCTGCCTCAAAGCAGGAGCCTTTCTTAGAAAAGAAGAATTATTTATGGTAAGGGCTTGCGGGGGCTGGACTCGAACCAGCGGCCTTCTGGGCATGAACCAGACGAGCTGCCATCTGCTCTACCCCGCTATGGGGAAACCGGCCGCCAGGCTGTAGCCCCTAACGACCGACTGGGGAGGAAGCCGTCGGCTGTATGCCTTTGGCTTCGGATTTTATTATAAAACGACTTTTCCGACATAAACGACCTTTTTTATTTAATTCCACAACTTTTTAGATATTTATCCCGGATATGTAGCCTTGGATAGTCTGGGTTATCCCGATACCCCAGTCTTTTCGCAATCTCCTTCCATGGTAATCCTTCCAGGTAGTAATACTCAAATACTTTTCTGGTTATCGTATCCTCGATTGCCTCAACCCAATTTCTGATCTCCGCTGCTTCTGCCTCTTTCTTATCCAGAAGCTGGCGTTTTCTCCTATACCTCTCACCATCAAATCCTACTACTGCCTGCGGACGTTCAAAGCCCTTGCTGTAGTCTTTTATGACACTGTTCCCCAGTCCTTCATCGGTTGTATTCATCTCATTCAATTCATACCGTAGGATCGTGATCTCCTGCATAAGCCTCTGGTAACTTTCCAGACGTTTTATTGTCATTTCCAACGGTATCACCTCCCATCCGGAAACCGCTTCCTGTATTCCCTATGTCCCTCTAAATACTGTTCTTCCTTCCTTTGCCTGCCTAACAGCTGACGCAGCTCATTTAAGAACTTCTGCCCAGACGGGCTCTGGAAATACTGGGCTGCCGCCTCATACATCTTTGCCGTATCCTTGTGCTTGCGGCGTATCCTCCGGCTCCTATAGAGCTTCAGGGCCTCGCTATGTAGGTCATACTTATTCTCTGTAAATTCCAGCCCATGAAGAAGATCCTGGAGGCGCTTGTCTTCCTCCCCTACCTGCGAAAAAGAAAACTGATATTGTTCCTGACATTCCTTCGCAAACTTCAAAAAATTTTCCAGCTGCTCCGATGGTTTCTCACCCATAACTCCGCCTCCCTCTAATATCCTCTGCCTGGTCTTATCCCACTCCTCTGCCCACTGGATCTGCTCTGGCTTCGGGGGCGGATCTATACGCTCGATCTGATACCGCCCCTGGTAAAGGATCCCGGCTTCGCTGTAATGGGTGACCTGCTGATAATGCTTCCAGCCAAACCGCTCCATGATTTCTTGGGCCCGATACTCTCCCACCAGCTCCCCGTTATCATACAGCTCAAAATATACTGGCCTTGAGCTCATCTCCTGCCACCTTCTTTCCTACCGAATCCGCGCGCTCACCCTTTGATGGGCGCCGGCTCCCTTGCCTCCTCAGGAGTGCTATGACATACTCCAGATGAGGGTTCTTCTTGTTCCACATGGTTTTCTTCTCCTTTTTTTGTTCCCCTATTGCCTTTAAAAACCCTGTAAGTTGGACGATCCGGTCGTCTGCAAGCCTGGCCGCCCCCTGGCTTCTCTTAGATGTCTGAGGGACGTTTGCCTCAAGCTCCAATCTTACCTTCGCAGGCAGTAAGATTTTTCTAATGAAATTAACAAAAATCTAGGTTTTTGAAAAATCTTACTGCCTAACTCCCGACTAAAGTCACGAGAGTGCGGCGGTTAATTTTCAAATTCTATTTATACGATTGTGACCCGGATGCCTTCGCCGCCCAGTTCCTCAATTTTCTTACCAAGCATGGTTCTGATCACCCATAACTGAGTAACATGTCCGGCAAAAAATCCATTGGTGTGTGCTGTCTCTTTTTGCATCTCCTTCAACATCTCAATTACTTCTTCTCTGGTGTATGTATCTTTCTTCTGCATCATTACCTCCAAACCTTAATTTACTGTATCAAACATACTGATCTGATCATCTGGTTCCCAGGCCAGCATTTCAGACTTCGCCCTTTGATAAAATGTGTGGTCAATCTCAAACCCGAAGGCACTTCTTCCAAGTTCTACCGCAGCTCTCAAAGTGCTTCCACTACCAGCACATGGATCAATCACAACATCTCCCGGATCTGTAAAGACTTCTATCAGATTTTTCAACACTTTTACCGGCTTTTGCGCCGGGTGGATTTTCGGAATATCTTTCCCGTCACGCTCCCAGGTAAACCAGTTGAAAATCATGTGCCCCGTTCCCGGAATGTTCTTTCCATTCTCGTCCGTCCTCACGCCGTTTCTGAATTTTGGCAACCGGTCTCGGTACAGCACAAGGGCATATTCTGTCGCTCCTACGATCCGCATATTTGCCTTTAACACCTGCGGACTGTAATTCTTACAGAAAACCAATGGTATGTAATTTACGAAACCGTGTTTTTCTGCTGCCTTAATCAATGTCTGGATCTGCTCAAAACTGCAAAATACGATCATACAAGGAGAATTACTGCTTCTGCCTCTCTGTATTGGTCTGGTATCTTCTTTTTTGAGCATCTTTGAACAGAAATGGAAGTACTCATACAAATTAAAATTGAAGTCCGAATTGAAAGCTGCTTTACCTGCAAGCTTACTTTCTCCGTTTTTGTTATCCCCGCCGATATACCAAGAGGGATTTGAACCGTAGAAATTTTTTCCGACATTATACGGTACATCTGCTATGATAAGCTGTGCCGGTGGTATGGCATATTTCTTGTAGTTCTGCATATTGTCTCTGTATATCTCACATTTTACTTTTCTAACGTATTCCATTTTTTCAAAAGGAACCTGCTATAGCATTACCCCGGCCGGAGGTTCCGGCTCCTTTCACTCGTTTTATTCTTTAATCTTCTTCTCTTTCTTCCCAATCCTCGCAGCAATGGTCATGATCCGTCCAGTCTGTGCAGTAATCACTCTCACCATTCACACATACCCATCCATCTGAAATATCTTCATGACTATGCCATCTGCAAGTTCCACAGCATTTTCTCATCCTTTCCCCTCCCTCCGATACGGCTCCGGCAATGGCTGCCAGGCGATAACGGAATAAACTTGCCCGAAATCATCAAACCACGTACCATCCGGAGCAAATTTCAGTGTTGTTGCTTGAACTGCGCCTTTTATCATTACATTAAATTCTGGACAGTAATCGTCTTCTGTTCCTTCCGGTACTTCCGGCAGTCTCTCCTCCACGGGAATCCAGCGGTGCTTGCACTGTTCCTCATTCAGCTCCTTCAGTAACTTCCCTGCCTGGCTCCGCCCAAAATCATTGACTCTTTCCAATTCCTCTGGGCTTAATCCGGTGTCCTCATACTCCATCAGTTTCCAGAGTGCCCCATACACGCGTTCATACAAATCTTTCGTGATGATCTGCCCTTCATGCAGCTGCTCCCATGGCACTCCCCTGAGGCTCCAATTCCCCTGCTCATCTTTCTGTGTTAGTCTCTTCATGGCTATCCCTCCTTCTTCCCGGCATACACCCATAATGGATATGCTGCTCCGTTCTCCTCCGAGTGATGATCTGTACATGATCCCCGGTGATCTCCTTCCCACACTCATCACAAATATAAATCGGTTCGTTCTTTTTCTTATCTCCCATTTTTCCTTTGCTCCAGCTGGAAGATCGCCCATCTCAAGGCCGCAGCGGCCTCTGGATCCCCTTTGTTTTCTGCTTCTTCCATCAGCTCATACAGTTTCTCCATCTGTTTTTCTTCCATCGTCCCTGCCTCCCTACATAAATTAAATCCCTGGCCTACGCCATTCCCTGAATCCTGGCTTCATATTCTTTCTGCTTCAATCCCATATCTTCCTCCTGTTGCTCCTTCCCAGTCGTTTCTTTCCGAAAATATGTTCTTCTTCCGTGATCAGACCATCACGCCCGGCAAACATGGTTTTATACCAATAACGGCCCTTCTGATCCTTATAATACAAGCTGACCCGTTCTCCCCTCTGCTTCATTCCAACATATTCCAAGGGGCCGCTGTCCGGCGGACAACTTTCGATGGAAAACGCCTCTTTCCCTGCACGTTCAACTTCGTCCACCTTCTTCTCCCTCCTCCAAGTAGTAACGGCCAAACACATGATAAAATTCCTCCCGGCTGTAGTTCTTCTCAAAAGCCCTCTGCCCAATCTTATGCAGGTGATCCGCTATTATCGGATCACTATGGGCTCCGTGCTTGTTGTCCCGGTGGCAATAAGGGCAAAGATGAACCGTTAAACCGTATTTTTCCGACCACTTCCGGTTGGGATTCCCTTCAAAAATATGATGCTTCTCCAACGAACCATAAGCCCCACATAAATAACATCTGGACGCTGGAAGCGTTTCAATGATACTTTTCATCGTGCCTCCTGTCTGGCTATTTTTCCTTCTGCATGCAGCCGGGATACGGTTGTACGCGAAAGATCCAATGCCTCTGCTGTCTGCTTGTAAGTCATTCCCCGATCCATGCACTCCATGACCAGCGGGATATATTTATTTCTGTCAATCTGATTATATTTTATCCCAGCCCTCCCACTGCTTCTGTGTGATTCATGCTCAGGATAACCTATTCCTTTTTTCACATTCCTTTCTTTTAAAGCCTGTATATACTCTAGCTTTGTCATACGGTTATACAGCAGCGCCTGCGCCCAGGTCAGACTGGTTGTCAGCCAATCCCCACGCCTTCCCCGATACGCCAGCACAACGATGTGAGGATAAAGGCCGATCACTCTCATTTTTTCAATAATTTCGCTTCGGTCTTCCTTATCCCATACCGGCCTCGGCCCTCTCAGTTGCTTCAATTTGCTTACTCTGTGCTTAAATACGCTCAATTCCAATGGCCTGATGATCCCTTCTAATGTTTCTTCCTTCTTGCTCAATCTCTGACCCTCCTATTTCTTTCAATCCACACTCCGCCCCAGTCTTTACTCGGTGGAAACGGTCTTACTGATTTTCCAAATGTTTTTTTAACTGATCCGTGAGCCCTGGACGGTAAGAGTGATATTCACCCCAAAAAGAATATAAATGAGGATCTAAACGCTCCAGCACCTGGCCCCATACATCTGCATTCTTCACCGGAATACCCTTTGCCGTTTTCCAATCATTTTTTTGCCACTGTCTAGCCCAATGATTCTCCATCGCATTTAAAATATGCTGGCAGTCAGTATAAATACGAAGCTCACAAGGGCAGTTCAGACGGCCCAGCGCTTCTGCGAGGGCTTCCAGGGCCAGCCGGTTCTCTGTGCTCTTTTCCCGGCCTCCCCAGCCGCTCCTCGTCACCGGTTCCCCGTCCTTCATGCATTCCAGAAGGTAGATATACCCACCATTCTTCCGGGACGGCCCATGAATCGAGGTCTCTATGTAGATATTTACGTCCTGCATTTCTCCGGCCCCCTCTCCAGTTGTACTAAGATATAATACAGATATTTATACCCTTGATCGTTGATCCATTCCTGCACGCTTTCTTTGTCCAGATACCACCCTTTTGGCACTTGTATCTCTCCGGGCGAAAATGTTTTTTGACGCCTTCGGTATTTTTTTACTTCCACATGGGTCAGGTTTTTACTGGGATTGTACCTCCCAGCCTGCTTTCCCCCATAGGCCTGTCTTGTTTTCTCCGAATACTTCACAAAATATTCCGCTAATTTCCGGTAATTCCGATCCTTCCTCAGGGGTTCCATATACACTCCCCCATATTCCCACACATCCCGTATCAGGTTCACGGTGATCCCTGACACCACGATATGGATATGGCACGCTCCCCTTGGCCCTACCTCTGCCACCCATACATACTTCAGGATCTTTCCTGCTTTCTTGTATATATTCCGCAGCTTCCTCAGTGTCTTGCTGACCTGGGTGAGAAGGGCCGACTTATTCTCCGGCCGATTCATCGGCTCATAATTCCAGGTCAGATACCAGCAATCCGGCCCAAAATTTTCGTTCAGCAGAAGGGTTAGCCTCTGCCCTGCCCTGCGTATGTTATTTTTCCTTTGCGATTCAGGGGTAGGTTTGCAGCGCTTCCTCCTGACTCCTGGTTCCGGCCTGGCTCTGTCATGATAATCCCAGACACTTTCCGTGATCCCTGCTCTGGCTCTTTTAGTAAAGTATGGCATTGTTTCTCCTGTCGGTAAGTTAATGACCTTAACAAGTTGTGAAAGCGGCCTATATCCGCTTTTTTTCTTGACTTTTCCTTATCGCGGCCGTATACTTTACTTAGAGTGGTTTTTTATACGGCGATAAGGCCTGAGCGTAAACCTGGCAGGGTCTACGCTCTTTTTCTTGTAATTCCTGCATGGATATTGTCGGCTCCTTTCCAGGCAGCTTCTATAATATCTGCAGGTTTCGCAGGTTTGCTCTCTGCTTTCTTTCATCTCGTATACACCACCCAGCTGTTAGGAGC
>ENA-UONU01002034-UONU01002034.1-human-gut-metagenome-genome-assembly--contig:-CS51-NODE-2034-length-12855-cov-127.033281_pt1 | contig 12855 bp, 6 predicted proteins | sample MGYA00242462_ERZ724009 | MGnify/ENA metagenome assembly ERZ724009 | reverse complement strand
TCGTTGGGAATGGTCTTAGCCCATTCTTTGTTGCGTCGGGAGTAGCGCCCATCCCAGTCCTGAAGCTGGACCGTGTTAGACAGAACCATGGACACACGCTCCATGCCATAGGTCTCGATCACACCCTTTGCCGCATCGTGGCTGAGATACATTCCGTCGAAGTGTTCCCGCACCGCCGCTTCAATGGACTCCTTGCATTGGAGATTTACATTGTTGGAGGCTCGGTACTGCTCCAGCTCCCCATGTTCTCTCGCATAGGCGGCAGAATGAGGATAGACCGGTGTTGTTCGCAGTTCCTCTTTGGCTCTGCACACATCGTCGGCACGGCTTTCAATGCTGTCCCGGATCACATCCATATAGCCGGTCTCCAGCTTTTCAAAATAGCGGTACACATCCGCCAGCGGAGAGGGAGATCCCAAAAGCGCCTGTGCCTGTGCGTCAGTCAGCTCCAGTTCCTCCATCGCCATCACAATGTCCTCACGAACCGTGTACTCATAGGTGTGGTGCAGGATTTCTTCCGGGGGCTGGCTTTTCAGCCAGTCCCTGTATTTGTCCTGCTCAGCGGCCATCTTTTCATAAAGAGCCGTATTCAGATCGTTGGTATTCATGTTATCGCACCTCCTCATGCTGTTTTGGTTTCTTGTCGGTACTGCGTGGCGGCACCGGGCGTTTCAAATGATCCAGCACCGAAGGCCGTGTGCTTTTGGTAACAACAGCCTCAGCGTGTGCCGGTCCCTTTCCGTCGATGTTGAGCAGGGTATCCAGCTCCACCAGACGGGCGTTTTTGCTTTTCAGTTCTTCTTCATAAAGGAATGGCTTTCCAACTTCCTCCTTTGCGGCAGCCTGCTGCTGATAGAGGTTATCCAGCTGGGCCTTTGCCGCCTCCAGACGCTGGGGCATCTGGGCGAGGGCATTGTCGATACGGGTAAGATTTCCGCGAGGGTCTGTACCAAGGGTTGCCCGGTGGGTCATCTGTTCTTTCAGCAGGAGCGTATATTCCTGTTTCCAAGCGGAAAATTCCACGGACATGGCATAGCCCCGGTAGCTGCCGATCTGCACCGGATCGGAGGTTTTGACCTCCTTGCAGGCATCCAAAAGGGCAGCACCGGCGTTCTCCTTATCGGTCAGCAGATCTCCACGGATCTCCATACCGGCAAAGCCGTCCTCCGGGTGCGGGTGAGCTGCCAAAACCTCCAGGTCAGATTCAAAGCCCTTGATAAAGCCCTTGTGCTTTTCAATCTCCTCCGGGAAATATTTGAGTAGCTGGTCCTCCAGACGATACTGTTTGCTCTGGTGGTCGGCTTTCATCAGCTTCAGACGGGATACCTCCACATCCAAATCCATACGCTCTTTGATACGAGGGTCTCCGGCGCACAGAGCCTTGATCTCGGCAAAACTCAGAGCCGTTTCATCTACATCATCGCAGGAGCGCACCGGCGATTTAGAAGTCATGATCTGGGAAATGAATTTCTGCTTATTCTCCACCGTCTGCCAGAGGTATGCGTCAAAGGTTCCTTCGGTCACATAGCGGTACACATGGACAAGAGGATTTTGGTTACCCTGACGCTCGATACGGCCCTTGCGCTGGGCAAGGTCTCCCGGTCTCCACGGACAGTCCAGGTCATGAAGTGCCACCAGACGGTCCTGCACATTGGTGCCTGCGCCCATCTTGGCGGTGCTGCCCATAAGCACACGCACCTGACCGGTACGGACTTTAGAGAACAGCTCCTTTTTCCGCACTTCGGTATTGGCTTCATGGATAAAAGCGATCTGGTCGGCAGGCATCCCCTGGGCAATGAGTTTCTGACGAATATCGTCATATACCGTAAAGGCCGGTTCCTGCTCCGGCAGAGGCACAGCGCCTTCCAGTGCGTGAAGCAGTGGATTATCCAGCGTTTTCGCCGCCTTGCTTGCAGGAGCTTTTGCCTGCGGGGTAGAAATGTCGCAGAACACCAGCTGGGTCAGCTTGTCAGCTTCGCCGTCCCGCCAGATCTGCATGATATTGTCCACACACTGATTGACCTTTGTTCCGGGTTCGTCCGGCAGCATCTGGTTGACGATCCTCTGGTCCAGCCCCAGCTTGCGGCCATCCGAGGTAATCTTGAGCATATTGTCCTGGGACGGATCAACGCTGCCGCTGTGTACCAGCGATGCGCGCTCGGAAAGAGCCTTGACCATTTCCTTCTGATGTCCGGTAGGCTGCGCCACGATATTGTGGTATTCCACTTCCGGGGTAGGAAGATTCAGCTGGTCGGCAGTCTTAATGTCCGCCACTTCTTTGAACAGGTTCATCAGCTCCGGCAGATTAAAGAATTTGCTGAATCTCGTTCTTGCCCGGTAGCCGGTTCCCTCCGGTGCCAGCTCCAATGCTGTGACGGTCTCCCCAAATCGGGAAGCCCAGCAGTCGAAGTGGGTCATGTTCAGTTCTTGCAGGCGTTCATACTGAAGATAACGCTGCATGGTGTAAAGCTCGGTCATGGAGTTGCTGACCGGGGTGCCGGTGGCAAAAATCACGCCACGGTTTCCGGTGATCTCATCCATATAGCGGCACTTGGCAAACATATCGGAGGATTTCTGCGCGTCCGATGTGGAAAGACCAGCCACATTCCGCATTTTTGTGTATAGAAACAGGTTTTTATAGTTGTGGGCCTCGTCCACAAACAAACGGTCCACACCCAGCTGCTCAAAAGTTACCACATCGTCTTTTCGCCCCTCGGCTTGCAGCTTTTCCAGTCTGGCTTCCAGAGACTTTCTGGTACGCTCCAGCTGCTTGACCGTGAAACGCTCGCCGCCGCTGGCCTGCACCTCTGAGATGCCCTCAGTGATCTCGTCGATCTGGTCATAGAGAAGCCGTTCCTGACGCTCCCGGCTGATGGGGATACGCTCAAACTGGCTGTGTCCCATGATGATGGCGTCGTAGTCACCGGTCGCAATACGGGCGCAGAACTTTTTGCGGTTATGGGTCTCAAAGTCCTTTTTTGTGGTGACTAAGATGTTGGCGGAAGGATAGAGGCGCAGAAACTCCGACGCCCACTGCTCGGTCAGGTGGTTGGGAACCACAAAGAGAGATTTCTGGCACAAGCCCAGGCGTTTGGCTTCCATCGCAGCGGCCACCATCTCAAAAGTTTTGCCCGCGCCCACCTCATGTGCCAGCAGGGTATTACCGCCATACAGCACATGGGCGATGGCGCTTTTCTGGTGTTCCCGCAGGGTAATGGCCGGGTTCATGCCGCCAAAAGTGATATGGCTGCCATCATACTCACGGGGACGGGTAGAGTTCATTTCTTCGTTGTACTGGCGCACCAAAGTCTGGCGGCGCTCCGGGTCTCTCCAGATCCAGTCCTTAAAGGCTTCCCGGATCGCCTGCTGTTTTTGGGCAGCCAGGGTGGTCTCCTTGGCGTTCAGCACGCGGCGCTCTTTTCCGTCTGCGTCCTCTATGGTGTCATAGATACGGACATCCCGCAGGTTTAAGGAATCCTCCAGAATCTTGTAGGCATTGGCGCGGCTGGTCCCGTAGGTGGTGTAAGCTGCCACATCGTTGTAGGATACGGAAGATTTCCCCTTGATCTGCCATTCAGCGGTAAAGGACGAATAGTTGACCTCGATACTGCGCTGGAGATAAAACGGGGTGTTGAAGGTCTCGTACATAAACTGCTGGATGTACTCTTTGTCGATCCAGGTAGCGCCCAGACGCACCTCGATCTCCGACGCATCCAGGTCTTTGGGCTGGGCGGCGGTAAGAGCTTCCACATTGACTGCATAAACCGGGTCCTGCTGTGCCGCCCGCTGCGCCTGACGCAGTTTGCGGCGTACATTGCCGGAAAGGTATTCATCAGCAGTCACATAATGGGGTGTGCCGTCTTTCTCCAACTGTCCCGGTACACGGAAGATCACGCCTTGCAGCTCTCCGGCCAGTTCTTCTTTTGTTTTTCCGGTAAGCTGGCTCATATAGCCCATATCCACACAGGCTTTTTCAGAGATGGACACCGCCAGTGCTTCGCTTGCCGTATCCACGGCAGCCACCGCTTGATGGGGCTTGATGGTGCGCTTGGTGAACATATCCGCCTTGCGCTCCAGCTTTCCGTCCTCGTCGATGACTTCCAGCGCACAGAGCAGGTAATAGGAAGAATCATCTGCATAGGCCAGGCGGTTTGCACGGTCATTGATGAGACCGTATCTGGCAGAAAAGCTGTCATAGAGCTGGTTCAGCTCCGCCTGTTTCTCCCGAATGGTGCTGTCCGATACCGCTGCGTCCATCTGAAGGTCGATCAGTTCCTGCACACAATCACGCAGTCCCACAAGACCTTTCACACGGGCTTCGGCGGTGGCGTTGAGGTCAGGGCGCACCATGCGGCTGTTTTCCCGGTAGTACACCTGCCCGTCTACAATGGCATAGGAATAGTTCTTCACATTGGGGTCGGCAGGAATGGAGGTGTCAATGGCTTCGCCTTCGCCCAGCTCCGGCAGCTCTGCCTCCTGATAAGTGCCATGAATGTACTTCACAGCATCATGCAGCTGGTCGGAAAGCTCCAGTCCCTCGATGGGGTTCACGGTGTAGTCCATACCATGAGCAGTGCTTACCGGCTCCTGTCTGCCCAGCACCATTTCCGGGTGGTCGATAAAATACCGGTTGATGGCAAACCCATCCTCTGTCTGTCCGGTCTGAGTCCATTCCGGCACGATGTCCAGCGGGCGGTCCCGCTTTTGGAGGAAGATGATGTCCGATACCACCTCGGCACCGGCATTCTTTTTGAACGCGTCATTAGGCAGACGGATAGCTCCCAGCAGCTCGGCACGCTGGGCAAGATAGCGGCGCACGGTGGAATCCTTGGCGTCCATGGTATAGCGGGAGGTTACAAAAGCCACCACGCCGCCGGGACGCACCTGGTCGAGTGCTTTGGCGAAAAAGTAGTTGTGAATACTGAAATTCAGCTTGTTGTAGGCTTTGTCGTTGACCTGATACTGACCGAAAGGCACATTGCCGATGGCAAGGTCAAAGAAGTCACGCCTGTCGGTGGTCTCAAAGCCGCCTACTGTGATGTCCGCCTTGGGATAGAGCTGCTTTGCGATGCGCCCGGAAACAGGGTCCAGCTCCACGCCATACAGACGACTGTTTCGCATTTCCTCCGGCAGCATACCGAAGAAATTGCCCACACCCATAGATGGCTCCAGAATATTTCCGGTCTCAAACCCCATACGGCCCACCGCTTCATAGATGGCCTGAATGACCGTAGGGCTGGTGTAATGGGCGTTGAGGGTGGAGCTTCTGGCGGCGGCATATTCCTCTGGGGTCAGCAGCTCTTTCAGCTGGGCATACTCGGAAGCCCATGCCGGTTTTTCCGGGTCAAAGGCGTCGGCAAGACCGCCCCAGCCCACATAGCGGGATAGGACTTCCTGCTGTTCGGGGCTTGCCTGCTGTCCGGCAGCTTCCAGATTTTTCAGCAAACGAATGGCATTGATATTTGCCTGGAACTTAGCTTTCGGACCGCCTTCGCCCAAATGCTCATCGGTAATACGGAAGTTTTGTGCATTGCGGCGCAGGTTGGCCTTGTATTCCTCATAGGAGGCTTCTTCGGCAGCTTTGGCATTGGGGAAGGTCTGCCACTGGCCATTGACCTGAATGGAAACCGGGTGTTCGTCCAGCACTTCCTCAAAGGTTTTCTCCGGCTCAGTCACAGGGGCTGGTGGCTCCGGCTCCTCGATATGCAGCCGTTCCACCACCACATCATAGGGCAGATTGTTTTTATCGCCCGGATAAACGGCTACGGTCTCGGAATGGAAGGCCGGGACTTCAGCAGCCGGTTCGGAGCGTTCCTGTCCAAAACCGTCCAGCTGGCGGGCATACATCCCACGCAGCAAAGGCGCAACCTCATCCCAGCGGAAATACAGCATAGCCAGACGCTTTTCCTCTGCATCCATGACTTCCAGCTCTATGCCCTGTGCCGTGGTACGGTAATCGGCAATATCGCCGGTCTCCAGATCCAGCGTCTCGATCTCACGGGGATAGGCTCTGCTCAGCCAGTAGGTAATCTCGCTGTTGCTCCTGCCGGATTGCAGCAGCGTGGAAAGCTGCTTTTTATCCGCTTCATCAATCAGTCCATGCGCCAATACATCCCGCAGGTCCTGATCCGCCTTGTCCGGGTCAACGGGAAGAAACTCGGTATAGTAAGCATTACGGCGATCTGCCCGAAGCAGCTGCTCGAACTGTTCTTTGCGCTCTGCCCGGTAGATGGGATATACCATACCAATGGGCAGAAGCTGTACGGTGTCATCCCGCAGCTCGGTGATCTGATAGGCGTCATCCTCGATATACACGGTATCGCCCACGGCATAGACCGGGGCGGCAGGGTCATAGGAGGTTCTTTGCGGAGTTGGGCGGCGAACTGCATCATATTCCTCATCGGAAATGGAAACTTCGGAAGTCTGCTCTGTCTCGGCAGCTGCGATCTGCTCTACATCCGACATCACCTGCTGGATAAACGGGTCATTGTCCAGTTTTTCCGGGTCTGCCACCTGGCCGTTGACGATCCCTCTTTCCTCCAGAGCTTCCCGGATGGCGATTGGGTCGATGTCGTCAAAACGGTTCTGTTCTTCTTCGGTATAGAACCGGTCCTCCTGAATGAGCTGGGCAAGCCTGCGCTGTACCTTCGGCCAGGGCAGCTGCGTTTCCTCCGGGCTTCCGGCACGGACAACGAACAGGCTGTTGCTGTTGCTGCCACCGTATTCCTGAGCCAGCCATGCAGCGGTATCTTTCTCTCTTGCATGGTCTTTCATATAGCGGACGACAGCGTGTTTACTCTCGATATTGCCGTTCCATGCACAAAGGGCAGTATCAATATCTTCCTGAGAAAGAGGGCGCAGAAGCTCATGGAGCTTTGGATAGGTTTCGTCGATCACTTCCCGGTGCAGACGCTGGCGGAACTCCGGTATATCAGAATAAAGGCGGATCAGCTCCATATCCTTAGAACCAAGGACCGCACGGCGCACAGCAGCATTGCCCTCGATGACAGCATTTTCACGGTCAGAATGACCGCAGGCATTGCAGTATGCGGCATCCTCGGAAATGGCGGCAGTCACCACAGGCTTATATTGCTCGTACATTTCCCGAATTGTAGGGGCTGCGGTTGCTTCTGTATCCCGGAATACTCTGTTCCCGTCTGCACCAAACTCCGCTTCCTGAGCGTTGATGTGCTGTTCCGCTTCATGGTTGATAGAGGGCATGGAATATTCCTGACGCTCCTTGCCGTCCTCCGGTACAGCGGAAATGGTCACATCATGCTTATCACGCAGCTGTTCCACCATCTGCTCCAGCTGATTTGCCGGAAACCCGCACATTTCCACACGGCCACCGCCCGGAATCGCACGGGTAGTGAGATTGATGTTCAGTTCCGCAGCGGCTTCTTTGGCATCCTCACCGTACAGCTCAAAGAAATCGCCCATCTGATACAGAATCATATCATCCGGGTGGCGCACCTTGACACCGTTATATTCCCACACGGCAGAATCCGGCTGCTGGGCTTGGATGGCATCTTCTTCGGCCAGTTCCTTTTCAGCCTGGATTTTGTCATACTGCGCCTGTTCCTGTTCGGTAAGATAGCGGCCTTTCTGAACAAGAGAGGTAATGCGCTTGGCAACCTTTTCCCAGTTCAAGTGAACATCCGGGCAGTCCTGCTTTTTATAGTGCAGTCCTTTCCCGTCGTGATCTTCGCCGCTGTGTGTTGCGCCGGACAGGGCATGAGAGCGTCCGCCAATGCCATACTCGTCTTTGAGGAATCTCACTTTTTCCTTATCCGTATGGTTTTCCATGAAGAACGCATAGATACGGCCTTTTCCTCCGGCAAAACTACTGCCGCCGGTCATGGCGGCGTCGATCTCATCCTCGGTAATAAAGTGCTGGACGGTTGGCACTTGGGAAAGGTCTGAAGAAAAGGTCCTGCGTGGCAGGTCAAGGTCCTTCAGGTTCTCCCAGATCTCCCTTGGTCTGTGATAGTGAAAACGCAACAGGTCACGGTCCTGCTGATAGGCAGTCCAGAAGGCAGCGTATTCTTCCTTGAGGGTCTGGCGGAAAGCCGGTTCACTCAGCTGCTCCATCAGGCGGCGGGTCTCCTCCGGGAAACCATTGCCTTTGATCTCTGACAGGCAGGACAAATATCCGGCTTCTCTGGCCCCCTCACTGAGATCGTGATACAGATACCAGAGCTTTTCTACAAGGAGGGATCGTTCATAGTCTGCCGCTTCTGCAAGTTCCACATTGGAGGCAAACTGACCACTTTCCAAAAGCTCCCCGATACGCTCTGCGGCGCTCTCCCAGGAAATGACCTGGGCAGACCTGTCATAACGGACAGACTTCCCATGGGAAAGATGGATACCATCCTCGGCATACCATGCGCTCACACTGCCAAGGCCATTGCCGCCGTGGTACAGCGTTTTCAGTATCTCGGCAATCTCAGCGGTGGTTTTCTGCTTTTCAAAGGCTGCAACCACACGCTCCCTTTGACGGTCTGTATTGCCGCCCAAACGCAGCACATGGTCGATGTCATTTTGGGCAAAAGAAAAAGCAGAGGATGTATGCGCTACATTCTCTGCTTCATCTATGGATTGGATCTGTTCCGCTTCGGAGAGGAACAGGTTTAGGGTCAGCTGTTGATAAGCTCCGCCATCAGGATTTCCTCGGCCTGGGCTTTGCAGGTGTTCATCAGCCCCACCCACTTCATGGGATCGCTGGCTTTCAGTTCCTCGGTGGCTCCCGCTTCCTTCGCCAGCTGGGGCATCATCTGCTCCAGTCTGTTCTGGGCGGTCTCGTCGATCTCCAGAAGGTGCGGGTACAGCTTCTCGCTCAGCAACATCTGGTTGTAGAGGATGGGACGGTGTTCCTTCAGGTAGGTTTTCCTCATCCTTCCGTACTTGCCCAGGGGTTTCTCCGGCTGCTGGCTCAGCTTCAGGTCGGGAATCAGATAGTCTCCGTTCTGGATATAGGTCATGGGATTGTTCATCTTGTTTGCTCCTTTCTTGGTTGGCTTCGCGCTCTGCATTTCGGACGGTAACGCCGATCTGCCGCAGCACCTGCTGGTTGATCTGGCTGACCGCTGTTCCCAGCGCCCCGATGGTGGACGGGGTGTTGAAATCAAAGATCGCCATGAAATCTTCGTGGTCGAAGTAGCGTTCCGGCTCCAGTCCGCAGCGGGACATCAAAGCGTAAGTGATGCTGACGGTGGCGGCTGCCTTGAACTGCACTCCGATGTTATACTCATCATATTCCTCCAAAAAGGAACCGTCAACGATATAGAAGAAGTCCTGCTGATGCTCCGTCCAGTATTCCTCAGCCAGTTTTCCGGCTACCTCGGTGAGCTGTCCGGCAAGGTCATCACCGGAAACATCATAGGTGCGCTCCAGCATGGCCTGCACGGAATCCAGATGGCGCTCCTCCAGCTGCCACAGCCAGGGAGTGCGGGAATGTTCACGGGTTCCGGTGTCGGAAATGTCAAAAACATAGCGCAGGCGGGGCCTGTCCCCGGAATCGTCCACCAGAGCAATTCCCTTGGAGCCGCGCCTTACATACCGGCCCATCTTTTCATTCCACAAATCGTACTCTGCACAGGCGGTGGCGTCCGGTCGCTGGGCATAGATCATCAGCTGCTCATGGAACGGGTACTTGTAAAGGCGGGAAGCAGTGGTGAGAAACCCTGCCCATTCCTGCCAGCTCCCCGTGAGCTGTGTTGCCACCTTGTCTGCCATCTGTGCATATCGTTCAGCTTTGGTTGGCATGGTGTTTTGTCCTCCTTTCGGTTTTTGGGTAAAAGAAAAGCAGGAAACCTAAAAGATTTCCTGCTAAGTAAAACTGTGAATATTAAATTGGGGTTAGGTTGTTTGTCATGCAAACTGTATTTTTTATAGATTTGCAATCATAATATACTCCTCATCATTTTCGTCAACAACAGTAAATCCCACTTTCTCATACATTTTCACTGCATAATTACTTTTCTGAACGGACAGGGATATTTTTGAATACCCAGCCAATCTTTCTACTTGTAATAGTTGTTTCAATAATGAAGTTCCAATGCCTAATCCTCTATATCGAGGGCAGACAGACATAGCAAGAGATGGTATATCATTATCAATGTGGCCATAATCATTCATAATTCTTACCCAAATAGCTCCTACTATATCTTCTTGAATTTCTGCAACTAAGGCTTTATCGTGTTTTCTATTCCCAACCTCAATGATATATTCTTGTAATTCTGGAAGGTTTATGACTGATCTAGGTGGTGCTTCAACACCTTCTGGAATATAAATCGCTTCGTATAAAAAATCGCTTAACAATCTGTATTCTTGGCTTTTCATTTCTCGTATCATATATTGCATAACTTCTCTCACCACCTCGTCTTGGTTCAATAAATTTACTGGTCAACATCTGGATACAACCCCAGTTCAGGAGTAAGGCTTTTAGTGTTTAGTTGTTTAATATCTCTGCAATCGTGTTTGGTGCATATTTATTGAGTTCATGTCCTGCATTTGGAACGATGTGCAAAGTAGCTTGGGGTAGCAATTCTTTTAGCTGCTTAGAAGCCTTCAGATTGGCAGTATCCTTTTTGCCACACAAAATTGTCACTGGACAATGAATATTGTTTAATTGCGAAGTAAAATCCAATGACCGCATAGAGTGAGCCAATTTTATGGTGCTGCTTTTTGATAATCCCATACTTTCAAAAGCCTTGTTTGGCATACAACGGAAGATAAGATTTTGAAAATCTATCAGTAAACTTGGAACTTTATATTGTGCGCCAATCAAAACCAGCGAAGCCACTTTTTCTTCATGCCGAATAGCAAAATCAATCGCAAGAAGCGCACCTAACGAAAGACCACAGATACGAAGCGGCTCTTTTACTTCTGAATACCGCTGTTCTAAATCGCCCAAAATCTTCAAATATGATATTTCATCTTCTGTTGAAGAAAAAAGTTCTGGACAATCGACATCGGAAATTGATAGTTGTTGGACTACTTCTTTCCAGTCCTGTGCAGTTTGTCCCAACCCATGTAAAAGAACCGTTTTCATTAAACACCTCCTAAGTTCAAGATATTCATCAACACACACGAGTTGCTCTTGGAAAGCTGTCATTGTGTTTAGAATTTTCAACAATCCATTCGTCCAAAAACTTCATCTGTTCTTCTGTATGAAACCAGTGTTCTCCATTTCTCATGACAGAAAGTGTTGAATGGGTTCTTTGAGCAAATTCAAATATCGTTCCATAAGCGGTAAGATTGTCCTTTTCGCCATACAAAATATGTGTTGGAATGTTCCATGTAACAGGATTTTCTCTTACATAGCAAAGATAATCCCATGAAAGTGTTTCTCCAAAAGTTGTCTGAATTTCTTTTTTCTTTTTGAGTTCATCTTCTGTAACATTTGCCCAAATCATCATATCAGCAATGAGCCTTTCCATATCTACAACAGGCGAAATAAAATATGCTTTCTCTATTTGCTGATTTGATAAAGAATTGATAGCAAAATAAGCACCTATGCTGTTTGCAATTATCTCGACAAATTTATAGTTCTTAGAAATCGAATTAAAGAGTAATGGAAACTCCTCTTTTGCTTCCCACGGAAACTGTGCTGTATAGTCAAGACCAATTACATCACAATCACTAAAGAGCGACTTGTAATGGAGAGCTTCTTCAGCATCTCCTCCTTTTCCATGTATATAAAGAACTGCTTTATCTACGATGGTAATCCTCCATAATTTTTATGTTTATCCATGATTCATTATAATTTCCTCAGCCTGAAATCTTTTAAACAAATGAAGAATAAATAACATAAATTTCTGCAATTAAAACAAATCCGAGAATTCCATCTATCATCAAGTTATACTGTGTATCTGCTAAGAATGTTTTTGAATGTGTTAAGATATACTTTATTTTTTCTTTTCCAGTTAAAACCGTAATTATAAGTGATAAAATAGGAAACAAAAATATCTCTATCTTATTTCCAAAATCATCTGGTACCCCATTCGCAAAATGCATAGGAATAATTTGAGGTAAGAAAAAAACTCCTACTAATGTTAATAAAATACCAAGACTACAAATTCCCCATGTGAATTTCCTACTTCCTACAAATCTCATAAAAATGCCTTCTTTCTGCTAAATATTATAATGTTTTACTTTTCATGTCCACATTATATCACTCTCTTGTCAACACTACAATAAACTTCTAATTTGTTATGTTTTTCAGAAAAAGAAGTGGAAATTCATCACCACCTCCCCGCATTTTTATGGTGTTTACTGGTCAAAATCCGGGTACAGCTCCAGCTGGGCAAAGTCCTCATCGGTCATCGCACAGAGCTTCGTAAGGACGCTGTCGGTCAGTTCCCTCAGTTCCGTTTCCTCCGGCGAAAGCTCGCCGCGCATCTCACGCAGGCTGTCGATCAATCCGGTGCGGCTGCCGGTATTGTAAATGCACATCAGGTTCATTTCCTCAAAAGTAAAGTTTCCCATATCAAATCTCCCTTTCCGCACTCTTTTTGGGTGCTGTCTTTTTGTGTTCTGCTTTGGGCTGGCTTTTCAGCTGGTCCACAACGGATTTCTTCTTTTCCCGTTCCTCCCGATGAACGGCGTCAGCCAAGTCCATCAGGGAAATGGGCTGACCGCTTCGGGCCTGCTGTTCCAGCTCTGCCACCGTAGGCTCTTTTGTGCCATTGTTGATGATACCGTCAATCATGCCATAATCGTCCTCCACAGCCATCTCCGCATTTTTCAGCGGATTTTCCGGCAGGAATCCGGGGATCTGGGTAAAACCAACGCTGTCGCAGTAATGACAGGATACCTTACCGTCCTGCTTGATCGCAACGATGTCGCTGACGC
>ENA-UONU01002031-UONU01002031.1-human-gut-metagenome-genome-assembly--contig:-CS51-NODE-2031-length-12870-cov-4.715958_pt1 | contig 12870 bp, 11 predicted proteins | sample MGYA00242462_ERZ724009 | MGnify/ENA metagenome assembly ERZ724009 | reverse complement strand
GGTGGAAAACCGTCTGGGAGAGCTCTGGAGTATTTTTGATTATCTCATGCCCGGATTTTTGTTTACTTATTCCCGGTTCAGGCGAGAATATGAAATCCCCATTGTCCGGGAAGGGAATGGGGAGCGCCTGACCCAGTTAAAGTCCATGATCAGTCCCTTTGTGCTGCGCAGGGTAAAGGGGGACGTCTTAAAAGAACTGCCGGATAAGGCAGAGGAAGTAGTCTATTCTGTCTTTGGACAGGAGCAGCGGCGCCTTTACGCAGCTCATGCAGCCCAGTTTAAGGAAAAGCTGGAAAATGGAGGGTTTGGCGGCCCTGGGGCAGGGAAAATAGAGATCCTGTCAGAGCTTATGCGCCTGCGCCAGCTTTGCTGTGATCCCCGCCTGTGCTATGATCACTATGAGGGCGGTTCTGCAAAGCTGGATACATGTATGGATCTGATCCGGCGGGCGGTGGAGGGAGGCCATAAGATCCTTCTGTTTTCCCAATTTACCTCTATGCTGGATCTGATCCGGGAACGGCTGGAAAAGGAGAAGATCTGCAGCCATATGCTGACAGGGGCTACCTCCAAAGAAGAACGGATCCGGCTCACCAGTGAGTTTGCCAAGGACAGGGTTCCTGTTTTCCTTATCAGCTTAAAGGCGGGGGGAACCGGTCTGAACTTGACGGCAGCAGATATTGTGATCCATTATGATCCCTGGTGGAATGCGGCGGCCCAGAACCAGGCCACGGACCGTACCCACCGCATTGGGCAGAAAAAACAAGTTACCGTGTACCGGATGGTGGTGAGGGATACCATTGAGGAGAATATTTTAAAGCTTCAGGAATCGAAGCGTTTCCTGGCGGATGCAGTGGTTCCGGAGGGAGTGGTTTCCCTGGCCTCCATGACGAAAGAAGATATTTTAAATGCTCTTTCCGGGGAAGCCTAGGGCTCTGGAAATGTGGGATCGGAAAGAACCGGAAAGAGTAAGAGGGGATATAGGGAAAGCTGGAAATTAAAAAAGTAAGAAATAAAAAAACAAGAAATAAAAAATAGAGACTACGGAGGAATTGGAAAATGAAAGTACTGCTGTTAAACGGAAGCCCTCACGAGAAGGGATGTACCTACACTGCACTGTCTGAGGCGGCCAAAGAGCTGAACCGGGAGGGGATTGAGACAGAGATCCTTTACGTAGGCGGAGATGACGTTCATGGCTGTATGGGATGCGGAGCCTGTGGGAAGTTAGGGAAATGCCGCTTTGAAAACGATAAGGTCAATGAGGCTGTGGCAAAGATGAGAGAGAGCGACGGGCTGATCGTGGGATCCCCAGTTCACTATGCATCAGCCAGCGGGGCCATTACGTCTTTCTTAGACCGTTTCTTTTACTGCGGAAGCAGCGCTGCTGTCCATAAACCGGCGGCGGCAGTGGTTTCTGCCAGGAGAGCCGGGACCACGGCAGCGCTGGATCAGCTGAATAAATATTTTATGATCAGCCAGATGCCAGTGGTATCCTCCCAGTACTGGAATATGGTGCACGGACAATGCCCAGAGGATGTAGAGAAGGACGAAGAAGGGATGCAGATCATGCGCGTCCTGGGAAGAAATATGGCATGGATGCTGCGCTGCATTGAGGCTGGCAGGGCGGCAGGCGTGAATGTGCCGGAGCCTGAGCCGGAGAAAAAGAGAACTAACTTTATCCGTTAAACGGTTACGTTAAAATCGCTATGGATCCGGCTGCCCAGCGATTTATGCCGGGCATTTACAGATGAAATGTTACAAAATTAACAAGTAAAGGTGTATTGTATACACAACTCATTTGTGTTATACTGTAGCGTGTTAAAAACAAGAAGCAGCCCTCAGGGCAGCTTTACTAAAAAGGAAAAGAGGGAGAGAATCCATGGGTTTGGCGACTTTTAAAGGCGGCATTCACCCCTACGAGGGAAAAGAGCTGTCAGAGAACAAGCCGGTACAGGTTCTTTTGCCAAAGGGAGATCTGGTGTACCCGATGTCACAGCATATCGGCGCTCCGGCAAAGCCTCTGGTGGCAAAGGGCGACCACGTATTGGCAGGCCAGAAGATCGGAGAGGCAGGCGGTTTTATTTCCGCCAATGTGATCGCTTCTGTGTCCGGTACGGTGAAAGCCATTGAACCAAGACGTATGGCAAATGGAGCAATGGTTCCTTCCATCATTGTGGAAAATGATGGGGAATATAAGACGGCGGAAGGCGTGGGAGAGGACAGGGATCCTTTAACACTGTCAAAGGAAGAAATCAGAAGCATTGTAAAGGAAGCAGGCATCGTGGGCCTGGGGGGAGCAGGCTTTCCCACCCATGTGAAGCTGACTCCAAAGGATGAGAATGCTATTGAGTATATATTGGTCAACGGGGCGGAGTGCGAGCCCTATCTTACCAGCGACTATCGCATGATGTTAGAGGAGCCGGAGAAGATCGTGGGAGGCCTCAAGGTGATCCTTCAGCTCTTTGACAATGCCAAGGGTGTGATCGGCATTGAGGATAACAAGCCGGAGGCAATTAAGAAGCTGACGGAGCTGGTAAAGGATGAACCGCGGATCACCGTATGTCCCTTAAAGACAAAGTACCCTCAGGGAGGAGAGCGTTCCCTGATCTATGCAGTGACCGGAAGGAAGGTCAATTCCTCTATGCTGCCTGCTGACGTGGGCTGTATCGTAGACAATGTAGATACGGTTATTTCAATCTATATGGCGGTATGCAAGTCTACGCCCCTTATGAGAAAGATCATCACGGTCACAGGGGATGCAGTGGCAGATCCCAGGAATTTCAGCGTGAGGCTGGGAACCAATTACCAGGAGCTTGTTGAGGCAGCCGGGGGCTTTAAGACAGAGCCGGAGAAGATCCTTTCCGGAGGCCCGATGATGGGCCAGGCTGTTTTTGATCTGAATATTCCGGTGAGCAAGACCTCCTCTGCTTTGACCTGCTTTACAAAGGATCAGGTGGCGGAGATGGAGCCCACTGCCTGCATCCGCTGCGGAAAATGTGTCAGCGTATGTCCAAGCCACATTATCCCGGTGATGATGATGGATGCGGCGCTCAGGGATGACTGCGAAGCCTTTGAAAAGTTAAACGGCATGGAGTGCATGGAGTGCGGAAGCTGTACCTATGTATGTCCGGCTAAGAGGCCTCTGACCCAGGCGTTTAAGGAAATGAGAAAGACAGTTGCGGCAAACCGCAGGAAGAAAGGGTAGGAGGGGACTTAAGACATGAGTAAATTATTGAATGTATCATCATCCCCGCATGTGAGGAGCCATGAGACGACCCACAGCATCATGCTGGACGTAGCCATTGCCATGCTTCCGGCATCTGCTTTCGGCGTGTTCCATTTTGGCCTCCATGCGCTTTTGGTGCTCATTGTGACAGTGGCTGCCTGTGTGCTCAGCGAGTATCTGTTTCAGAAGGGTATGAAAAAGCCTGTTACGATCTATGACTGCAGCGCATTGGTAACCGGTATGATCCTGGCGCTGAACATGCCTCCCCAGATCCCCTTGTGGATCCCGGTTTTAGGCGGCGTTTTCGCCATTATTGTAGTAAAGCAGCTGTACGGCGGCCTTGGACAGAATTTTATGAACCCGGCTCTGGCTGCCAGATGCTTTCTGCTCATCTCCTTTGCAGGAAAGATGACCGATTTCAGCTATGACGGTTTTGACGGCGTTTCCGGAGCGACTCCTTTAGCTGTGTTAAAGAGCGGCGGCGCTGTGGATGTGCCGGCTATGTTTGTGGGAAATATCCCGGGAACCATCGGCGAGGTGTCTGTGATCGCCCTCCTTGTGGGAGCTGCTTATCTTCTGGCAAAGAAGGTGATCTCCATCCGTATCCCGGCTGCTTACATACTGACTGTAGTGGTATTTGCGGCTCTCTTTGGAGGACATGGCCTGGATCTCAACTATATTGGAGCCCATTTATGCGGCGGCGGCCTTATTTTCGGCGCATTCTTTATGGCTACGGATTATGTGACCAGCCCCATCACTCCTAAGGGCCAGATCCTGTTTGGTATCCTCTTAGGCGTGCTCACCGGACTGTTCCGTATCTTCGGAGGATCCGCAGAGGGCGTTTCCTATGCCATTATCATCAGCAACATCCTTGTTCCGCTGATTGAGAAGGTAACCCTTCCAAAGGCATTTGGAAAGGAGGGAAAGTAATCATGAGTAAGTCAGGATTTATGAAAGATGCGGTGATCCTGTTTGCGATCACTCTGATCTCAGGATTGGTATTAGGCGGCGTTTATCAGGTGACAAAGGAACCCATCGCCCAGGCAGAGATCGCTGCCAACAATGAGGCGTATAAGGCTGTGTTCGCAGAGGCGGAAACCTTTGAGGAGGATGAAGCCCTCACCGGAGCCATCGCTGGCTGCAATGAGGCGCTGGCCGGAATGGAATACGGTTCTGTTGAGGTCGAGAAGGTGTTAAAGGCAGTGGACGGCTCCGGCAGCCAGCTGGGCTATGTGATCACTTCCCTGTCCAATGACAGCTACGGCGGTGTGGTAAAGCTGTCCGTAGGCTTGAAGGAAGACGGATCTGTTACCGGGATTGAGTTCCTGGAGATCAGCGATACCCCTGGCCTGGGCTTAAAGGCAAAGGAGCCGGAATTTAAGGATCAGTATGTGGGAAAGAGCGCTCCTTCTCTGACTGTGGTAAAGACAGGAAATGCAGGGGACAGCGAGATCAATTCCATCAGCGGCGCTACCATTACGTCAAGTGCAACGACCAATGCAGTGAATGCAGCTCTCTATTATCTGCATAACTGCGTTGAATAAACAGGAGGTGGGAACATGAATAAGTGTACAGAGCGTTTATATAACGGTATTGTGAAAGAGAATCCTACCTTCGTACTGATGTTAGGAATGTGTCCGACCCTGGCGGTGACCACATCTGCCATCAACGGACTTGGAATGGGACTTTCCACCACCGTTGTATTGGTATTTTCCAACTTGATCATTTCTGCTATGAGAAAGATCATACCGGATCGGGTCCGTATCCCGGCCTATATTGTCATTGTAGCTTCCCTTGTTACCGTAGTTCAGCTGCTTTTGCAGGCATATGTGAGAAGCCTTTACGCAGCTCTGGGAATCTATATTCCTTTGATCGTGGTAAACTGTATTATTTTAGGCCGTGCGGAGTCTTACGCCTCCAAAAACGGCCCGGCGGAGTCTGCCTTTGACGGGCTTGGAATGGGACTGGGATTTACCGTGGCACTGACCTGTATCGGCCTGGTGCGTGAGATCCTGGGATCCGGCGCTGTATTCGGCCATGTGATCATCCCTGAGGATTATCACATCGCTATCTTTGTGCTGGCTCCGGGAGCATTCTTCGTGCTGTCTATCCTGACCGCCCTTCAGAACAAGTTCAAGGCTCCCTCTGCTACCAATACACAGACGCCTAAGTCTAAGCTGGCCTGCGGAGGCAACTGCCTGACCTGCAACGGCTCTGCCTGCAGGGAAAACCACAAGGCGTTAGAGGCGGTAAAGAGCCAGGCAGAGGCAAAGGCCCTGGAGGCAAAGAAAGCCGCAGCTGCAAACAAACAGGCAGAGCCAAAGGCTGCTGCCAAAAAAGAAGATTAGGAGGGTGGATAGATGAAAGAATTATTATTGATCGCCATTGGTTCCGCTCTGGTCAATAACGTGGTGTTAAGCCAGTTCTTAGGGCTCTGTCCATTCCTTGGCGTTTCAAAAAAGGTTGAGACCTCAGCCGGTATGGGGGCGGCGGTTATCTTCGTTATTACCATTGCTTCCGCTGTTACCAGCCTGATCTACACAGGGATCCTGGAGACGCTCCATCTGGAGTATCTGCAGACCATCGTATTTATCCTGGTGATCGCGGCTTTGGTACAGTTTGTGGAAATGTTCTTAAAGAAGTCCATGCCTTCCCTTTACGAGGCTTTAGGCGTGTATCTTCCTCTGATCACTACCAACTGTGCGGTATTAGGCGTGGCTCTGACCAATGTTCAGAAATCCTATAACTTTGTGGAGAGCGTTGTAAACGGTATCGGTATCTCCGTTGGATTTACCATTGCTATCATCATGTTAGCAGGCGTCCGGGAGCGGATTGAGCACAACGATGTGCCTCATTCCTTCCAGGGATCTCCCATTGTATTGATCACAGCCGGTCTCATGGCAATCGCATTTTTCGGATTTTCCGGATTAATATAGAAGGAGGAGAAGGAAAATGGTTACTGGAATTATTATGGCGGCAGCGATCGTAGGCGTCCTTGGTATCCTGATCGGGGTGTTTTTAGGCGTTGCCAGCGAGAAGTTTAAAGTAGAAGTAGACGAGAAGGAAATTTTGGTCCGGGGCGAGCTCCCGGGCAATAACTGCGGCGGATGCGGCTATGCAGGCTGTGATGCCTTAGCAAAGGCCATTGCAGCAGGCCAGGCGGACGTAGGAGCATGTCCGGTAGGAGGAGCTCCTGTGGCTGAGAAGATCGGCGCCATCATGGGCGTGGCCGGAGGCGCTTCAGAAAAGAAGGTTGCCTTTGTAAAGTGTAAGGGAAGCTGTGATAAGACCCGTGTGCAGTACAACTACTACGGATTAGATGACTGTAAGAAGGTATCAGTCGTACCGGGAGCGGGAGAGAAGGCCTGCGCATACGGATGTATGGGTTACGGTTCCTGTGTCAAGGCATGTGCCTTTGACGCCATCCATGTAGTGGACGGCGTGGCTGTGGTAGATAAGGAAAAGTGCGTGGCCTGCGGCAAGTGCGTGGAATCCTGTCCCAACCATCTGATCGAGCTGGTTCCTTATAAGGCAGAGCATTTGGTACAGTGCAGCTCTCATGATAAGGGCAAGGACGTAAAGAGCGTCTGTGCCTCCGGATGTATCGGCTGTACCCTGTGTACCAAACAGTGCGAGTTTGATGCGATCCATATGGACAATAACGTGGCTGTCATCGACTATGACAAGTGTACCAACTGCGGTAAATGTGCAGAGAAGTGTCCGGTGAAAGCAATCATCTGACAATAAAAAAAGATCAGAACGATGGTTCTTTCCTTGCAGAGAGCAGCTCAAAATAGGCTGTTCTCTGCTTTTTTAATTGGTAAAAGAATTTTTGAAATTTCTAAAACCTTTTTCAGGTTCCTGGATCTACTATATAGAAGGGAAAATAATTACATTGCAGAAAGAGGGAGGAGCGCAAATGACATTACAGAAAGCAGTGGAAAGCATGAAAAACCATGATGAACAGTCAGAACAGGCTTTCCAATTCATTTACAAGGAGACATACCAGACTGCTCTGGCGGTAATCAAGCGGTACTGTGATGCTCCGGGGGATTACGAATATCTCCTTCAGGAAACTTACATACAGGTGTATCAGTTCATCGGCACACTCAATGATGGAACGAAGGCTCCGGCTTGGATTGAAGTCATAGCCGGAAATACAGCGATCCGGCACAATATGAAAAAATGGCCGGCCATGTTCTCTGAGTTGGATGGCGGGGAGGGGAAGGCTTCAGATTTCGAGGCTGGATCAGGAACCTTCCATCTGGAAAAGATTGCAGACCGGAAAGCAGTGTCAGCGGCAGTAACTCAGATTCTGGATTCCCTGCCTTATGACCAGAGAGCGGCCCTCTGGATGGTATACGGGCAGCAGGTGACGATCAGGGAGATGGCTGTAAACTTAGGAATTTCCGAAAACGCCATTAGATCTAGATTGTATCAGGGGCGGCAGAAGCTGATGGAAAGAAAAGACGATTTCCGGAAATACGGAATCGAGCTTACTGCAATCCCGGTATCTATGCTGGTTGCCATGGCGTTCCAGGATACCGTTTATGCGGCAGGATCCGCGGGATATGCTGCAGGAACAACTGTGGGAACAACTGCGGGAACAACCGCAGGAGCAGCCCCAGACCATCATTCCTTTGCTGATAGGAGCAAAAAGACAGGAGTTAAAAAAAGGGCCGTTGTGGCCGGAGCGGTCATTGCCGGAGTGGCCGGAGCGGGCATTGCCGCTGCGGCAGCAGGCAAAGTGGCTTTCAATCATGCTAATGCCTCGTACATGGAGCCGATCGAGGAAAAAATAGAGGCTTTTAACGACCGGGCTTATGGCATGAAGACAGAGCTTGGAGTCTATTATCCTGACGAGGCTTTAAAACAGATTGAGGCGCTGCTGAAAAATAGCGACGACTATACGACGCAGGATTATTACCAGCAGTGGGAAAATGAGGCGTCTTACCAAAACGTTCTTTTTCAGCAGGCCTGCAGTGACTACGATGCCCGGTTTGGTGATGACTGGAAAATCACGTACAAAAAGCAAGAGGCGAACAAGCTCCCAAAGGATAAAGTAAAAAAGCTGAACAGAACGTATCAGGATCCTTATTCCGTGTATCCCCAATCAATGCTCCCTGCGATTTATACAGGGTATTCAGCTGAGGAAAGGGAATTAGAAAACTGGTTTGAAGAGCATGAAGTAAAAGAGGCCTATGAAGTGACGCTGGATATGACAATCAAAGGCTCCAAAGGCAGGGGAGAAGCCAAAGCGGAGGCAATCGTGGCAAATTACGGCGGAGACTGGCTGCTGTATGCCGCTGGATCGCCCGACGATCTTGTGTATTCCATTTCCTTTAGAAAAGTGAATGGTTCTGAAGGGGAAGAAAAAGATAAGAATAAGGAGAAGGAGAAGGCAGAGGCGGAGGAAGCTTTCGGTTCCAGCATGGCGGAAAATAACGGGGCTTTGGATTATGCCAATGAGACAAACAGAAAGGCTGTGGATGTGCCGCCTGCTGTGACAGCTGAAGCAGACAGTGAGAAGCCGAAAGAAGAAAAGAAGGCTGCTCGAATCACTTCAGAACGGATCAATGTGGACGAAACCCATTATAAAATCGTTTTCACAGCAGTTACAGAAGCAGGCGAACCGTTATGGGAGTATGTCAGTGAGGAAAATATAAGTGCAGAATTGGATTCTGTTGGTCTGTTTGATATTCATAAAGATAAAGTATATCTATATGACAACGGATCAATCCTTGTGCTGGACTGCAGAACGGGAAACGAGGTATGGAGAAATAAAGAGTTTAGCGGAGGAGAGGCTTCATATGTATTTGATGCAAAAGATAATTTATATGTTTGCGGATTTTACGGCCCAGATATTATGAAAGTTGATTCCTCGGGAAAGACCATTTATCGTATCCAGACATTGAAGGATAAGTATTACTGGCCATATCAGCTTGACTATATAGAGCATGACAATACTGTTGCAATAACCTTTGACGGAAATGATTCAGGCTCTGGAGTAAACACATTAGTGCTGGATGCAGAAACCGGGGAAGTTATTTCAGATCATGAGAGCAGTGAGGGCAATTTATCTGGAAAGGGAAACGGAGCTTTCGGTATGGAAACGGGAAATTTCATGTATGTGGTAAATTGCAAACAAAGCATTACCCTTCGGACACAGCCTTCAACCTCTGCCAGTGAAATATGTCAGATTCCATTGTATGGTGCTGTGATATATCATGGCATGGCTGAGAATGGCTTTTATGAAGTATCCTATCTGGGGAATCGGGGATACGCACTGGCTGAGTATTTAGACATGTATGAGCCGCAGATTTAGACAGGAGCAACATGCACGATGGTAAACTGCAATGAATCCATTACTTTGAGAACCGGCCTATCTACAAAAGCGGATGAAATCCTGCAGATCCCCTTTGGGGCGAGCGTGGATTATATCCAATCTGCTGCAAATGGCTTTTACTTAGTTTCCTATTGTGGATATAACGGTTATGCATTGGCTTCCTGTTTGCATATGAACTGATTATGGAAAGTAAATGCGAAAGGTATTAAAAAAGGAAAACACAATGAAGCAACAGACGAATGCGAAGGTCCGGTTCAGTATTTCTATGGCAATTTTTGGAACGCTGGGGGTATTTACAAGGAATATTGCCGTAAGCTCCGGCGAGCTTGCTCTGTACAGGGCGGTTCTGGCTCTTTTGCTTATAGCCGTTTACCTGGCGGCTGTGGGACAAAGGCTGGATTGGAGATCCATAAAAAAAGAGCTGGGTTTCCTCTTTTTATCGGGAATTGTAATGGGGCTGAACTGGATCCTTCTGTTTGAGGCGTATAAATATACGACGATCTCCGCAGCGACCCTGAGCTATTACTTTGCCCCGGTGATCGTGACCGCAGTGTGTCCCCTTTTGTTTCACGAACGGCTGGATCGTAAGCAATGGATCTGTTTTGCCATGTCTGCCCTGGGGCTGGCGCTGTTAGCCGGGGGTGAGATTTTTGGCGGAACACGGGATTTTATCGGAATCCTGTTTGGCCTCGGCGCGGCCGCGTTTTATGCGGCCGTGATCTTGCTGAATAAATCGATCAAAAAGGTGGAAGGGATCCACAGGACATGGATCCAGTTTTTTTCTGCTGCCATTGTTTTGCTCCCATACGTTTTCATGACAACGGGAGTAACACTGGGAAAATTAAATAGAACAGGCTGGGTGAATCTCCTGATCGTAGGTCTGTTCCACACAGGTTTTACCTATTGTATGTATTTTTCTTCGTTAAAGGAGCTGCCAGGACAGAAGGCGGCCATCCTCAGCTATATCGATCCCCTGGTGGCAGTGTTCGTTTCTGTTCTCGTTTTGGGAGAAAAGATGACCGTAGGGCAGGCTGTGGGAGGCGCGCTGATCTTAGGGTTTACCCTCTGGAATGAAATTTCGCCGGGGGGCGGAAGGAAAGAAAGGTGACAAAATAGGGAAAGAGTATTACCTGGTTTTTACTTCTGTTTTACCCTAATGGGATTTGAGCAGAAAAAGACCGGGATCCAGAATATCATTTTGCTGTGAAAATCTTCTTAAAAAAAGGCAGATTAACGGATTTTTAACAAATCGAGAAAATTTTAACAATATATATTGATTTTCACTTTGGATTGTTATAAAATGAAGGGGAATTTTTTTTAATTTTACAAGTTCACAAGAAATCATAGGAAACGAGGTAATGTAAGATGGCAAAGATTGATTTAAGCAAATATGGCATCACAGGTACTACAGAGATCGTTTACAATCCTTCTTACGAATTATTATTCGAGGAAGAGACAAAGTCTACAAACGAAGGTTATGAAATTGGTCAGGAAAGCGAACTCGGAGCTGTCAATGTTATGACAGGTATCTATACAGGCCGTTCTCCTAAAGATAAGTATATCGTTGTTGATGAGAACTCAAAAGACACTGTATGGTGGACAACCGATGAGTATAAGAACGATAACCACCCAATGTCAGAGGACGTTTGGGCAAAGGTAAAGGATATTGCCCAGAAGGAGCTCTCTAATAAGAGACTGTTTGTTGTGGATGCTTTCTGCGGAGCTGATAAAGAGACAAGAATGGCAGTCCGCTTTATCGTTGAGGTTGCATGGCAGGCTCATTTCGTAGAGAACATGTTCATCAAGCCAACCGCTGAGGAGCTTGAGAACTTTGAGCCTGATTTCGTTGTATACAATGCTTCCAAGACAAAGGTAGAGGATTACAAGGAGTTAGGACTCAACTCTGAGACCTGTGTTGCTTTCAACATCACAAGCCGTGAGCAGGTGATCATCAACACATGGTACGGCGGCGAGATGAAGAAGGGTATCTTCTCCATGATGAACTACTACCTCCCATTGAAGGGCGTTGCTTCCATGCACTGTTCTGCAAACACCGATCTCAACGGTGAGAATACAGCAATCTTCTTCGGCCTTTCTGGTACTGGAAAGACAACTCTTTCCACTGATCCAAAGAGACTTCTCATCGGAGATGACGAGCACGGCTGGGATGACAACGGCGTGTTCAACTTCGAGGGCGGCTGCTATGCAAAGGTAATTGACCTGGACAAAGATTCTGAGCCTGATATTTACAATGCGATCAAGAGAAACGCCCTTCTTGAGAACGTTACCCTTGATGAGAACGGAAAGATCGACTTTACCGATAAGAGCGTGACCGAGAATACACGTGTATCTTATCCGATCGATCATATCAACAACATTGTAAGACCGATCTCCGCAGCTCCTGCAGCAAAGGATGTGATCTTCCTTTCTGCTGATGCGTTCGGCGTACTTCCTCCTGTATCAATCCTGACTCCAGAGCAGACACAGTACTACTTCCTGTCTGGATTTACTGCAAAGTTAGCAGGTACAGAGAGAGGCATCACAGAGCCTACACCTACCTTCTCTGCTTGCTTCGGCCAGGCATTCCTGGAGCTGCATCCAACGAAGTATGCAGAGGAGCTTGTAAAGAAGATGACAAAGAGCGGCGCAAAGGCTTACTTAGTGAACACTGGCTGGAATGGAACAGGAAAGAGAATCTCTATCAAGGATACCCGCGGTATCATTGATGCCATCCTTTCCGGAGCTATCAATACCGCTCCTACCAAGAAGATCCCAATGTTCAACTTTGAGGTTCCAACAGAGCTTCCAGGCGTAGATTCTAAGATCCTTGATCCAAGAGACACTTATGCAGATGCTTCCGAGTGGGAGACCAAGGCAAAAGATCTTGCTTCCAGATTTAACAAGAACTTTGCAAAGTATGAGGGAAATGAAGCTGGCAAGGCATTAGTTGCCGCCGGTCCTCAGCTGTAATTGAAAAGCGCAGAATTGATTGATCCATGCGCCTGTATCCGATGCGATGCAGGCGCATTTTTTCTTTCAGTCTGTAGACTTATGATCTCAGGCGGGAAGAAGAAAGAGGGTGGTTCGGTGGCATATGATCAGGAAAAAGAAAAGCGGGAAGCAGTGGAAGCAGGCAGCAGAAGCAGGCGGCAGGGTGATAAGAAGCCTTAGAGCCGCCCAGGATCATTTAAGCCGGCGAAGAATTGGGGTGTCTGGGATATGTTTGGCGGGGAATTTTTCTCTCAAATATGTGAATTGCCAAAAAGTTGCGCTTGAAAAACAGATGAGTTTGGGGTATAAT
>ENA-UONU01002025-UONU01002025.1-human-gut-metagenome-genome-assembly--contig:-CS51-NODE-2025-length-12940-cov-6.096391_pt1 | contig 12940 bp, 9 predicted proteins | sample MGYA00242462_ERZ724009 | MGnify/ENA metagenome assembly ERZ724009 | reverse complement strand
TATTCATATATGTATTAAAAAAAGAACAAAAAACATGCATTTAGCACAAAAAAGATGGCTTAATATGTTGACAACATGGCCGCCATGTTATAGACTGTAGGTACAAGTTAAGAGATAAAGAGGTATATGATATGAAACGGATATTGATTGATGCAGATACAGGAATTGATGATTCTCTGGCGATCCTTTATGCTTTGAGATCCCACAATTTCCATGTGGAAGGCATCACGACCTGTTTTGGAAATAATTGTGCGGAACAATCGGCAGATAACTGCCTGCGTTTGATCCGGCTGTCTGGCTGTGGGTATGAGGTTCCTGTGGCAGTGGGGGCCAATGAGTCTTTGGACGGTGTATTTGCATCTGCTCCGGCTTATATCCATGGAGACAATGGGATTGGGAATGTGGAGCTTCCGGAAAGCAGCCAGAAGCTGTTGGATGAGGCTGCCTGTGATTTTATCATCCGCAAGGCAGAGGAATTAAAAGGCGAGCTGATGATTATTACAACAGGGCGCATGACAAACCTGGCTATGGCTTTGGAGAAGGATCCCTCCCTTCCAAAGAAAGTGAAAAAGGTAGTGGCCATGGGAGGCTGCTACAAGGTTCCTGGAAATGTGAGCCCATACGCAGAGGCCAATATCCATGGAGATGCCAGAGCCGCGGATATGGTATTTAAGGCAGGATTCCATCTGACATTGGTAGGGTTAGATGTGACAATGAAGACCTTCATTACTCAGGCAGATGTGGACAATCTGTGTGAATACTGCTTGGAAGAATGCCGTCCGATCGCACAGTATATAAAAGATGTTCTCCGTCTCTATTTTGAGTTTCACCGTGTGACTATGGGGATGGCCCATGCCAGCGTGGTTCACGATCCTTTGGCTGTGCTCATCGCGGAGGATCCGTCCCTGGGCGTTTACGAGATGGTAAGGGCAGGGGTGGAATATCAGTCTGAGGCATATAGCGGCATGATCACAACAGATACAGGATTTGTCCCAGTCCTTGACCGGGAGGAGATCGCAGTCTGCACCCAGGTAGATTCTGTGAAGGCGGTGCGCAGGTTATTTAGTGTTTTCCAGGATATGACTCCTGGACGGTACAATAAAAAATAAAAGTAAGGAGTGGAATCGTTATGGGTAAGAAAATGATGCACATTGGGCTGGAGAAGGGCCAGATCGGACGATATGTATTCCTTCCCGGAAGTCCTGAGCGGACGGAAAAGATCGCCGCTTACTTTGAAAATCCCAGAGAGATTGCTTATAACCGGGAATACCGCACATTTGTAGGACAGTTGGACGGCGTTGATGTGGCAGTGACCAGTACCGGGATCGGCGGCCCTTCCGCAGCCATCGCAGTGGAGGAACTGCATCAGTGCGGAGCAGATACTATGATGCGGGTAGGAACCTGCGCTTCCGTATCACCGAAGGTTTCCATCGGAGATATTGTGATCCCTAACGGTGCGGTTAAGATGGAGGGAGTAAGCAATCATTACCTCCCAGTAGAATTTCCTTCCGTTCCGGATTTCCAGATGTTAAAGGCCATTGAGCAGGCGGCCATGAACCTTGGGTATCCTTATGATGTGGGAGTGACCATCACAAAAGCTTCCTTCTATACCCAAACCTCTCCTGAGACAAAGCCGGTGGGACCGGAGCTCATTTACAAGTGGGAGTCATATAAGAAGGGAGGGGCTTCCTCCACCAGCATGGAATGTGCTCCTCTCTTTGCAGTGGGCGCTTCCCTTGGGATCCGCACCTCATGTGTTATGGCCAGCGCCACCAACTATGAGAGCGGAAAGGTGAAAGAGGGAGCGGAGAAGATGGATATTGAGGACAGAGCGATCCGCACAGCCATCGAGGCTATGAAGCTTATTATAAGAAGCGATCAGAAAGGTGAATAATGGATTTCCAAACAATGCCAAAGCTGGCAGAAATGAATATACCTTATTATGTCCAGATCTACGACATTATCTATCAGCTGATCCAGGAGGAGAAGCTGAAGGAGGGAGATACCCTTCCCGGAGAGAATATCCTGGCAGACTACTGGAAGGTAAGCCGGAGCACAGTGAGGATGGCTGTGCGCAAGCTGGAGGAGGACGGGTATATCTATAAAATGCAGGGGAAAAAGACGATGGTTACAGGGCAGTTCGCCAGAGACAGGGAAGGGTTTCAGCATATTGCAAATCCCTGCCTTGGATGCTGTGTTGACCAGATCACCAGGACGGAGTATACCGTTCATGTTCAGAACGGAGGCCGTCTGGTAGGAGATTTGCTGGGGTATCACGGACAAACATTTACAGCAGCTGTCGTGGATCTTAAATACTTTGCGGGGGAGACGTATGTGGCTTCCTCAGTAACCATTATCCCTATTATGGAGCTGGAAAAAAGAGAGATAGAGATTGACGATGAGGAACGGCTGAAGGAATTTGCCATGAGAGGCCTTTATCAGGAGGCGGAGCGTTCCCGTTTGTCTATGAGTGCGGTAGAATGGTCAGACATTGCAGTGGATCAGCCTAAATGTCCCATTGTGATCATTATGGACGAGGTTCTAGTCCAGGGGGAAGAACCCTTGAGCTATCACAAGTACCGTATGGACAGCAACTGGTATCGGTTTGTCCTGGAACGGAGGAAATAGACGCTGGCTTATCATGGTTTTAGAGACAGAGCGGGCGCTATGAAGATATATTTACATACCTAAGGAGGAGAAAAAATGAAAAAAAGAATCGTAAGTACCGTACTGGCGGCCGCGATGGCTGCCTCCATGATCTCAGGCTGCGGATCTTCTGGTCAGGGAGCTTCCGAAGCTGCTCCAAAGGAGGAGAACAAAGCAGAAGGCACAGAGAGCAAAGGGGAAGGAGCAGAAAGCAAGGCAGAGGCAGCAGAGGATGCTTCCGGCGATCCTTTAAAAGTAGTTTACCTGTGCAACGGCAACCTGGGTGATAAGGGCTTTAACGATTCCGCAGCCAGCGGTATGCAGAAGCTGGCTGACGAGATGGGAGCTGAGGTCAAGACCATTGAAATGGGACGGGATGAGACCAGCTACGAAGGAAATTATCTGGATGTTTCAGAGCAGGATTGGGATATGATCGTGTCAGGAACCTGGTCCGTAAAGGAACTGGCTCAGGATATTGCAGCAGAGTTCCCGGAGAAAAACTATCTCATCTTCGACGTATCGGTTGACAGAGATGTAGTAACAGAGGGAAATATGATGGGTGTAAATTATTACTCCAATCAGGCCGCTTTCCTTTCCGGCGCACTGGCTGCTAAAATGCTGGAGTCTGGAGATGCAAAGATCGATGCTTCCCAGAAGATTTTAGGCTTTGTGGGTTCCATGGATACAGCGAACATCAATGACTTCCTGGTAGGCTATCTGGAAGGAATCAAGTATGTAGACCCTGAGATCAAAGTAGTTACCTCTTATGTAGGTTCCTTCGAGGACGTTTCAAAATGTATGGAAATGACGACACAGCTTTACAATCAGGGCGCTCAGGTGGTGTATGCTCCTGCTTCCCAGTCTATTTTAGGAGCTGTGACAGCTGCCCAGAAGTCTGACAAGTACCTGATCGCCTGCGACCAGGATCTGTACTCTGAGTTAAAAGAGTCTGATCCAGAGCTGGCAGCCAACGTACTTTCCTCCAGCTTAAAGAATGTAGGCGAGTCCATTTACACCTCTATCAAGGATTGGAAAGAGGGAACAAAGACCCTGGATCAGGATTACATCCTGGGACTGGACAGCGGAGCAGTTGGGCTGGCTAAGAATGACAATTATACAGCGATCGTTCCAGAAGAAATCCAGAAATTCATAGACGAGACAGAAGAAAAGATCATCAGCGGTGAAGTCGCTGTGGGAACTGCCTTTGATATGACAACTGAGGAAGTGGCAGCCCTGCGTGACGGAATGAAACCTTGATGCAGAGAGCCATAGCGCACAGTTAAGGTGATCCTAGGGAGGCGGCTGAGTTTTGCAGACGCCTCCTTTTTCTATGAAAACAAAGATAAAGAGGTATGATCATGGCAGAAGAAGCATTGCGGATGTCGCATATTGTGAAAATATACCCCAACGGTGTCATGGCCAACAAAGACGTGACCCTGTCTGTAGAGCAGGGGGAGATCCATGCCCTGTCCGGAGAAAACGGAGCGGGAAAATCCACCCTGATGAAGATACTTTTTGGAGAGGAGCAGCCCACCTCCGGCGAGATTTATGTAAATGGCAAGCAGGTACATATGTCATCTCCCCAGATGGCGATCAAAATGGGGATAGGAATGGTTCATCAGCACTTCATGCTGGTTCCTTCCCTGACAGTGGCGGAGAACATTATTCTGGGAATGGAGCCGAAAAAAGGCATTATGACCGACCTGGATTTTGCTAGAAAACAGGTAGAGGAGATGGGAAAGAAATACAATCTCTATGTGGAGCCGGACAAGCGGGTAGAAGATCTGACGGTAGGGCAGAAACAGAAAGTGGAGATTTTAAAGGCGCTGTTTCGCGGGGCAAAGATCCTCATTCTCGATGAGCCGACAGCAGTTTTAACTCCCCAGGAGACCCAGGAACTGTTTGACGAGCTCCTTCATCTGAGAGACAGCGGATACACGATTATCTTCATTTCCCATAAGCTTCAGGAGATCAAACAGATATGCAGCCGCATCACCATCATACGCCGGGGAGAAACTATGGGGGTTCACGATGTATCCCAGGTTTCTGAACAGGATATTTCCCGTCTCATGGTGGGAAGGGATGTAGTGCTGAGTGTGGAAAAGAAGGAGGCTCATCCCGGTGCTTCTCTGGTAAAGATCAAGGATCTGGTGGTTGTAAATGAAAATGGGAAGCGGGCAGTGGATCACGTTTCTTTTACCCTGAGAAAGGGAGAAATCCTGGGAATTGCAGGTGTAGAGGGAAATGGTCAGAATGAGCTGGTATCCGCTCTCACTGGAATGGGTTCCTACAGCAGTGGGACGATTGAAGTAAATGGTCAGGATATTAAAGGGTATTCTGTGGAAAAGATCCGTAAGCTGAAGCTGGCCCATATCCCGGCGGACCGTATGACGATGGGAATGGCTCCCAGACTTTCCATTACAGAAAATATGATCGCAGACAAGCTGAACTGGAAGCGGTTGTTTCATCATGGTATCCGCAGCCTCAAGGCGGTAAAGGAATATGGGGAGGAAATGGTAAAGGAATACTTGATCTTCTGTAAGTCCCAGGAGGTTTCCATTAACAGCCTGTCAGGAGGAAACATACAGAAAGCAGTGCTTGCCAGAGAGCTGTCCGGTTCTCCCGAGATCATTGTTGCAGATCAGCCAACGCGGGGGGTGGACGTAGGCGCAACAGAGTTTATCCGCCAGCGTCTGGTGCAGATGAGGGACGAGGGAAATGGAGTGATCCTCATAAGCTCTGACCTCAATGAGGTTTTGGGACTGTCCGACAGCCTGATCGTTATGTATGAGGGAAAGATTGCCGCGTACATAAAAGATGTATCCAAAATGACAGAGGAACAGCTGGGTGTCTATATGTTAGGTATTCAGATCCAGTCGGAGGAGGAGATTAAGGAGGCACGGCATGAACAGTAATAAACGAATCAATTTATTGGTGGATGTGGTAAAATTGGCCCTGATCATCCTCATCGCCTGCGCTATGGTCTCAGTGATCGTATTCTTAGTCAGCGACGAGCCTATGGCGGCGATCAGCAGCTTTTTCCTCGGGCCTTTTACTTCCCTGCGAAGGGTGGGAAATATTATAGAGGCGGCAGCGCCCCTTATGTTTACGGCCCTTGCAGTTATCATTATTTTTGGATCCGGACAGTTTTCCATGATCGCAGAGGGATCCTTCTTTATCGGAACAACTGGAGCGATGGTGGTTGCTATTGCATGTAAGCTTCCGGCAGGGATCCACTCAGGGGCAGCGATCCTGTTTGGCGGACTCTGCGGGGCAGCGGTAGCGATGGTTCCGGCTTTCCTGAAAATGAAATGGAATGTAAGCGAGCTGGTGACCTCCATTATGTTTAACTATGTGGTTCAGTTCTTTGCCATTTACATGGTAAGCTATCATTTCCGTGAGGTCAGCAGTTCCAGCTTGGCTTCCCTGGAATTTGCGGACAGCTCCCGTCTTCCGGTAGTGCTGGACGGAACCAGGATCCATGCAGGCATCGTGCTGGGTATTGTGATCTGTGTGCTGGTATGGTTCTTCCTGTACCGCACTTCTTACGGTACAAAGCTTCGCATCACCGGTGACAATGCTCTATTTGCAAAGTATACAGGGCTTAAAGTGACGGGGATCATGGTAACTGCCCAGGTGCTGGCAGGAGCCATTGCCGGTATGGGCGGCGCTTCCGAGCTTCTTGGAATGTATAACCGTTTTAAGTGGACCACAAGCCCGGGATACGGCTGGACAGGTATCGTAGTGGCTCTGCTGGCAAGAAGCAATCCGCTTTTGGTTCCTTTGGCAGCGGCATTTATCGGTTATCTGAATGTAGGAGCAGATATTATGGCCCGCAGCAGTGATGTGGGACGGGAAGTAGTTGATATTATCCAGGCTGTCATGATGTTCTTCATCGCAGCGGATGCCCTCTTGAAGGGATGGAGACAGCGCATGATCGTCAAAGCAGCGCAGGCAGAGGAAAAGGAGGCGGCACAGTCATGAATTTAATCCAATTGATCTTCAGCACAGACTTCCTGTATATGTGGATAAGAGTGGCAACTCCCATTCTGTTTGCTTCCCTGGGGGCTGTGATCTGTACAAAGGCAGGCGTGGTTAATCTGGGCCTGGAAGGAATCATGCTCATATCTGCCCTGGCAGGAGTGCTGGGAAGCGCTTTTGGAGGAAGCCTCTGGATTGGGCTTTTAGTAGGGCTTTTGGCAGCCCTGGCAGTAAGCGCCTTATTTGCTTATTTTCATTTGGTATTGAAGGCCAACAATGTACTTTGCGGTACAGCAGTTAATACCATGGCTTCTGGCCTTACGGTTTTCGTATTGCAGCTGGCAACTGGGGAAAAGGGAAATTCTTCTTCCTTAAAAAGCTTTTCCTTCCCCAATGTGGATATTCCTGTCATTAAAGACATTCCTGTTTTGGGAGGGATTCTGTCAGGCCATAATGCCTTGACCTATTTAGCGCTGGCTATGGTGGTTTTAATCTGGTTTTTCCTGTATAAGACTCCTACAGGACTCCGCATGAGAGCGGTAGGACAGAATCCTAACGCAGCTTCCAGCGTGGGGCAGAATGTGATAAAGATCCGTTTTCTGGCCATTGTGCTCTGCGGACTTATGACAGGACTTGGAGGGATGTATCTGTCCATGGGATACCTGACCATGTTTGTGAGGGATATGACGGCCGGACGAGGTTTTATCGCTTTGGCAGCCTGCTCCATGGGCCAGGCAACTCCGGTGGGAGCCCTGCTTTCCTCCATGATATTTGCATTTTTTGACGGCCTGTCCAATATACTTCAGGTACTCAAAATTCCGTCTGAGTTTATTCAGATGCTGCCATATCTGGCAACCATTGCTGGTCTGACCGTATATTCGATCCAGAAGTCAGCAGCGGCAGGAAGAAAGACGAAAAAATTAGAGGAGGCAAAAAATTAATGGCACTTGATAAAGAAAGCAAAACAATAGGAAAGAAACAGTATCATATTCATTTAAAACCAGGGGATATTGGAAAATACGTCCTTCTTCCCGGCGATCCGGCCCGATCTGACCGGGTGGCAAACTATCTGGATCAGGCAGAACTGGTTGCCAACAATAGGGAGCACAGAACCTTCACTGGATATTATAAGGGGGTGAAGATCTCTGTTACTTCTACAGGTATGGGCTGCCCTTCCGCAGCTATTGCAGCGGAGGAGCTGATGAACATTGGGGCAGAGTGCCTGATCCGTATCGGAAGCAGCGCAGCCCTTCAGGAGGGGATTAAGATTGGCGATCTGATGATCTCTACCGGCTCCATGAAAAATGAGGGAACCAGCCGTTTCTATGTGCCGGACTGTTTCCCGGCTGTTCCGGATTTTGATTTGACAAGGGCCATCATCGACACAGCGAGGGAGATGGAACCGGATCTGTCCGGAAAGGTGTATTACGGCATCAACGCTTCGGATGACGCTTTTTATGGGGAGACGCAGGAGTGGATCAACAAGCTGTCCGATCTGGGCTGCCTGAACGTGGAGATGGAGAGCTCTGCGCTCTATACCGTATGCCATAGGCGTAAAAAGAGGGCTGCCATGATCAGTGCCGTATCCGGCAATCTGGTTACAGGAGAAGTGATCTATGAGACAGCCAACGAAGGGCTGGCAACCGGATGGGATGAGGAGATTAAGGTTGTTTTAGAGGCCATTTACCGGTTTGAGAAGGAAATGGAAGGAAAGAATTAGAAAAAGAGTTTAGAAGAAGGATCCAGAAAGAATCTCAAAAAGAATGACAGGAGGGATCAGAGATGGCGGAAGAAAAGACCATGCATCTGGACGTGACGTCTGAAATGATCGGCAAGTATGTTTTCTTACCGGGAAGCGTTGAACGGGCTTCCCTGATTGCAAAGCATTTTGACAATCCGGTGAAAATTGCCCACAAGAGAGAGTATTTAAGTTATACAGGAACTTTGGACGGTGTTCCGGTTACCGTGACCAGCACAGGTATTGGAGGCCCTTCTGCCTGTATTGCCATTGAGGAGCTTTATTCCTGCGGTGCTCATACCATGATGCGCATCGGTTCCGCAGCTTCCACTTCTCCTAAGGTAAAGATCGGAGACGTGGTGATCCCCAACGGCGCAGTGCGCATGGAGGGGACAGGGAACCATTATCTCCCTTTCGAGTTTCCAGCGGTTCCGGATTTCCAGATGTTAAAAGCATTGGAGCAGGCGGCTATGAAGCTGGGGTATCCATACAATATAGGAGTGACGATTACAAAAGATTCCTATTATACCGAGGCAGAGCCTGAGACAAAGCCGGTTTATCATGAATTAAAGGCAAAATGGGATTCCTATTTGGCCGGAGGCGCCACCAACACAAGCATGGAATGTGCAGTGCTGTTCCTGATCGGAGCTTCCCTGGGAATCCGTACCTCCAGCGTTATGATCAGCGCTACCAATTTTGGGGAGTACTCCAACGATGCTGAGGATTATCCAGCTGGCTGGGAGGAGAGAGCCATTGAAGTGGGGATCGAAGCCATGAGAGAGATCATCCGCCAGGATAAGCTGGCAGGAAAATAAGCATGTTTCAAGCTTTGCTCCTAAAACTGCGGAAACGAAAGACGGACTTAGGTAGACATTCGTATACGCATCTGATAAAATAAAATAACGGCAAAAACAACGGTCAAAGCGTTAGATACCCCATAGCGAGTGTGTCTAGCGCTTTCCGGCGTATTGGGACAGAGAAAAATAGGATAGACTTTGGGCTGAATGCTGAAAATAGGAACGGGCAGCAGAAATTAAATGACCTATGGCCGGAACAAGCGAGGCAGCTGATAGGAGGACAGAGGGATTCGGAATATGGGACATATATGGGAAATACTGAAAGGGCGGATGTTTGGAAAGACATCGGATCAGAGAGAGGGAAAAAAGGAGGATGAGGCAATGTATTTGATCGCAGGATTGGGAAACCCTACGAAAGAATATGATAAAACACGGCATAACGTAGGATTTGACGTGATTGATGTTCTGGCAGACCAGATGGGAACAGGGGTAGAGGAAAAAAAGTTTAAGGGACTGTATGGCCGGGGGATTCTGGGCGGGGAAAAGGTTCTTCTCCTAAAGCCCCAGACCTTTATGAACCTCAGCGGTGAAAGCGTCAGGGAGGCTGCGGATTACTATAAGATCGAGCCGGAACATATTATTATTATATACGACGATATTAGCCTGGATGTAGGACAGCTTAGGATCCGCAAGAAAGGGAGTGCCGGAGGGCATAACGGGATCAAGAATATTATCGCCCATCTGGGAACCCAGGAATTTCCCCGCATTAAGGTAGGCGTGGGGGGAAAACCTCCGAAAATGGATCTGGCGGACTATGTGCTGAGCCGGTTTTCAAAGGAGGATCGGGCTGTGATGGAGGAGGCCTTTAAGGAGGCTGCAAAGGCTGTGGAAATGATGATTACAGATGGGGCGGAGACAGCCATGAATCATTTTAATGGTCACAAAAGCTCATAAAGAAATGGGGGAAACATGGAAAATCCATTATTGGAGTTACAGGAATATGAAAATCTGTCAGAGGGATTAAAAAAGGGAAAAGGCCCGCTGCAGGTCACCGGGACGTTGGATTCCCAAAAGGTGCACCTGATGTATCAGCTGGGGGAGCAGGTTTGCCTGCCATGGAAGTTAGTGATCACTTACGACGACAGCCGGGCGAAGGAGATATACGACGATTTTTGCAGCTTTACGGACAAGGTATGGCTGTATCCGGCAAAGGATCTTCTGTTTTACAGCGCAGATATTCATGGAAACCTTATAACCCGGCAGAGGATCGGTGTGCTGCGCCGGCTGATGGAGGAGCAGGGCGGCGTGGTGATTACCACCATGGACGGCCTGATGGATCATCTCCTTCCTTTAGAATATCTGAAGAAGCAGTGTCTGACTGTGGAATGCGGACAGATTCTTGAGTTAGAAGCCTGGAAACAGCAGCTTTCCGCTATGGGATATGAGCGGGTAGGGCAGGTGGATGCCATGGGCCAGTTTTCCATCAGAGGCGGGATCCTTGACATTTTTCCTTTGACGGAGGAAGTTCCGGTGCGTATTGAGCTGTGGGACGACGAGGTGGATTCGATCCGTACGTTTGACCTGGAGAGCCAGAGATCCGTGGAACAGTTAGATGAAATTTCCATTTATCCAGCTGTGGAGGCGGTTCTGTCTAAAAAGCAGATCCAGGCAGGCTTGGAGCGCCTTGAGAAAGAGGAGAAGGAGTATGAGGCCGCCCTCAAAAGCCAGCACAAGACAGAGGAAGCATACCGCATAAGCAAGATCATCAAAGAATTGCGGGAAGGGCTGGAGGAAGGCTGGAAAATAGGCGGATTGGATGCTTATATCCGCTATTTTTGCCTGGAAACCGTATCATTTCTCGATTATTTTCCAGAGGGGAACCGCATCATTTATCTGGATGAACCAGCGCGGCTCAAAGAAAAGGGGGAGACGGTAGAGCTGGAGTTTCGGGAGAGTATGGTGCAGAGGCTGGAAAAAGGTTACCTCCTTCCGGGGCAGACGGAACTGCTCTATCCGGCAGACCGGATCCTGGCCTGGGTGCAGCGTCCCACCACCGTCATGCTGACAGGGCTGGATCAGAAGCTGCCTGGCATGAAGGTGAACCAGAAATTCAGTATTGATGTAAAAAATGTAAATTCCTACCAAAATAGCTTTGAGATGCTCATCAAGGATCTGACCCGATGGAAAAAGGAAGGCTACAGGGTGATCCTGCTGTCTGCTTCCCGAACCAGGGCCAGCAGGCTGGCCAGCGATCTGAGAGAGTATGATCTGCGTGCCTACTGTCCAGATGGGGATACGCAGCCAGCTTCCCAGCACAGGGTAAAACCGGGAGAAATTTTAGTCACTTATGGAAACCTTCATCGGGGTTTTGAGTATCCCCTTCTCAAGTTCGTATTTATCACCGAGGGGGATATGTTCGGCGCAGAAAAGAAACGCCGGAAAAGAAAAAAGACCAATTACCAGGGCCGTGCGATCCAGAGCTTTTCCGAGCTGTCGGTGGGAGATTATGTGGTTCATGAGGAACATGGACTGGGCATTTACCGTGGGATCGAGAAGGTTGAGCGGGACAAGGTTATTAAGGATTATATTAAGATCGAGTATGGAGATGGGGGAAATCTTTATCTTCCGGCTACCCGGCTGGAGAGTATCCAGAAGTATTCCGGAGCTGATGCCAAAAAGCCGAAGCTGAACAAATTAGGGGGAACGGAGTGGAAAAAGACAAAAACCCGTGTCAAGGGGGCAGTACAGCAGATCGCAAAGGATCTGGTAAAGCTTTACGCTGCCCGGCAGGAAAGAGCCGGATTCCAGTACGGGGAGGATACGGTATGGCAGAGGGAGTTTGAGGAACTCTTTCCCTATGATGAAACAGAGGATCAGTTGGATGCCATCGAATCCGTAAAGAAGGACATGGAGAGCCGCAAGATCATGGACCGGCTGATCTGCGGGGATGTGGGATACGGAAAGACAGAAATCGCTCTCAGAGCAGCCTTCAAGGCGGTTCAGGACAGCAAACAGGTGGTATATCTTGTCCCCACCACGATTTTGGCACAGCAGCACTATAATACCTTTGTCCAGCGGATGAAGGATTTCCCTGTGCGGGTGGATATGCTGTCACGGTTCTGCACACCGGCCAGACAGAAAAAGACCTTAGAGGATCTCAGGAAGGGAATGGTAGACATTGTCATCGGAACCCACCGTGTCCTGTCCAAGGATATGGAATTTAAGGATCTGGGCCTTCTTATCATTGATGAGGAGCAGCGGTTTGGAGTGGCGCATAAGGAGAAGATCAAGCAGTTAAAGGAAAATGTAGACGTCTTGACCCTTACGGCAACTCCCATACCAAGAACGCTTCATATGAGCTTAGCCGGGATCCGGGATATGAGCGTTTTGGAGGAACCTCCTGTGGACCGGACACCGATACAGACCTATGTGATGGAGTACAATGAGGAGATGGTCCGGGAAGCCATTCATCGGGAGCTGGCCCGCAATGGACAGGTATATTATGTGTATAACCGTGTGACGGATATTGATGAGGTAGCTGGGCGGATCCAGGCATTAGTACCGGAGGCAGTAGTGACATTCGCTCATGGGCAGATGAGGGAGCATGAGCTGGAGCGGATCATGGCAGATTTCATCAATGGCGAGATCGACGTATTGGTGTCCACTACTATTATTGAGACCGGATTGGATATTGCCAACGCCAACACCATGATCATCCACGATGCAGACCGCATGGGGCTGTCTCAGCTGTACCAGCTTCGGGGGCGGGTAGGCCGTT
>ENA-UONU01002020-UONU01002020.1-human-gut-metagenome-genome-assembly--contig:-CS51-NODE-2020-length-12951-cov-3.922069_pt1 | contig 12951 bp, 7 predicted proteins | sample MGYA00242462_ERZ724009 | MGnify/ENA metagenome assembly ERZ724009 | reverse complement strand
CCCGGCAGGATGGATTTGATGATGTGCGCCAGGAATACAGCCAGATGCTTCGTCAGCAGCTGGAGCGCGGCAACAACGGTCTGACCAAAACCAAATATCTGACCTTCGGTATTGAAGCGGAATCCATGAAGCAGGCAAAGCCCCGGCTGGAGCACGTTCAGACAGACCTGCTCAACAACTTCCGACGCCTGGGCGTTTCTGCCCGGACATTAAATGGTAAGGAGCGGCTGCACCTGATGCACGCCATGTTCCACATGGGCGACCATGACAAGTTCTATTTCGACTGGAAATGGCTGCCCGCATCGGGATTGTCGGTAAAGGATTTTATTGCGCCCAGCAGTTTTTCTTTCCCTGGTGGAAAGACGTTCCAGATGGGATCACTGTATGGAGCGATGAGTTTTCTCTCTATTACCGCTTCTGACCTCAGCGACCAGCTGCTGAAAGATTTTCTGGATATGGAATCCAGTGAGATTGTGACGATGCATATCCAGTCTGTGGACCAGAACAAAGCTATTAAGACCATTAAACGCACGATTACAGAACTGGATCGCAGCAAGATCGAGGAACAGAAGAAAGCGGTCCGTTCGGGGTATGACATCGACATCATCCCCTCCGATCTGGCTACCTACGGAAAAGACGCGAAGGCGCTTTTGAAGGAATTGCAGAGCCAGAATGAGCGAATGTTCCTGATTACTTTTCTGGTGATGAATACCGGAAAAACGCTGCAGGAGCTGGAAACCAATGTGTTCCAGGCATCCAGCATTGCACAGAAGCACAACTGCAATCTGTGCCGTCTGGACTTCCAGCAGGAACAGGGGCTTATGAGCAGTCTCCCGCTGGCACAGAACCTGATTGAGATTCAGCGGGCGCTGACTACCAGCTCCACGGCTATCTTTATTCCGTTTACCACTCAGGAGCTGTTTCAGGACAGCCCGGAGGCGCTGTATTATGGCCTGAACGCGCTTTCCAACAATCTAATTATGGTTGACCGGAAGAAACTGAAAACGCCCAACGGTCTGATTCTCGGCACCCCTGGCTCCGGAAAGAGTTTTTCGGCAAAGCGTGAGATCACCAATGCTTTTCTTGCCACGGATGATGACATCATCGTGTGTGATCCTGAAAGCGAGTACACACCCCTTGTGACGCGCATGGGCGGTCAGGTCATTAAAATCAGCCCTGCCAGCACTCAGTATATCAACCCCATGGACATCAACAGCAATTACAGTGAGGAAGATAATCCCATTGCGTTGAAGGCAGATTTTATCCTGTCGCTCTGCGAATTGGTTGTGGGCGGCAAGGAAGGGCTGCAGCCGGTGGAAAAGACAGTCATTGACCGCTGTGTCCACCAGATTTATCAGCCCTACTTTGAAAATCCGGTGCCGGAGAATATGCCACTGCTGGAGGATCTCTACAATGCACTTTTGGCACAGGACGAAAAGGAAGCCCACCATGTGGCAACTGCACTGGAAATTTACGTCAAAGGTTCTCTGAACCTGTTCAATCACCGGACGAACGTGGATATTGAAAACCGGTTCGTCTGCTATGACATCAAAGAGCTTGGAAAGCAGCTGAAAAAAATCGGGATGCTGATTGTCCAGGATCAGGTTTGGGGACGGGTGACAAAGAACCGTGGACAGGGTAAAACCACTCGCTACTATATGGATGAGTTCCATCTTCTTTTGAAAGAGGAACAGACGGCTTCCTATTCCGTAGAAATCTGGAAGCGTTTCCGGAAATGGGGCGGGATTCCGACCGGAATTACGCAGAACGTCAAAGACCTGCTCTCCAGCCGCGAAGTGGAGAATATCTTTGAAAATTCCGACTTTATTATCATGCTCAACCAGGCCGCCGGTGACCGGCAGATTCTGGCGAACCAGCTGAATATCAGTCCCCACCAGCTTTCCTATGTAACCCATTCCGGTGAGGGCGAAGGTCTTCTGTTCTATGGAAACGTGATCCTGCCCTTCGTTGACCGCTTCCCGACAGATCTGGAGCTGTACAGCATCATGACATCGAAGCTGTCGGAGGTTATGGAACGGGAGGCGTAAGATGCCATTCAAAAATGAAGAGAGAATTTTTCCCAGGGACTATGAGAACAGAATTTTTTGTGAGGACTGTCTGACCTTTATGAAAGGGATTCCAGACGAGTCAGTTTTCCTGATTTTGACCGATCCCCCTTATGGCATCCATTACAGCAATCAGTTCGCGAAGAATCCGCACGCTATGCTTCCGGGAGATGATGGGATTGATTATCCTGCATTTGCCAGGGAGAGCTACCGCATTTTACGCATGAACAGCCATGCGTATTTTTTTACCCGTTTTGACTGCTATCCGTACCATTTTCAATGCCTGCAGGAAGCTGGCTTTACCATCAAAAATTGCCTGGTAATTGAAAAAGGAACGCTTGGAGGGATTGGCGATCTGAAAGGAAGTTATGCAAGCAGCGCAGAATGGGTGATCTTCTGTCAAAAAGGGCGGAGAATTTTCAACTCAACTACGCTTCTGGAAAACCGGAATAGAGAAGGCACCATGTTTCACAAGGGACGCCAACTCAGCAAACGGTATAAGACACGGTTTTCGGACTGCTGGTTTGGCTCAGAATACCCGAAGGCCACACATCATTCCATATGGCAGAAAAAGAATGGAATCTTTCATCCAACGGTAAAAAACGAAGTCTGTCTGCAGTGGCTGATTCAAATATCCAGTAATCCGGGTGATTTGGTATTCGATGGATTTATGGGAACGGGAAGTACAGCGCTGGCTGCGATTCAATCTGGACGAAAATTTACCGGAACGGAAATTTCAGAGGAATATTGGAAAATCGCTCAAGATCGGATTCGGGAGATCAGAAAGGGGGTGCGGTCGGATGAAGAATAAAACCACACGCCTGCGGTTTGAAGAAGAGGAACTGGCGAATAAGCCGGTTGCCCGTACGGCGAAGAAAGCGGAACAGGCTGCGGATAAGGCGGATGCCGCAAAAGCCCGGCTGCCCACAAAGAATAAGCTGAAGCATGAGAAAGATAAGGCAGCTGACCGCAAGGAACAGCTGCGCTTTGGCAAAAAGGATAATTCCAAAGATGCGGATACTTCTCAAAAGGTAGCCGGTCAGGCAAGAAAGAAAGCAGTACCAGATCGGAAGAAACCGGTGGGCAAAAAGGAAGGCAAGCAGAAAGCTGGCACAGCAGGTGTAAATGAGCATTTACGCTTCGATGATTCAGCAGTGGATGTAGTGTCTCCCGGCAGCCGTATCAGCCGCACTGCTTCCCATGCGGTGACCGGTACGCTTGCTGGCCGTGTACACCATGAAATTGCGGAAAACGAGGATGACAACGTGGGTGTACAGGCGGCACATCAGAGCGAAGAATTTGCGGAAGGCGCTGCACGGACTGTCAGTAATGTCCGGTACGGTCATAAGCTGAAAGCCTACCAGAAAGCAGCCCGACTTGACCGGAAAGCAGACAAGGCAAATGTGGAAGCCCTTTATCAGCAGGCTGTAAAGGATAACCCGGAGATTGCATCCAATCCCATTTCCCGTTGGAAGCAGCGTCAGGAAATTAAAAAGCAATATTATGCAGCAAAAGCTGCTCAGGGGGCTGCCTCTGGTTCTAAGGCTGCCGGTGGTGCGGCAAAAGGCACCGAAAAAACTGCCCAGGGAGCGAAAACACTGCTGGAACGGCTCAAAGAATTTGCTGTTCAGCATACTCATGCCATGATTATTATTCTGGTATTTGCTTTGCTTTTTCTGATGATTTCCGGGGCGTTTTCTTCCTGTTCTGCCATGCTACAGGGCGGTACTGGCTCTTTGCTGGGAACTTCCTTCACCGCTACAGATGAGGACATTATCGGAACCAATGAGGATTATAAGGCACTGGAAGCCGCACTGCAAAACGAGATCGACAATATTGAATCCACGCATCCCGGTTATGATGAATACCGGTATCAGTTGGATGAAATCAATCACAATCCTTATGAGCTGACTGCCTACCTGACGATTTTGTTTGAGGATTATACCAGAGCAGAAGTTCAGGAAACCTTACAGGCACTGTTTGACCGGCAGTATACGCTCACACTTGAGGAAGAAGTGGAGGTGCGTACACGCACGGAGACACGCACCCATACAGTGACCGATCCGGAAACCGGTGAAACCTCGGAAGAAGAATATGAGGTTGAGGTGGAATACAACTACTATATTCTCAATGTCACCCTCAGAAACAATGGGCTGGGGACAGCAATCGCTGCGTCAGGACTGACGGAGGATCAGCAGGAACGATATAACATCCTGCTGCAGACCCAGGGCAACCGCCCCTATCTGTTTGAGGATGATATTTATGCCACGCCTACCGGTCCATATACAGACTACGATATTCCGGGAGAAGCTCTGACCGATGAAAAATTCGCCAATATGATCCACGAGGCAGAAAAGTATCTTGGATTTCCTTATGTTTGGGGCGGAAGTTCACCCAGTACCAGCTTTGACTGTTCTGGTTTTGTCTGCTGGGTAATCAACAACTGCGGCAATGGCTGGAATGTTGGCAGAACCACAGCAAACGGCCTTATGGGTTCCTGTGATATTATTCCCGCCAGTGAGGCACAGCCCGGTGATTTAATCTTCTTCCAGGGGACGTATGATACTGCCGGTGCCAGCCATGTGGGAATTTATGTGGGCGGCGGGATGATGATCCACTGCGGAAATCCGATCTCTTATGCTTCGATAGAAACAAGTTACTGGCAATCTCATTTTTATGCGTATGGACGCATTCGTTGAGGAGGTATGTGAATGAGTGCAAAATTGGATCGAATCGGCGAAGAACGGGATAAAGCTCTTCGCAGGCGGGACGAATGGGATACCCGCTATAAGGAATTGGATAAACGGTATCGGGAACAGGAAAACACGGAGATTCATGACCTGGTTCATGCGTTTAACCTGACTCCGGAACAGTTGGGACAGCTGCTGCGTCAGACCGCGCAGTCCCTTCCCTCTCCGGAAGCAGTGAATCAGGTGGTAAAGGAGGATGCCACAGATGAAGATTAAAAAGTTTTTCGCGCTGCTTTTGGCTATGACCCTTTGTATGGGTGTATTTTCGGTAAACGCCTACGCTTATGTGGATGAAAGCGCTGCGGCAGAATCGCAGCCGGTTCAGGAAGAATCGGTGCCGGAGGAAACTCCTGAGCCGGAGCCGACAGAGGAACCCATGGAAGCTCTGACGCCGGATGGCAATCTGACGATTGTGGACGATAACGGCAGTGCGGCAGGGGCTGGAAAGCAGTTCATCACATTGGTGAGCAGGAACGGCAATTATTTTTACCTGATTATTGACCGTGACGATGAAGGAGAACAGACCGTTCACTTCCTCAATCAGGTGGATGAAGCCGATCTTCTCAGCCTGATGGATGAGGATGCGGTGGCACAGTATCAGGAAAGTCTGGAAGTTGAAACAGAACCGGAAACTCCTAAGGCCGCTGCACCGGAACCTGAGCCGGAACCGGTAGAGGAACCAGAAGAAAAATCCACGAATATGCTTCCGATTGTTGTGCTGCTTGCGGCAGTATTGGCCGGTGGCGGTGGATTCCTGTTTCTCCAGATGAAGAAAAAGAAGCAGGCGGAACAGACAAAGCCTGATCCGGACGCGGATTATATGGAAGACGATGATGATTTTGAATTGCCGGATGAGGACGATGTGACTGACGGTGAAGAAATTAACTCTGAGGATGAGCCAGAGGATGACAACGAGGAACAGATGTAGTCCAGCGTAGCTTATATTTCCTCGGAGGGGTAGCTTGTGGGCTACCCTAACATAAAAACGAAAAAGGAGTGAATTGCCCATGCTCAAACTCGTGGTTTGTGAGAAGCCCTCAGTCGCTCAGAGTATCTCAAAAGTGCTGGAAGCAACAAAGCGCGGCGATGGCTTTCTGGAAGGCGGTGGCTATATTGTTAGCTGGTGTGTCGGCCATTTGGTGGAATTGGTGCAGCCGGAAAGCTATGAAGAACGCTATGCCAAATGGCGAAAGGAAGACCTTCCAATTCTGCCCCATTCCTGGAAATACCAGGTGACAGCGGCAACAAAAAAACAGTTCTCCATTTTAAAGAAGCTGATGTTACGTCCAGATGTAGAGAGTCTGGTCTGCGCAACCGATGCGGGGCGCGAAGGTGAATTGATCTTCCGTCTGGTCTATCATCAGTGCGGATGCAAAAAGCCCTTTGAACGCCTTTGGATTTCTTCTATGGAAGACACTGCGATCCGGGAGGGCTTTGCCAATCTGAAACCGGGGACAGAATACGATGCTTTATATGAAGCTGCCCTCTGCCGGGAACGTGCCGACTGGATTGTCGGAATCAACGCTACCCGGCTTTTTTCCTGCCTGTATGGTGTGACCCTCAATGTAGGGCGCGTAATGACTCCCACGCTCGGCATAGTGGTACTGCGGGAAGCAGCCATCTCCGCTTTTGTGCCGGAGCCGTTTTATACGGTACAGCTTACGGTAAATAATTTTACTGTTTCCAGTGAGCGATTCAAAGAAAAAATGGATGCAGAATTGTGCCGCAAAGCCTGTCAGGAAGCGGGAACGGCAACTGTCTGTAAAGTGGAGCGCCGGGAAAAATCAGAGAAGCCGCCAGCTCTCTATGACCTGACAACACTTCAGCGGGAAGCCAACCGTCTCTTCGGCTTTACGGCACAACAGACGCTGGACTATACGCAGAGCCTTTATGAAAAGAAACTGGTGACGTATCCACGAACGGACAGCCGGTATCTGACCGAGGATATGGCGTCATCGCTTCCAGGACTGGCAGAAAACAGTGCTTTTGCGTTTGATGTACAGCGGCCCGCTGTGGTTCATGCAAGCGCAGTAATCAATGGGAAAAAAGTTACCGACCACCATGCCCTGCTCCCCACGGCAAGCATGGCGAAAGCTGACCTTGCGGCTCTGCCTGCCGGTGAACAGTCTGTCTTGCGGATGATCGTAGCAAGACTTCTTGCCGCTGTAAGCGAGCCGCACCGGTATGCGGAAACTGCCGTGGAGCTAAGCTGTGCCGATACTGTCTTTTCTGCCAAAGGGAAAGAAATTCTGGATGATGGATGGAAAACGATGGAACGTCAGCTTCTTCCGAAAGAGGAAAAAGCTGTAAAAATGCTTCCGCCATTAGCAGAGGGAGAGGCACTTCCCCTTCAGAAAACAGAAATAAAAGAGGGAAAAACTTCTCCGCCAAAGCATTTCACCGAAGACCTACTCTTACAGGCAATGGAAGCAGCCAGCGCCGATGACTTTCCAGAGGATGCGGAACGGAAAGGAATTGGCACTCCTGCCACCCGTGCCGCCATCATCGAAAAACTGGTTCTGAAAGGCTTTTTGGAGCGCAAAGGCAGCGGTAAGGTAAAGACGCTGATACCCACAGAAAAAGGGAAAGCCTTAATTACCGTAACGCCGGAGCAGCTCCAGTCCCCTGCTATGACAGCAGACTGGGAGGAAAAGTTGTCGGAGGTGGAACACGGCGAATATGCGCCGGAAACTTTCATGGATGAGATTTCCGGCATGATTATGGAACTGGTCAACAACTATGAGATTGTGAAAGGAGCCAAAGTGCTTATGCCTGGTACAACTGTAATCGGAACCTGCCCTCACTGTGGGGCTGAAGTCATAGAACGTCAGAAGGGATGGTTTTGCTCCAATCGAGAATGCCGCTTCATTTTCTGGAAAGACAACGCCTACTTCAAGAAAATTGGCAAACGCCTCACTGCTCAGATGGCGGAACGGCTGGTACGGGACGGAAGAATCCGCGTGAAGGACTGCAAAAGCCAGAAAACCGGAAAGACCTACAATGCTTCTGTTCTGCTGTCCACCGAAGCAGATGGACGTCCGAAATTTCAGCTGGAATTTGAAAGCGGAGGTGGCGGGAAATGAGTGCGGAAAAGTTAGAAGCAGTTTATCTGGTAGACCGTCAGTTTTTTCTCCACCTCAAGGAAACGGAAAACGGCTTTCAGTATGAAGCGTTCCATCGGAGCGATAAGAAAGAAAATTACTCCGGAATGCTAACATGGGAAGACCTTCTGGAGAGTCGAATTGCCTCCCCGCTGGCAGCTGCACGGGTAGCCGCCTGTGAAGAGATTGGACTGGAAAGTCAGGAAGTGGCGAAAGTATCCCTGCTGTCCCTGCTTCCGTATCCCCAGTCAGAGATTCGACGCCGAAGCCTTCAGGAACCAGCCAGTCTTCCCTCCCACGATATTCGCTTTATCGACAGCCGGTACAAGGAACTGTTCCGTATCCCGGACGGAGGGACAATTCAGGTGGATTATCCGGATCGACATTTTGCAGCCAAATGCAGCTACATTGACGATTACCATACCCAGGTTGGAAACAACGTCTACCACATTTGCCAGTTTGCAGAGATTCTGGAACGCGGCGGCGGAACCTGCCGCCCGGAACCGGAGCTTGACCGGGATACTGCCGCATGGCAGCTGGGAAGTCAAAACTATCTGACAGTGGAACGCAGTCTGTCAGGATGGGCGTACCATTTATACGATCAGGGATTTCAGCCGGTAGCTGCCGGAGAAGTGGGCGGACTGGAAACTTCGATTTTGGAAGCCCGTGATCAGGCAATGGAACAATGCAGGCTTAGTAGCCGCAATCGGGAACTGACCGATTATGACCGGGAAGAATTTCACAGGAGGAAGTTTGTGTCACAGGATAAAATTGAAAAGTGGGATGAAGTAAACGGTAATATGGGAAACAACGGCAGGCTGGAAGCCTTCCTGGATAGCGCCGGGGAGAACTATGCGATTTTGCAGCTGCGCGATATTGAGGAAACACGCATGGAGCGCTTTTCATCTCTGCGGATGTTGGAGCGAATGGATATGGAAGTGAATATCGACCATTATGAAGTGGTATATATCGCACCACTACCGGTTTACACGAACCGCTCCGCCTTTCTGGAAAGCGTCTTTGAGAAATTTAATCTGGATCGCCCGGAAGATTTTAAGGGGCACAGTCTTTCGGTCAGCGACATTGTTGCCATCCATGAAAATGGCGCGGTATCCTGTTATTACTGTGACAGTACCTGCTTTCAGGAACTTCCCGGACTTATCCCGGAGAATTATCTAAAAAATGCGGAAATGCAGCTTGAGGATGAATACGGTATGATCGACGGCGTTGTTAATAATGGCGCAAAAGACTGTAAGGAGAAAGCGGCAAAGGATAAAGCTGAGAAACCTTCTGTGGTGGAGCAGCTGAAAAACCAGCCACACTGTGAGGTCAGAAAGAAATCCACGATCAAATACGCGGAACAGGAGCGATGATACGAGAAAAAGAAAAGGAGCTTGGAACGATGAAGACATTTACTTCCAAAGAAATGAATCTGATGTGCCTGTATAATTCCGGCACCCGTCTGGAGCTGATCGACAATCTGACGGATATGCGGAGCTATCTGCAGGCCGACGAAACAGAACTGCTGACACTGACCGACTGTGTGCTGGAAAAGCTGCGACAGATGAACGATCAAGAATTTTCAGCACTGGATTTGTACCCCGATTTTATGGATTGACAAGGAGTTAAATACTGCCGGGATGGAAATCACTGTCCCGGCTCTTTTCTGCTATAAGGAAGGAGGCCAATATGTGGAGTAAAGCAGATTTTTATTCGGCGGTTGCAAAAGAAACTCTGGAAGGACTGACAGCCAGCTGGCAGGAATGGGCGAAGTTTCTTGCCACGGCTTCCCGGCTGTATAAGTATCCGTTCATGGATCAGATGATGATTTACGCACAAAGGCCGGATGCCACCGCCTGCGCAGAATACGATTTATGGAATGACAAGATGAACCGCTACGTCCGGCGCGGATCAAAAGGGATTGCCCTTTTAGATGAGCGCGGTGACAAACTGCGTCTGCGCTATGTATTTGATGTGGCAGATACGGGAACAAGGGAAAATTCGCGAACGCCTTGGCTGTGGACAATGGAGGATCAGCATATCGTTCCCATTATGGCTATGCTGGAACGAAACTACGGCGTTGGCGGCGCTGACCTGGGCGAACAGATTGCGGCGGCCGCCCGAACTCTGGCAGACGAGTATTGGGCAGATAACCAGAAGGACTTCTTCTACATCGTTGACGATTCCTTCTTAGAAGGGTACGATAATTACAACATCGGAATCCAGTTTAAGACAGCAGCCACCGCCAGCATCACTTATACGGTACTCAGCCGGTGCGGTTTGAATCCAGCGGAATATATGGGGCATGAGGACTTCATGCCGATCTTCGACTTCAACACCATTCCGGCAGTTATGGCACTGGGTTCCGCCGTCAGCCAATGCAGCAGGCAGATTCTCCTGCAGATCGGGGACACCATCCGGACTGCGGAGCGGGAAGCCATTAAGGAAAGGAGAAAATGGAATGAAGAACACCTTAACCTACACGAGGAACGGGGATTACCTGATTCCGAACCTGAAACTGGACGAGCAGCCGGAGAAGCCCCTGGGCAAATATGGACGGATGCGCCGGGCATATCTGAAGGAGAACCGCCCGCTTCTGTACAATCAGTTCCTGCTGAACGGGACGCTATATCCGCACCTGTTGGAGATCGAGGAGACGGCAAACCAGAGGTTGGAGCAGATGATGAACCAGCTTCTGGAGAAAGATCCGGCTCCGGACAAGAAGCAGAACACGATGGCGTGGGTACAGCACATGAACGCACTGAAAGCCCAGGCCGAGGAAGTGATTTTGACGGAGCTTATCAACAGCTAAGTTTTACTTTTCCAGAAGAAGCCCCCACCGCTAAACAGTCCACGAAAGGATCGAGCGAACCATCGCCCGGTCCTTTTTCTGTGCCTGAAAATCAGGATAACAAAAAGGACGCAGAAAACGCCGCCTCCGAAGAAACAGCGGAACAACAGGAAGTTCCTGACCTGAGCCAGTACCCGATTACCCGCCGTGGTGATGATATTACCATCGGAACCGGCAATGCCACTCATGTGGTAGGCATCACGGTGTCGGAAGAAGAATATAAAGCAATCAAACAGGCCATCCCGGAAGAACCGGCATACGATCCCGCTTCGCTGCCGTATCACATGGGAGATACCGTTTACCTGGATAATCAGGAATATCGGATTACCGAACTGCGGGAAGACACGGTGCAGCTCCTTCCTTATGGGGTGACTTACCCTGTATTCCGTGCAGAAAGCCGGGAACGGTTCGAGGGACTGCTTCGGCAGGACAGCCGCAACGGCGCTGTAACGGAGTATCTTGCCCCCAATCCGTCAAATGTCGATCAGGATTTGCTGGAAGTGCTGGCTTCTGGTCTGCTCTCTGCGCAGGATAAAGAGTATATTTCTGGCTGGCTGCGGGATGGGGAAGGCAATACCCGGATTGCACAGCGGCTTTCAGAAGTGTTTACAAACCGGGCGGAAACGATGGAGCTGACTACCGGGGACACGGCAGATTTTCGCACCTACACCACTGGTATCGAAGTGGAGATTTTGGACAGTGAAGAACGCAGGCTGGCTGCGCTGGGCGGCAGCTGGGGCGACATAGCTCCCATTCTTCGCGGACTGTATATCCATGAGCAGGAAGGCTTTTATCAGAACCCGGAAGGTTACCGGCAAAAGCAGACGGTACTTGAGGGACAGCCGTCCTACCAGGTAGGCGATTCTGTCTTCCTGCCTGCGCCTGATCAGCCTATCAGCGGCACTCTTGGTTATGTTGGCGACACCACTGTGCGGATTGATACCGGCCCATATTCCTGGAGTAACAAGGTTATGGGGCGCAGTCAGTTTGAAGAACTTCTCCGTCAGGATGAGCGAAACGCTAGCCTGTTTGTGCAAGAAGAAAAAGAATCAGATACACCAGAATTACCGGAACTGACAACGGAGCCGGAAACCATTTATCCTGCCGAACAAAACGAACTGCCTTATGATATTGTGGTGGAACGGCTGCGCGTAAACGAGGCGGAACGTCCGGAGCCAGAGCCTATTGCTGCAAACTTCCGCATTACCGATGAACACCTGGGTGAAGGCGGGCCGAAGCAGAAATTCCGCGCCAACATCATGGCAATCCAGCTTCTGAAAAAATGTGAGGAAGAAAACCGCCCGGCTACGCCGGATGAGCAGAAAATCCTTTCCGGGTATGTCGGCTGGGGCGGCCTTGCAGATGCTTTTGATGAGCACAAAGGTAACTGGACAACGGAATACCTGGAGCTGAAAACTGTTCTGACACCGGAGGAATATGCGGCTGCCAGGGCTTCTACCTTGAACGCACATTACACCAGCCCCACGGTGATCCACGCGATTTACGATGCCGTGGAGCAGATGGGCTTCCGCCAGGGAAATATTCTGGAGCCGTCCATGGGCGTAGGAAACTTCTTCGGTCTTCTGCCGGAGAGTATGCAGCAGAGCCGTCTTTACGGTGTGGAGCTGGACAGCATTTCCGGGCGTATTGCAAAAAAGCTGTATCCCAATGCAGAGATCACTGTTGCCGGATTTGAAACCACTGACCGCCGTGATTTTTATGATTTGGCGGTTGGCAATGTCCCATTTGGCGATTATAAGGTCAATGATAAACCTTACAATAAGCTGGGCTTTTCCATTCACAACTATTTCTTTGCCAAAGCGCTGGATCAGGTGAGGCCGGGCGGCGTAGTTGCTTTTGTAACCAGCCGTTATACTATGGACGCCAAAAGCCCGGAGGTGCGCAAATACCTGGCACAGCGGGCGGAACTCTTAGGGGCGATCCGCCTGCCGAACAATGCGTTCCGTGCCAATGCCGGTACGGATGTGGTATCGGATATTCTGTTCCTGCAAAAACGGGAACACCCCATCGACTTGGATGCGGACTGGATTCACCTTGGACGCAACGAGGACGGGCTGACCTTAAACAGCTACTTCGTGGAGCATCCCGAGATGGTATTGGGACGGCTTTCCACCGAAAGCACTCAGTATGGCAAAGAGGAATGTACGGTGCTGCCCATTGAC
>ENA-UONU01002018-UONU01002018.1-human-gut-metagenome-genome-assembly--contig:-CS51-NODE-2018-length-12969-cov-4.715425_pt1 | contig 12969 bp, 12 predicted proteins | sample MGYA00242462_ERZ724009 | MGnify/ENA metagenome assembly ERZ724009 | reverse complement strand
CTTCCTTCGGTTTTGAAAAGTGTTCGTTTCGGCGGGTTTGCGCCCCTGTATCGCCGCCCGGCCTCCCATGAGGGAAAGAATATGGGCGGCTTCATTTGCGCCGCCCACAGGCGAAAAAACAGGGGATTTCCCACCCGTTTTTATACAGTTTTGCGTGCCCCCGGCAGGGCATAAAAAAACGCCACAGGTTTGTGTTACCCATGGCGTTGCCCCGGCAGATGGCCGGTCTGTATTCAGTTATATGGTCACGGGGCGGAGGCCCCGATTGACGGGTACTGTACCCGTATCTTGGCATTTCGTGGTCTTTCAGCGTGTCAAGGCTCACTCAACAGTAGTAAAATCGTAGTAAATGAGATGGTTTTGACCTGTCTGAAATGCCCGTGGATACAGTGTTTTCAAGGGATAATCAGATTTTGGCTTGATTTTTATACCAATAAAAACAAACTCTCTTACATCTTTCGTTTGGTTTATAGCGAAAGCATCCCTGATTATATTCAAAAAATGCGTTTAGAGAAGGCGCAAAAACAACTGGAACATCCAGGGATTAGTATTTATGAAATCGCCCATTCCATAGGTTTCAAAAATCAAGGCAGTTTTTCAGATTGGTTTAGAAAAGAAACAGGATTTTCGCCATCTGAATATCGCAACAAAACCAACGGGTGGGATTGACAAAATGAAAGGCCGAAATACAAGCAACCTCTTATGCTTGTGTTTCGGCCTTTTGCCTTTGCTAAATATATATCAATTCCGTTTCTTATAATTTCCTCTACCTGCGCTTTCAGCGTATTCATCAGGCCCATCCAGCGAAGCGTTGCCAATGCACTCTAAAAAGAGGAAACGCACAACGCCAAAGATACCTGCACTCTACGCATTTAGGCCGGTAAAATCCCCGCCATTTCAAGGCTTTTTTGGCATGGTCGGCGGGGAGGCGGGACAGATTATCAAATCCCCGCCAGAACGAGGTTCTAAATGCGTAGGAAAATCTTTCCGCCCCTGGTATTCCCGGCGCTTCTGTGGTATGCTGGACAGGACGATAATCAAGGACAGGAGTGGACGGGATGGACAGCCAGGAAACGCTATTGGACTACACTACGATCAAGGCCGCCGTCGCCGGTGAGAAGTGGGCCACGGAAAAGGTGATAAAGCACTACGCCCCTTTCATTGACGAGCTGGCCGTTGATGAAGATATGAAGCAGCACCTTATTATGAAGCTGCTGGAAAAACTGCCGGACTTTCCGATGGAACAGGTATAAACGAAAAAAAGAGCGCCGGGCGCAGGGGCAGCAAGCCGCCGCGTCCGGCGTTTTCTTTTCCGTTGTTCATTATAGTGATTGTGGATGAGATAGTTTCTAATTAGCGCAGCAAAGAAATACTTCCTGTTGAAATAACACGCATTAAGGTCGTAAAAAGAAAGCATAAACTAAATTGCAAAGGAGACTTTTTATGATGTTAATCGCTATCGACCACGGAAACAAGCAGATGAAAACCGCGCATCATACATTTTCTTCCGGCCTGTGTGAAAGCGACACCAAACCGCCCTTTGGAGAAAATGTGCTGCGTTACAAGGGGAAGTATTACACACTTTCTGATCAGCGCATCCCTTATATGCGGGATAAAACCAAAGATGACCGATTCTTTATCTTGACACTGTACGCGATCGCCTTTGAATTGAGATACCTGCGCTATCCTGCCAATGAAACAGTAGATGTTGCACTGGCTGTCGGGCTGCCGCCGGCACATTACGGCACGCAGTACAAGCGGTTTGAGCAGTATTTCATAAATCGCGGCGTGACGGATTATGAACTGGACGGGAGGAACTACCGGATTTGTATTCATCGGGCCATATGCTTCCCGCAGGCTTATGCCGCTGTTATGCCGGTTTATCCCCGTATTCAGCAATTTTCAAAGGCTATCGTTGTGGACATCGGAGGATTTACCGCAGATTATTTGCTGATAAAGAACGGACAGGCTGATCTGTCGGTGTGTGACTCCATGGAAAACGGCGTCATTACCTTGTATAACCGTATCAAATCCAAGGTTAATGCAGACTATGATATGCTGTTGGATGAATCGGATGTGGACGTCATATTACAGGATAAAGCCCATGACTATAACGAAACCATTGTCCGGGTGATAAAGGAACAGGCGCAGCAATTCATTGATGATCTTTTCGGAAAGCTGCGGGAACGTATGATTGACCTGCGTACAGGAAAAGCCATCTTTGCCGGCGGTGGCTCCATATTGCTGCGCAAACAAATTGAAGCATCCGGAAAAATCGGTTCGGCCATTTTTGTGAGTGAAATTTCCGCAAATACCAAAGGCTATGAACTGCTATACCGCGCTTCTCAGGCAGGTGTTCGATAATGGCTGCAAAGAAAGATCCCTATAAATTTACCATCCAGTTTAATCCGGCGGACCCTACCCACCTGCAAACGGCTGCCCTTTTAAACCGGCAGGGTAGGCGCAAAGCGCAGTTTCTTGTCAATGCGGTCATGCACTATATCCATTGTTCTCAAACACCGGATATTCCGCAAGAGCCGCCATTGGACACGAAGCTGATAGAAACCGTTGTCCGGCAAATTCTGAAGGAACAGCAAATCATGCCCCCTGCGCCAGAACCGGAACAACAGAGCGCGCCTATCTTGCCTCCTGCAGATAACGATCTGCACTACGCTGAAGCTGCTGAAACTCTGGGCGAAGATGGACTGGCCGCCATCGCCAATACCATGGCGATGTTTCGGAGGGATTGAATATGAAACGGAACAAAGGATATTTTAGACGGGTATTAGTCGGAATCGGAGTCGCGCTGATGCTTGCTGTTTTCATTTATGCCGCATCTCAGATTATAGCCTATCTGCGCGCGGAGAATGAAAACAGAAAGCTGTCCGAAGATCTAATCGACAAAGCGGTACAAATTACGCCCGAGGCAACCGAAACTTCTCCCGAAACCACATCGGAAGCGCAGACACCGGAGACCTCGCCGATTGAAGTAGATTTCGAGGCGCTGTGGCAGGAAAACGAGGACATCGTTGCATGGATTTACTGTGAGGACACGCCCATACACTATCCCGTTGTTCAGAGCAGCGATAATAGCTACTATTTGAGGCGTCTGTTAAACGGTGACTACAATGAGAATGGAACGATTTTTTTGGACTATCGCTGTTCTTCAGATTTCAGTGATTTCAACTCGGTTGTCTACGGGCATCATATGAAGTCCGGAGCAATGTTCGGAACACTCCCCAAATACAAAGACCAGGAATACTACGATAAGCATCCTGTCATGTATCTGCTGACACCGGACATAACCTACAAAGTGGAACTGATTGCCGGATACATCACACCATCTGATTCTGAGCTTTACTCACTGCCTAAGACGCCGGAGAGCAAGAGCGCTTTTCTCCAACATGCCTTACAGAAATCCACCTTTACATCCTCTGTAACTGCAAGCGAAACCGACTCATTTATCACGCTTTCGACCTGTTCCTATGAATATGAAAATGCCCGCTATGTAGTTATTGGCCGGTTGGTCGCGCTGGACTAAAAAGACTATGTGCTGTACTGCTGGCATATCTGGCTTTGTACTTCTCATTCAATACCTACTACTGGTAATTTGGCTACAATCTGCACTATACATAGGGGCTTGGATGGAGTATAATAGTGCCAGTGACAAATTGGAAGTTGTGGAGGTAAGATAATGAAAAAAATTATAACTATTTTTAGTTTTATATTTATATTCGCATCACTAACAGCCTGTTCACCAGACTTCAATGGAAGCAGAACAGGAAATGACAAGCAACTAATTATGGAATATACAGCGTTTAATACTACTGATTCTCAAGATTTAGTTGTTGAAGCTGGGGATACCATTCATACGGAAATTGTAATTGCGGACGGACAGTTATCATATAAAATTCAGAAAAATGATGATGAACCTATCGCTGAGAGTGAAGGCATTTTCTTTTCAGTAGACTTTGATGTTGAGGTAGAAGAAAGCGGAACATATACAGTAACAGTTACAGGAGAAAAAGCAAAGGGAAGCGTAAAATTCGTAGTAGAAAGTGCGGAGTGATTTACTGGAACAAATCAGCAAATCCCCGTTTGTATAACTGAGATAAGTGGAATTTCTCTTTAAATCAAATTCTCAAATAAAACCAAAAAGGGATGCTGTCTTTTTACGGATAGCATCCCTTTTTCCGCTATAAGCGTGACCAAAGGCTTGGTCTAAATCATTGATAACTGTTCCAGCGCCGCCTCCATGGACAGCACCGGAAATCGTCTGGCCTCCTGTACAGAGAACGCAATCTGGTCGCCGTTTTCATCGCAGGCATAAGCATATTCCGACTCTACGGCAGCCTTCAGCTCGTCCAGATAGATATAAACATTGCTTTCCCGGTCTATCAGATAGGTAGACTGGGGAGCGATCTCATAGCCGTTGCTGATAAGTCTGGCCGTATCCGGAAGATCCATCAGCAGTTTCTGCCGGCACTCTCCGGATTCAGAAAAATCAAGCAATGACCGATGACCTCCAAATAAGGAAAACTGGTGGTAGCTGCTTTTTCTCTGTATGAAAGGGAACGGCTCTGTTTCTGTAAGAACCATCTGCTTAATACGCTGAATGTTATTTTCCACTGCCAGCATATCAATGCACTCATGTGGCCGGTGTTCATTGTAATACCCGGCGCTGATATTGACTGCCGCTGCCTCCAAATGAGGAGCGACCACCGAAATGTCGCTGAAAGAGCCGGTTTTCTCTTCAAATCCATAGCTGAGGATAAAATCCGTAAAATCGGGATTGTCACACTGATAAAACACGGCGTCATTGTTGCCGCGCCGATCCATCTCCACGATATAATTGACATTTACCCGCAGCCTGCTCCTTGTAAAAGCCCTTGCGCCGTTGCCTCCGGTTTCTTCATCTTCGCAGAACAGCACATGGCATCTGGCGTCCTGAATGATCTGCAAAATCATATACACACCACACCGGTCATCTCCGCCGATCCCCTGGGGTGACATGACAAAGCGCCCATCCTCGGAGAAACAGATAATGTCCGGTTTCATGGTATGTACCGTATCGAGATGTGCCACCAGCAGGACGGGAACTTCTCCCGGCGCATAGAGATAGCCTTTTCGGTTTTGGGTATGATACCCTTTCTCCTGCAAAACACCCTCCAGATGGCTTTTCAGCTCCTTTTGAGACATCTGCAGAATTTCCTTGAAATTCTTTACATCATAGTTCATTCTGTCACCTCTTTCACGCTGCATACCGGATTGCCGTCCGGGCACACAACGAATTGCCTATGATCCGGCATACGCCCTGTACGCTGCAAGCGGCACAAGGCTCCAGCGAAGCCTGATAGCAGTCGAAACAAATCTCTACCGCGTTGCCTCTCCTGTCAAATGCAGGATACATGTTTTCCCGTATGATGCTCCCGCAAACAGCGCAGATATGCAGACAGGAGTTGCAATGAAACGCGTCCTCCGTATATCTCGCATTACTTCTGGGAACGGTTCTTCCGCAATCCTGGCAGACAACCTGTTCTTCGCAATTACATTTCAGCCCATGCGTCAACCGGTCTCTGTCGCCGCAGCACACGCAGATCGGTTTGGCTCCAATGACAAGGGGGCTTTGTATCTCTGTTCCTTTCAGCACCGACAGATTCCCCTGATAGTGATAATCCGGGTATTGCCGGCTGCCTTCTCCGGATTCGCAGCACTCGGAAAGCTCGTCGCGCTTTGTTTTCAGCGTCCAGCGGTTCGGAACATCCAGGCAGGTCGAGATGATTTTCTGGACAATGCCCCGGTTCTGATCTGTAATGTCCGCCGAATCCTCCGGATACAGACGCGACTGATAGAGCATAGTATCCTTAAAAAAGAACATCTGCCGTGTCCGTCTGGGCGCCCGGTAAAAATGGTCCTTTACCTCTGCGTCTACTGTAAAAAAGATCATGCTGACGTCATCCGTCATATAAGACAGCGCGCCGGCCTGATAACTTCCACTGCTGAGATTGTGGCAGGAGTTCCATGTACTGCTCTTACTGGACATCTCCAGAAAATCGCAGGGATGCAAGGAGAGTACGGCCGTTTTCTGAAGCTGCAGCGGATTGAGGGCATCGGAGAGCTGTGCGAATACCTTGTTGTATTGACTGTGGGTGTCCACATGGAACTGGCGGCACAACCGGCCGATGATCCGGCTGGTTTTCTGTCCGGAAGCGCACTTAATCTGTCCGTTTTCCCGGATGATCGACAGCGCATCCTCTGAGAGTGTGCTGCTGTATTCCCCCACGGCGGCACGAAATGCCACAAGGAAAGCAGGACGCTCATCCTCCGGGATTACCTCGTCCGCTAAACCAATCATGGTAAAGGCGATTTCATCAATCACATCTCTTTCTATGCCGCGGCCTTCACGAAACTCAATTACAACCGCCTTATCCTTCTCTTTCCACGCAGGATGCCGGCGTAAAAGTGCCAGTAGAGATGCTTTTGCGGTTACCCATGCGTTTAAATTTGCCATCACACCTTGTTCGCTGAAAGACTTCTCGTATTTGTACATGACTTCATAAAAAGCATTTTTTAATTGTTCCATTCTGTTCCATCCTTTCTACTGTAAAAGATAGCGGGAGAAGTGCAGTGACCTCTCCCGCCTTTTGGATCTGTATCTGACGAATTTACTGTTTGCGAGGGGCTGTCTTGCGATAGCCTGCATCATAGATTGCCTCGGCAACCTCCTTCACATAAGGAAGATACCGTTCGTCAATACTGCCTTTCTGCATATTGTAGTCGCCAATAAATTTGGCAAGCTCCAAGATTTCCTCCATTTCCTCTGGAGGTCTGTGTTTAAAAAAACTCATGCAGCCGTTTCCTCCTTTTCTCATGCTGCCTGCGCAGGCGCATAGAGCACCTGCTGTTTCCATGTTTCAATGAATTTCTGTACCTCCGGCGGCGGTGTGTGATTGTTTTCCACTCTGGCCTGTACAACCTCTCCGTTCTGTACTTCCACGGTACAATAGGGTCTGCGCGGAGCTTTCGTCTGACGGATGAACAAAATGACGCACTTGCTTTTCACGACATCTTTTACATACCGCCCGACGCAGTGATGGAGCTTTTGCCCCTCTTTGACGATCTCTTTTGCCGAACGCGGCGGAACGATCATCAATCCGCCCGCTCTAAACTGATACCGGCTTTGAAGTTCAGCAAAGGCTTTCGCAATCTTCCGGTCGTATGCCGCAGACAGCTCTTTATCCGATAAATCATTTACCCGGTCATGCGCCTCCTTTAAATCCCTTGGAAATAATATAAATTCACTTTTCATGTCGTAATCCAGCGCCTCACTCATACAAAGGTAATCCTTATAATCCGTCAGAAGATCCGACATAGAGTAGTACCCCGGCGTCATAAATGAAGTCTTTTTATGAGCAGCGAATTGTTCCGCCGCATAGCGCATCAGCTTATGCGGCGTCATAAACCGGAGGGGCACCATAAGGTTTTCTTCCCCTCCAACGCCATGCTCGCTGCACCACTTCATCAGTTTCATATCCGGCTGGATGTGTTCCCGGATCAGCGCCTGGATCAGCATGAGCTGTTTATATCCCGGATTGACCTCTTGCAAAAAGGGCAGGTAGTTTTTCCCCACGCCCAATACTTCGGTCATATTACCTCCGGCGCTGTTAAGCACCTCATTGTCATAATAGTACCGGCCACCTTCGCCATAGACAACGTAGGTTGCCAGACGATAAAGGCGGCACTTGACCAGATACTCCAGCATCGGATGATACAGATACTCTTTTAGATAGGACGCAACATAGAGCGGTGTCCGATCCCCGAAATAATATTCCTTCAGCGCGGCATACTGCCACGGCGTTCCCTTGAGTTCGGAATCCAGATTGCGGTGATATAAATATCCGCAGTCATCCGCCTCAAAACAGTACTGGTATCTGCTAAAAACCGGACGTTCGCCCTTACACCAGGGCGTCAGTCCATGCGGATTGTACGAATAATAAAATGGTTCCCATTTTACAAGCTTTCCTTCATTCCAAGTCAAAAACAATCGGGCATTTTCATATACGCTGAATGAAGGCGTATCCTCCTTGCGATAGGAACAATACGCTTTCACAAAACGGATGACCAGTTCATTTTCGCCGGTCCGTTGGATTACCTGCGCTGTGGAGCGGTCTGTGATATATCCGCGCTTTCCACGGCTCTTAAAGGTTATCGGCTTTTTACAGCGAGGACAGATGCCTGCTTTGTTATGCTTTGCTCCCACGATCTCTACCTCATGTCTGCAAGCGGTACAGTAACCGGGTATTGGCGCTTTTCCTCTGTGATAATCGTAGAAGATATACCGAGGCAGCGTCTCTCTGCGCATAAAGCCATTCATATCCCGTGGAAGTGAGCCGACCGTTTGCATTCGGCTCTGAATCTTTTTTTCTCTCTGCATCTTTCGTTTCTTCCACTTTTGATCCAGCAGTTCCCCCTGCAAAGCGGAAAGGCTTAAAAACCCCTCTTTAGCCGGCATTTTACAGAACCGGGTTACCCGCTGCTCGTCAGTCAGAGAGTAGAAAGCGCACTTTCCAGAAAAGTTATAGCTTTTTCCAAGATGATTAAACATGGATGTCTGCCAGCGCGCGCTTTCTTCATCCCTGTACAGGGTAATGTAATCATTCCGGGTCTGGAAAACGGTCCACCGAGGTGTAAAATCCCCGGCAAGGACTGCCTCCTTCGCATAGACGTACAAGATCAGTGTCTGCCGGCCGTCAATATTATGGATGGCCGTACACACCACATACTGCACCTGTTCAGCGCCGAAAAGACCGTTGTTCAAATTAAACCTCCTGCCAGAATCGGCAAACTTACGCAGAATCCTTTTCTTCATTACGCTGCACCTCCAGTCATGGAAAACAGATCCATCTGTCCATCCGTATCTTTTGAGGCTTTCTGTTCCTTATCGTCGGATTTCTTTGGCTCCGGCTTTTTCTTCTCCGCCTTCTTTTTGGATTTGGGCGCCGCCTTGCCAGTATATGGTTTCGGAACAAATTTTTCTTCATTTTCTTTATCTTCTTCCGCATCCATATCCCAAAAATATTCCTTTGCCCACTGATAGCAGAGATCGTCCGGAACATCGCAGCCGTAAATTCCATTTACCGGTTTTTCATCGTTGTCCTTCATTTCCTGTTTGACAAAATCTCGGGCCTTTCGGTTGATATACCGAAAACACCGGATCATGGTCTTGCGGGGGTGCATCGCCTGGCGGGCAAAATCCAAGTCCTCCAGGCAGAGTGTCTGGACATACTCCGTCACGCACTGTTTCATGTTGCGGCGAGTCAGACGCTCCGCGTCATCGCCAAGACGTTTCATGGAAGCGGCCACTAAAGCATCGTCCTCCAACGCCACGGCAGATTCCCATGCAAAGAGTTCTTCCTCCTCGCGGGCTTTCTTCCTGGCCTCCCATTCGGCTTTTCGCTTTGCCTCCGCCTCTTCATGCGCCTTTCTCTTTTGCGCCTCACTTTCCTCCGCAGATTTTTTAGCATTGGCTTTGGACTCTGCCTGCGCAAGCTGCTCTAAAACAGCCTGTGCCGCCTCAGCCTCAGCCTGCTGTCTGGCGTCATCCCGTTCCTGCACTTTCGCAAGGATTTCATCATCTTTTGATACCGGCTGTGCGGTCTGGTTCCCATCAGCCTTTCGTTCAAGATCCATCTCTGAGAAAACTCCCATATCAAAGCTCCTTTCAAAAAAAGAAAGGGATACAGAGCAGAATCGATCTGCTTGTATCCCTTTTACCTGTCGGTTTCCGGTCAGAAAACCTATTTTTTCATTTTCTTAGCCAGCATTGGAGAGAAGTGTACCGGGCAAAAAGCGTCTTTATCCCGGTAAAAATATCTCCTGCCACGTTCGTCATACAGTTCCACCACATCAGATGGCGCGACGCTCCTGCCTGAATAATCTTCGGGCAGCTTATCATTATAACGGTCAAATATCCGTTTCAGACAAGCCTCGTCCGAATCTTCGACAGAGCAGAGCAGTGTATTTTCGCAGACCAGTGCGTATTCTGAGGCCGGCGGTTGTTCATAACCGGCTTCACGCAGGCCTTCCATCCCTTCAAAAGCAAATTTCTTTGTCTTCCCATCTGAGAAATCCAGCTGATAAATACGATACCCCTGATTCTTTCGCAGGCTCAGCAGATACTGCACAAAGGTTTCCGTATCTTCCTGCATAAAGGCATTGTATTCATCTTCAGTAAAGCCAAGACATTCCTCCAGCGATCTACTGTGTTCCGCCGATTCATGCCACGCCTCGATCTCATCATCAATGGTTTCAAAATCACAAAGGCCATAGAGAAACCTCTGTTTAAAGCTCATTCGTTGTGCCTCCTTTCCGGATTGTTTTCTTTTTAGGGCAAGCTGCCAGTCGTCAACGCCCTTATAATTGGGATTCCATGTAAGCCGTTTGTATGAAAGACCGCATTTTTTTGCAAGCAGATAAATTTGCGAAGCGCCTTTATCTACCTGTTCGTTGCGGTATTTGTCCATGTCTTCGGCCTCCATGATCATTTCCGTTCCGTTCTCCTTAAGCAGCGTGAACAGCCGTTCAAACTCGTCCGTATTGTTGGCTCCGGCGCTGGCGGCGAAAGTCCGGTTCATCAGATAATGCGCTACGTCCGCTTTCAAAAAACCTTCCGTAACAAAAACAACTCTCGCCATCGGATCTCCCACAAAATGTACAGGAGAGCCGGAGGAAACGCCCATCGGCTTTCCAATGGAGGACAGCCAGATGTATTTGGTGCCTTTTTTATCCGAATCATCCTTTTTAAACGGTACATCCAGACGTATCTGCATACCTCGGATCAGTCCGTCTAATCCACGGGACGGTATCAGGATACCCGCTGTACTGGTACAGAACTTTATGGTCCACCGCCCATCCTTTTGATAAAAACCCGGCACTCCCTGCAAGGTACAGCCTTTCTCCAAGAGCTGCGCTGCCAGCTTACGGCATAGATAAAACGGCGGGGTACTTTTGTACCCCAGCTCGTCTATCTGTTGTTCTGTAAGCCCCCGTACCGACCTTAAATGCTCCCGGTGCTTTTTGGATAGCGTCAGCATACCAAGCAGCATTGTATAGGTCTGGTGGATGGTCCGGACATCGGCAAGCATAGATTGTTCCGGCATATCAACCGGTTTCTTTACCGATGTTCTCTCGTAATAGTCGGGTGCAAATTCGCCGTTTTGCAATGCCTCGCAGATTTCCCGATAAGCTTCCGAATTGCTGATGTGATAGACACGCGCATACAGGCTGAGCATTCCGCCATGTTCCCCGCAGTAGTTACACCGCCAGGAATCCAACTCGGTAGAAAGGCTCATTTTCCCGCGCTTATCCCCACAAATCGGACAGTCCGTATAGTATCCTGTTGCGTGTGGGCGGCGTATCCGCAAATGGAGCAGTTCCGCCACATCCATAATGTTGAACGGGAAATCATGCGATTTCCCCATAGCAATTCCTCCTTCCTGATGTTCCTTTTGGGGAAGAAACATTAACTGGCTTTCTTTGCCTCAACCATAGCCTGCATGATCTTTGCCCCTGCCCGGAGAATGTTGTCATCCCCGCTGTATCCGGTGAGATACCATTTCAGCGAAACAGGGCGCCGGTCCGCAACCTGGGAAAGCGTCCAGCCTTTGCACGTTCCAGCCGGCACGATAATGTTCCCGGCCTCTTCAACCGTCATTAAAGCGCAAATATCATCCACCGCCATCTCCTTTGTATAAGCGGCCGTGGATTCTTCCATCTCCTGTGTTTCCGTGATTTCTTCATGGACCGTTTCCGCCGGTGTTTCTTCCTGCGCGGGCTGAACCGGCTCGGGAGCAGTCTTTTCCTCCACTACCTGTTGGGGCAGTACAGCCTGCTCGGTTGTGGCCGAAGGCTTTACTTCCGTCTCAACCGGCTTTTTGGACGTCTCCGGTGCGGTTTCCTGCACGGACGGCTGAACGACTTCCTCCTTGACCGTTTCTTTCATCGGCTCGGATGATTTCATCTCCGGTACAGGCGGCGTTTCACGCTGTTCTTCCGGTTTATGCTCGCCGGAAGGAACATGCGGATGTACCTGCTCTGCTTTAGCAGCATTTGCCGGGATAAACTGGATTCCAAATCCAGCCGCAGATAATGCCTCGTCCATCGCCTCATGCTGAGCCGCTTCAATGTATAAGCCGCCGGGCGTTGTCTTGCTGTCCCGCTGTGCTGTAAAATTGGCGGCCGGCTGAGCGTCATTCTTATCAAAATAGACCCGCGCTTCCATAATCGCCAACTGGTCGGTGATTTTCACGGTGACCATCCGGGTCCTGCCCGCCGGATATTTCAGTCTGAACCAGAGCTTTTTGATCTTCAAGTCCAGATTCCATCCGTTCTTCGTCTTACGAAGATACTTCAAAGGGTCAAACCCAGCTACCTTGTTAAGTTCAGAGACTACCGGCACGGTTTCATACATGGATTCTTTGTTGTTTGCATTCATTGCGTAAACTCCTCTCTAATAATAAATAGGGGATACCTGTGCTTTTTTCTGCACCTGTATCCTGATTCAACTGACTTTTTTCAAATTTTCCTGCTCTGCGACAGTGAAAGCCTTCAGATATTTGCCAATCCGCTCACCGAGCAAAGTGTTGCGCTGCCCGGTGTCATTTTTATGGATTGCCATAAAGAGCATCCCTTTCTGACCCACTAAAAATACCCTGCGCTTGGCACGGGTGATCGCGGTATAGACAAGGTTGCGCTTCAGCATGATGGCGTGGCTGCGAATAATCGGCAGGATCACAATGTCATACTCGGACCCCATGGCCTTGTGGATGGTGGTGGCATAGGCAAGCTCAATATTTGCCATCTCCTCCAACCCGTATTCCACAACGCGGTCCTCGGCAAATTCTATGGTGACCTTCAGTTCGTTTTTGTCATCCGGGGCAATCTTACGGATAAATCCAATATCCCCATTGG
>ENA-UONU01002011-UONU01002011.1-human-gut-metagenome-genome-assembly--contig:-CS51-NODE-2011-length-13020-cov-4.656845_pt1 | contig 13020 bp, 8 predicted proteins | sample MGYA00242462_ERZ724009 | MGnify/ENA metagenome assembly ERZ724009 | reverse complement strand
AAAGTTTCCTGGAAACGGAATTTACCTCTTGACAAAAGTCACTTCATAACAGAAAACTGTTCAAAAACAGATATGGGACCACGCCCAGGCAGTATATTCTGGAACTGCGGATCCGGAAGGCAAGACAGCTCCTCGGAGAACACAGGAGCAGCGTTGGGGAGATTGCGGAAGAATGTGGATTTTCCAGTATATATCATTTCTGCAGGGCGTTCCGGCAGGCGGCAGGTGTCTCGCCGACAGAATATGGAAAGGCGGTGAGGAAGGAGGGGATCTGAGGGCATGATGGAAAAAGGGGAAGAGCCAAATTAAGAAATTTTCCCCTTGTGCGCAGTCTGTTAAGATGCTAAAATGCGAATAAGCATAAATTTCTGTGAAGCTTGGCCGGGCGGAATACAGGAGTGGGGAAATAAAAGGAAACGCGGAGTCTGTAATACTGGCCTTGGAAACGAAGGGGCATGTATCGGAACAGCTGAGAGCGTATTTTGGAGGAAAAAGAAATAACTCTTCTGGAGGGCTGGTTAAGAGCGGCAATTGAGACGGATACAGTAGAGGCCTTTATGGACAGGACTGGATTGAAGGAAAACTGAAAAAGCAGTAGAAAGGAAAAATGATACGGGAAGCTGAATGCAGAGACTTCCCGTATCATTTTTCCTTTCTACTCTCTCATGGAGTAGACCGGATGGAAGCATTCAGGATCGGATGATCTATCAATTCAATGGTCAGTTCTTTAGAAGGATGATGGAACTCAAATAATTCAATCACATTGTCTTTTTCGCGGAGTAGAGCTCCGGGTAGGTAAAGTGCCATTTGAGGACCTGTCTCCCAGTATCTGCCCAAACAAAAACCGTTGATCCAGGCGAACCCTTTTCCCCAGCCCTCCATATGGAGCCAGGTATCTATATCAGCTTGGGCATCAAAGCTTCCCCGGAAAAAGCATGGCTGGTTTGGTTCCGGAAGCTGCTTGTTCCAGCGGAGCCTGGAAAGACAGTCCATTGGGAGGCTACGGATTGTATAATGGCTCAGGCAGTTATGCCCTAGGCGCACCTGCCCAGTAATCCCTTTTTCTTCCCCCAGATGCACTCCAAAGCATACCCGACCCATATTCTCTACCAAAATGTCCAGCCTGCCTCCGGAAGAAGGCACTTTTACCGGTAAGAAGGGTTCCCGGGGCAGAGGTGTAGGAATCTTATCATCTGAAGGTTTTTGATTTCGATAGAGAGTTCCTAAATATTGCCCATTCAGATATACCAGTGCCCGGTCATGCAGCCCATCGAGGAAAAGCTGCTCATCAATTTCCTTTCCAGAGGGCAACTCTATACTGTACAGGATTAATCCATAGCCCTGTCCCATTTCTTCCATCGTGAGTGGACGAGCAGCTGTTTTTATCTGAGTGGTTAAGGTGTCCAGATTTTCCCAAATAGAGGCATAGCAGTCAAGGCGGATTCCCGTAACGGACTGGGTTTTGGGGACAGGAAGATTATTGTCGGGGCGGATCGGTTTTCCTAAGAATGCGTCTAACTCTCGGCGGCAGGCATAATATTTGGCCGTAGGTGTTCCATTTTCCGAGAGGAGAGCGTCAACGTCATAACTGGTGGTAATAGGATTAAAATATTCATCATTCGTTCCGGGATAGGTATGGATATTAGCACCGTTCATCAAGCCAAAATTGGTGCCCCCGCCGAACATATAAAAATTTAGCATTCCGCCCAATTCCAGCGCCTCACGGAAAGCTGTAGCAATTGGGGGAATCTTCCGGTAATGGAATTCTTCTTCCCAATGAATCGCCCGTCCGCTCCAGTATTCACAAAGCAACGGCGGGCGGTCTGGCTGATATTCTCGAAGGGCGGAAATTGCATCGGTGCTTTCAATTCGATAGTCCACTCCAGCCCAAAATTCTGGCAGATTACCATATTTCAAGTGTGTAGCAGAGTAACCGTCTGCGGTATAAAAGGGGACATCTACCCCGTTTTCCCGAAGAATCTCAGCGATCAGACGTAAATATTCCTTGTCATTTCCGTAGCTGCCGTATTCATTTTCTACAGCCACCATGATTATAGGGCCTCCGTTAGTAGAAAGATATGGTACGAATTCCCGGCAAAGACGCCTGTAGTAGGAACGAAGCGCTGCCAGAAAATCCGGATCTGTCCGTCTCAATGCAATCCGCGGATGATCCCGAAGCAGCCACCAGGGAAGGCCGCCGAAATCCCATTCGGAGCATATATAGGGGCTGGGACGCAGCAGGACCTTCAGCCCTGCCTGGTCTGCCGTTTCCAGATAGGCAGCCAAATTAAGCCGGCCGGAAAAATCGAATTCTCCAGGCTGAGGTTCGTGAGCATTCCATGGCACATAAGTCTGGATTGCCGTAAGCCCGAAATCCTTTGCCTGATCCAACCGCCGTTTCCAGTCATAGGGCAGAATCCGAAAGTAATGGAGGGAGCCGCTGATCAGGAAGAAGGGTTCTCCACTCAGCCGTAAGGAGTCTTTTTTAATTTCCAAAAGCTGTTTCATTTTCATTCCTCCTGTTGATCCACAGTTTGATGGGTACAATACAATTGAAAATATTTTAGTACGTTTAGGTATTAGGGCAGATATCCTATTTATGATACATGCTCATCATATCTCCATGAGCTTCTATCAATTCATCACAGAGACTTCGGATATCATCAATGCTGAGTTCTGACGCTGTATGCGGATCCAGCATTGCGGCGTGGTAGATATCTTCAATCTTTCTACTTCTTGACGCTTCTATAGCCATTAGCTGCATATTAATATTGGTCATGTTCATTCCAGCAAGATGAACCGGAAGTCTGCCCATATGGCAGGGATGGATTCCTTCGCCATCCACCAGGCAGGGGACTTCTACACAGGCATCAGGCACCAGATTATCAATAAGCCCTTTATTGATTACATTTCCGGCAATTTTATCCGGATTTCCCGTTATTACAGCATCCATTATCCGTGCAGCATACTCGTTGGAACGTTTATGCGTGGCCTTTCCGCCATTTAGAATTCTTTCCTTTTCTTCCTCCCAGCCTTCCACAATCTTCCGGCATCGTTCCGGAGAAGCGTCGAGAGGAATCTGGAACTGATCAATCAATTCCGGATAACGGCTTTTAATGTAGAAAGGAGCATACTCCGCATTGTGCTCACTGGACTCTGTACAGTAATATCCCAGCTTATCTATATAGTCAAACCGCACCATATCATCATGCTTTTCTTCTGTGTTTTTTTTCTTGGCACGCTCTTTGATCTCAGGATATAGATCATTTCCATACTTATCACGGATATCAAGAAGCCAGGCCATATGATTGATGCCGAAAATCGTTTCTCTTCGTCCTTCCAACCGATCCTCCATGCCAAGATTTTTAAGCAGCTTTTCTGAGCATACCTGTACGCTGTGGCAAAGGCCTACCGTTTTGAGTCTGGTATATCTTTGCAGATACCCTGTAACAATTGCCATGGGATTCACATAATTTAGGAGCAGGGCGTTTGGGCAGACCTCTTCCATGTCCCGTGCAAATTCTTCCACCACCGGGATGGTTCTCAGTCCCCTCATCAGCCCGCCAATTCCCATAGTATCCGCAATTGTCTGCCTGTAGTTATATTTTTTCGGAATTTCAAAATCGATTAGCCCATGTTTATACCCGCCGACGCGGACAGCAAATACTACGAAATTCGCCCCCCGAAGTGCATCCTTCCGATTCCTTTCTCCCAGATATACTTTAATTTTCGCTCGGGACTCATTAGAATTCTTATTGATCGCTTCCAGAATGGTATGTGATTCTTCCAGTCTGGCTGCGTCAATGTCATACAACGCCATTTCCGCGTCCTTCAGACTGGGTGTACACATACAGTCTCCCAGCACACTCCTTGTAAATATGGTGCTCCCTGCTCCAATAAAAGTAATTTTTATCATATTTTCCTCTATTATCTGTCGGTTCTCACTCTATATTTTCTTTCTGTCATCAGATGGTCGGCTCATTTTTACACTCCGTATAACTACTTCCGTCATTTCCATCCCTTCTGCTCTGGCAAATACCGCAATCTCCCCAGGTTCCGAACCTGCGCGGACCAGAACAGAGCATTTTCCCGCACGCATTCCGCGGTTCGGCCATGCTGGAGGCACGTGATCGCATACGTCTGATCCTGTTGCCGCAATACTGCCAGGGCCTTCCGTATAGAAGGATACCTCCATAGAAGCATCCGGCACTTCGCGTCCCTCTTTATCCACGCAATAGCAGGTCAGGATCGCAACATCCTCTCCATTTGCCAGAATTTCTTCTCCTGCTTCGATCCGTAATTTCAGTGCTGCCGGTTTTCCTGTAGTCTCCTGATGATCTTCTGCCATGCAGACGCCGTTTCTATAGCCTTTCGCCATAAGCGCTCCTGCCTCATAGGGAACCCTCCATTCCCCATGCCCGCAGGCCTCCACCTGCTTCCGGCCAAGAGACCGGCCATTCAAAAACAGCTCCACTTCACTGCAGTTCGTATAGGCGTAAACCAGAATTTTCTGTCCTTCCCGGCCTTCCCAATTCCAGTGAGGCAGGAGATGAATCATGGGCTCTTCTGTCCAATGGGACTTATTCTGATAAAAAGCATCTTTTCTCTGCAGATAGAGGTCAATTGCCCCGGACTGAGAGCAGAGTCTCGGCCAGACCGTTTCACCTCTGTGTTCAATTCCTGCCCACTGGAAACATCCCATCACGTAAGGGCGCTCTTTCAGGAACTTCCAGGTTCTCTCTCTCCCGCGGAACCAGTTGTTAGTATCTCTATCATACCCGTAAATATAGCCTCTTGCCGCATCATCCTGCAGATACCAGCCACGCGTGGTTCCGGTTGCGCAGCATTCAGAAGAAACGATGGGAACATCCGGATATTTTTCATGGATGGCATCATACTGGTCTAAATTATAGTTGATTCCGATGACATCCAGTTCTCCCGCAGCCGGCGCATGAAGCGGATCATGGGATATGGCGGCGGTTACCGGGCGGTCAGGGTCCATGGTTTTCACAAATGCTTTCAGGGTTCTGGCGATTTTCTGTCCTGCTTCCGTTAAGCTGAGCGGCTCTTCATTGGCGATGGACCAAAGAATGACGCTGGGGCGGTTACGGTCACGTTTTACCATCATTTCCAGCTGTGCTTTCCCCTCTTCCGACGAAGAAAACCACCTGGTTTCGTCCATTACCAGAAATCCCATTTCATCCAGCGCATCCATCGTGTACTCGCTATTTGGATAATGAGACGTGCGAAGGCCGTTCACTCCCATCTCTTTCAGGAGCTCCAAACGGTATTTCTGTACCCGTTCCGGTACAGCTTTCCCTGTCAGGCCATAATCCTGATGGCAACAGACTCCCTGGATGAGAACATGCCTAGCGTTCAGGAAAAAGCCTTCGTTGGCGTCTAAACGGATATGTATGTAGCCAAACCTGTTTTTTACCTCATCCAGGACTTCTCCATTCCTGTTTATGCGGGTGATGACGATGTACTGGCTGGGATCGGATACATCCCATAAATGAGGGTTCGAGATCAGAATAGAGGTTTTGCTGACTGCCTTTTCCCCGGCTCCCACAGTCAGTTTGCCCGAAATAGCGTCTATCTGATTCCCTTCCGGATCCAGCAGGATATTCTCGATTTCCACGCAGGCTTCTTTCTGCTCCGCATTGACAGCTGTTACCTCTATTCTTGTATCCCAGTTTTCTGTTCCCTCCTCACATACCGGTCTGATGTAGACTCCCCACAAATCAACATATACCGGATCTGTTTTCACGAGCCATACCGGCCGGTAAATCCCCGCGCCTTCATACCACCAGCCCTCGTGCCCGGAAGCCGCATACACATAAACGGCAATTACATTTTCCTTATCATAAACCACAAAATCCGTGATATCCGCTTCAAAAGAGGTATAACCGCAGAAATTTCTTTTAACCAGACAGCCATTTACATAAACGACGGCCTGTATTGCCGCAGCCTCAAAATAGACAAAGAGCCGCTTTCCCCGATCCTCTTCCGACAGTGTAAAATGCTTCCGGTACCAGGCGTTCTCATAGAGAAAATAACCCAGAGCATTGTTATTCTTTTTCTCCGGAACCTGCTGTATGATATAGTCATGCGGCAGCTTCACCCACTCCCAGTTTTCTGTGGGCAGGGTCCCTTCATTTTCATAGCTGTCCACTCCATCGTTATAATGCCAGCTTGCAGGACCAATTTTCGCTCTTTCCGTTTTCGCCTGCATATAGCTTGCGCCCTTATAAACCTGTTCCGGAACGGAAATGTCCCCCTGATGAAATCGCCATCCTTCATTCCACTTTATTTTTTCCCTCATGACAGTCCTCCCTTCTTATTGCTGCCTTTCAGATACTGTCATTGTATTTTTTTACATACATTCCGGCAATAAATAAAGTTGTCTTTCATATGCATTATTTTGCTGAGACTGGTTTTGTCTGATGATTTGGGATTATACAATAGTATTTCAATGTCTTCAGAAAGATCTATTCGCGTTGTCAATTTGGGCTTCTTTAGTCAGAACAGTAGATTAATGAATTCCTGTATTTTTAACTCTAATAGCCTTGCAGAAGAGAATGAAATTGATATTGACTAAAGAATCCTGTGAAGAGAATATGATTCAGGTAATTATCATTCTATTCAATAATATAAAGTGACAAAAAATATTTAGTAAACACCACATATAAGACAAATATTATAAGCAATTTTGTGAATAAACAAAACAGTTATGTGTATTTTGCTCATAAATAAAAAGATATATACTTTAAAAAATGAAAAAATAGACAATAAAAATGCGCAGAAGAAGGGAGAGGCCTTAATGGGAAAAACATATTGGAAGGGGACAACGAAATATAAAAGACAAACCTGGAAGTTGATAAAAAGAAATTGGATTTTATATCTTTTCCTGCTTCCTGCAGTCATTTATATTGCAACATTTATGTATGCTCCGATGTATGGACTGATTATTGCTTTTAAGGATTATACACCAGTTCGGGGAATGTTTGGAAGTCCATGGGTCGGATTTAAATGGTTTAAAACTTTCTTTGAAACTCCAAGATTCTGGCAGATTTTGAAGAACACATTGGTTTTGAGCATCTATTCTTTGGTGGTAGGTTTTCCTTTGCCGATTATTCTGGCGCTGATTATTAATAATGTAACACATACCAAAGTGAAGAAGTTTGTTCAGACAATTACCTATATGCCTCATTTTATATCGACCGTGGTTGTGGTAGGAATGATTTCGGTTTTCTTTTCTCCAAATTCAGGCTTTGTAAATACGATATTGGAATGGTTTGGAGGGAGTGGAAATACGTTCTTTTTGGGAGAAGAAAAGTATTTTTCTCATATTTATGTCTGGTCTGGTGTCTGGCAGAGTATGGGATGGAATTCCATTATATATATTGCAGCGCTTTCTTCTGTAAATCAGGAACTTCATGAAGCGGCCATGATTGACGGAGCGAATGAACTGAAGCGCATTCTTCATGTAGATATCCCTGCAATTATGCCGACCATGGTGATTCTCTTAATTATGAACTGTGGAAGTATTCTGAATGTTGGATATGAAAAGGTATATCTGATGCAAAATAGTCTCAATATTACCAGGTCAGAAGTGATTTCAACATATGTATATAAAATGGGACTTCAGCAACAGAGATACAGCTATTCGACAGCTATAGGACTGTTTAATAATATCATTAATTTTGCATTGCTTGTTCTGGTGAACCAGACTTCAAAACGGATCGGTGAGACAAGCCTGTGGTAGGAGGGATGATATGAGGAAAAGATATAAACTCAGTAAAGATGATCTGATTTTTGAAATTGTTACAAAGGCCTTTCTGGTTATTTTTGTAGTAATAGTTTTCTATCCCTTATATTTTGTTCTGATTGCTTCAGTAACTGATCCTGTTTATGTCAATAGCGGAGATTTCTTACTTTATCCAAAGGGATTTACACTGATGGGATATGAGAGGATTGCGCAGGACGATCGTATTATAACGGGATATGGAAATACGATTATGTATACTCTGTGCGGAACCATTCTAGGGGTAAGTGTAACGATGCTCGCTGCCTATGCTTTATCCAGGAAAGATCTTCCCAGAAGCAGAACGATTATGCTGCTGTTCATCTTTACAATGTATTTTCAGGGAGGAATGATTCCATTCTATTTTGTGGTAAAAGGTTTAAATCTGGTAAATACCAGACTATTTATGATTCTATCGGGAAGCGTTTCTGTTTACAATATCATTATTGCCCGATCTTTCCTGGCTTCAAACATATCGGAAGAATTGAGGGATGCAGCAAGGATTGACGGCTGCGGAAATGCAACTTTTTTTATTAAGATCGTTGTACCATTATCTAAAGCTGTGACGGCTGTTATTGCACTATATCTGGCAGTATCCTATTGGAATACATATTTTAATGCAATGATTTTCCTGACAGATGAAAAGAAATATCCACTTCAATTATTTTTAAGAGAAATTCTGCTTGCGACGCAGACGGCCAGTTCAAGTCTGGGAATGGATCCGTCGGCAGCAATGCAGATGGAACAGATGGGGCAGGTTATAAAATATGGAGTAATTGTTGTGACGGCACTTCCAGTAATCTGTATATATCCATTCATTCAAAAATATTTTGTGAAAGGGGTTATGATAGGATCAATAAAGGGCTGACATAGAAACATTATATGAGGGTGTAATGCCATGTTTACTATACAAAAAGGAGGGTGTCTATGAGAAAAAGAACGATGAAAAGGTTGTTGGGAATGACGTTGGCTTTGTGCCTGATCGCAGGATGCGGCCAATCAGGCGGAGAGAGTGCGGAGAGCGTACAGGAGGCAGCTGAAAGCACGGTACAGTCAGCAGCAGAAGAAAGCAATGGGGAAAAAGATACATTTCAGATTGCTGTCACTAAGCATGCGCTTTCCACGACAGACGACTTTAACGAAATGGAAGCCTTTAAAATGGCAGAAGAAGCAACGGGTGTGCATATTGAATGGATCTATGTTCAGGGAGAAACTGCAGATGAAAAAATAAGTACCATGATGTCTGCGGATCCACCGGATGCGTTTCTCGGACTGATGAACGAAAGCAGAATAGGCACAAATATGGATCTGTTTGTGGATTTGAGTGGAATGCTGAAGGAATATGCACCCCATGTGGCAGCAGATTATGAGGCTGCACAGGACGGAAAGGGAATGGAACTTGTTACATGGCCGGATGGTTCAATCCGTTCTTTGATGACTTCATTAGAGGTGAATTATGAAAATGATCCGGACGGGATTATGATGATTAATAAGAACTGGCTGGATCAGCTTGGATTGTCGATTCCTGAAACAACAGACGAGCTATATGAGGTCCTTTGTGCATTTCGGGATAACGATATGAACGGAAATGGTGATCCCGGTGATGAAATTCCCTTGGAGCTTTGTGAGAATAACTGGGCGGCGCATGTTTTAAATATGGCAAATCCATGGGGGATTTCGGGGAAAAGTTCTACTAACGTAAGTCATTTTTACAAGGTTCAGGATGGCGTGGTAATGCCTACGTTGGATACGGAAGAATTTCGTGCTTTTCTGGAATATATGAATCGTCTGGCAAGTGAAGGGCTGATGGATGTGGAAGCCTTTACTCAGACGAATGATCAGTATTACGCAAAGCTGAAGAGCGGAGCAGTTGGAGTCTGGTTTGCATGGACACCCTATTCAGTGATGAGTGAGGAGCTGTCTGAACAGTATGTAACTATGAGAATTCCTTCTGCAGATGGAATTACGCCTGTAAAATCTGGTGAGAGGAACCGATTATATGCGAATCGGACTGGTTTTGCCATTACAACAGCCTGCGAAAAACCGGAAAGACTGCTTGAGTGGTGGGATTATCTGTCAAGCAGTACAGAGATAAAATGGACAATGAGGTTTGGACCTCAGGGCGGTTATTGGGACATTAATGATGAAGGAACGGTTTATTTGAAAACACCAGAAAATCTGACGGATACCTTTACCATTGAAAATTATAAGTATACCTATGGAATGGTTGATGCGTGTACATTTATCCGGGCTGATGAAGCATGTGAAGTAGATGAAGAGGTAGCGTTTACAACTTGGTATCGGATTGATAGTGTGGATCAGGTATGGGATCAGCTTGCCACAGAATATACTCCTGCCCGCTTTGTGGATGGCGAGAAAACGGATGAAAGAACCTTTATGGAAACAGAATTAACTCCATATGTGGATAATTTTATCGCGACATCCATTGTAGACGGTATTGATGATGCAAAATGGGAAGCGCATCTGAGCCAGTTGGAGGCCTTACAGTACTACGACTGGATCCAGTGGTATCAGGATTATACGGATGGTAAATTTTAATCGGCAATATGTTTAAAAGGCCGGATGGAGAGTTTTACCGGGGAGACCGGATGTAATATCCGGCCTCCCCTTTTAAAAAGCGTTGATCAATGAAGTTTTTTAAACTCCGAAGGACTGCTCCCCGTATACTTTTTAAACAGTCTGCTGAAGTAAAGCGGGTTGTCATATCCTACAGCGAAGGAAATCTCAGAGATGGACAGATTGGTGGAAAGCAGAAGCGTTTTGGCCCGGTCCATGCGGATCCGGATCAGAAAGGTATGCGGGGAGCTTCCGGTGTATTCCTTAAATTTGTGTATGAAATAATAGGTACTCATCCCGCATAATGACGCATATTCTTCCACGGTGTGATTTATCTGATATTCCCTGTACATAAGTTCAATGACAGGAATAAAGGCTTCATACTGAGCAGTCACAGGAACCTGCTGCTTATAAAGGGTTCGGGAAATGACGCAGATCAGCTCCTGAAAATAGGCGGTGCACATGAGCTGGTAGTTATAGGAACGAAACTGGAGCTCACGGACCATTTTCATAATGATATCAGAGAACGCAGGTTCGTCGCCGATCTGATAGACACAGTTATCCCACAAATGGTTCTGGCGTAACAGGGTTTCGATGAACACGCCTGTAAAATGAACCCAGTAAGCCACGGTTGTACAGGATGAATAGTAGGAGTAATGCTGGACTTCACCGGGTTTATACAGAATCAGGCTTCCTTTTTCAAGAACCATGGACTCACCGTTGATAAAAAAATCAGCGGCGCCTTTCTGGATATAAATGAGCTGATAATCCAACCGCCCGGAGGGACGCAGAACAGTCACACGCTTTTCGTTATGGTCAAAGTAATTATAGCCGCAGCTGTTAATACAGATGGATTCCTGAGAAACCCTGTCAGAATTAAAGGGATCTCCACTGCTGACAACATGAAGTCCGCCGTCTTTAATGTTGATGTCGTAAGCCATAATTGTTTTCCTGCTGTCTGGTGTGCACATTAAGCATTAAAAATAAAGAAAATCAATGATTCTCATTTACTCTATATTTTAGGAGGGGACAAGGGCTTTTGTCAAGGGGGGTAAAAATGAAAAAAGCAAGTTTGTGCATAAAAAAACATCTTTATGGATTCTGAAACGGGGGACAGGATTCTATACTGAATGTAGGACATGGGGGAAACAGACGGATAAGGAGGGAACAGAATGCTTCAGTATCATGTAACAATCGGACTCGCGCCAATGCGGAGGGACGTGACGCCGAGGCCCGGGATTTTTAACTGGGAAAAAGCGGAAGAGAGAGGAAGAAGGATCGTAGATTACATTGAAAAGAACTGTGCCGGGCCGCATGTATCTTATGTGGATCTGAAAGGAATCAATCCGGTGGACGTGATGTACAGCGAAGCGGATGCGGATGCCGTGATCGAGCGGTTCTCAAAAGAGAAGGTGGACGGCATCGTACTCATCAACTGCAATTTTGGTAATGAGGAAATCGCAGGAAGAATCGCGGCCACGTTAAAAGTGCCTGTGCTGCTCTGGGCGCCGCTGGATGACGTATTTGAGGCGGACGGTACACGGTATACAGATAGCCAGTGCGGCGTATTTGGAGTTTCGAGACAGCTGCAGCGTCTGAACGTTCCCTTCAGCTATATTGAGAACTGCGCGGTGGAGGATGAAAAATTCAGGGAAGGGCTGGAGTGCTTCATCCGGGTTTCCTGCATTATCAAAAACTTCCGGGGAATGCGGATCGGACAGGCCGGCATGCGGCCGAAACCGTTCTGCTCTGTCATCTACAACGAAGGGGAGCTGATGCAGAAGCTGGGGCTGCAGGTAATTCCAATCAATATGGCCGTTATTATTGATAAATTTAATCGGATCATGCTGGAGAGAAAAGAGGAACTGGCGCAGGGGGCAGAGCTTCTGAAGGAACGGTATGAGGTTGACAGCGATTCCATGCCGAATCTGGAAAAAATCTACGCTTTTGTCCTTCTGTACCAGGAACTGTTTGAAGAGTACCGGCTAGATGCGATTGCATCGGAATGTTGGACCTCCATGCAGCTTGGCGTAGGAGCCATGCCCTGTACCTCCTTCAGCATTTTGGCGGATATGGGATATATCATCGCCTGTGAAACGGATATGCATGCGGCCATCTCCATGGCAATGCTGTCCTGCGCGTCGCTTGGAGAGGGCAGGCCGTTTTTGGGAGAATTTACGGTGCGCAATCCCTGGAATAAGAATTCGGAACTGCTATGGCACTGCGGGCCGTTTGCCTATTCCCTGAAAAAAACGGGAGCTCCGGCGAAGATGGTGAACATGCGGCAATGGTTTCCGGTAAAGGACGGAACCTATACGCTGGCAAGGCTGGATCAGGACAACGGGGAGTACCGTTTCCTGACGGGACAGTGTGGTTCCACAGATGGGCCGTATACCTTTGGAACTTATCTGTGGGCAGAATTTAAGAATCTGTCCGCCTGGGAAAGAAAGCTTGTGGAGGGGCCGTATATCCACCACATCGCAGAGGTGGAAGGGGAATATAATGAGGTCCTGCGGGAGGCCTGCAGGTTTATTCCGAATCTGACGGCGGACCGCGTGGAAGAAGAGAGGTGAGAGAATGCTGACTGGTTTGAAGGAAATTCTGCAACCGGCAAAAGAGGGTAAATATGCCGTCCCTGC
>ENA-UONU01002010-UONU01002010.1-human-gut-metagenome-genome-assembly--contig:-CS51-NODE-2010-length-13021-cov-8.080750_pt1 | contig 13021 bp, 6 predicted proteins | sample MGYA00242462_ERZ724009 | MGnify/ENA metagenome assembly ERZ724009 | reverse complement strand
GTCCGCCTCTGCAAGGGTCTCCCCTGCCTTTCTGTCCGCTTCTGCAAGGATCCTCTTTTCTGCTTCCCCGGCCTCTTTGAGCATGCGTTCCTTTTCGGTGCCGGCATGGTCAAGGATGGTCGCTGCAGTCTCCTTTGCACCGCCCAGGATCTCCTCCGCCTTTCCTTCTGCCTCCGCATAGAGCTTCTCCTGTGTGGGGATCTGTGCCCGCAGTCCTGCGTTCTCTGCCGCAAGCTGCATCTTTTCCAGATATAGTTCCCTCACTGCCTCCTCGTTCTTCTGTCCATAGTACTCCACCAGCTCCCTGATGTAGAGCACGACTTCCTCACGGTCATACCCTAAGACGGCTGTCCTTAACTTTTCTATTTCCTTAACAAAATTTCTGTCTTTCATGATCTGTCACTTCCTTATAATCCCTTTTTCAGGCACAATAGGGGCAGCCTGCGCTGCCCCTGTCATGTCATCCTGCAAGTTCTCTTGAAAGTCTTGACTCAAACACTGCAAGAGCTGCCATGCAGCCGGCTGTGATGACTGCGCCGGCTATATAGATCGGAGTATCTGCCACACAGTGCCTGCCTGTCACAGCCAGTAAGATGCCCGCTGATATATAGGCTGCACACATCGCCACCTGGGCTGCAATACATTTTTTCTGCGTCTTCTGCAGTGCTTTTCTTCTTTCAGGATCCATGGTCCTTATCCTCCTGTTCCTTGTATTTCCGGTCCTGTCCTTCCGGAACATCATTCTTTTATCTGTTCCATGCCATCTTTGGAACCGGATGTTTTTTTAGTAAGTATTTTGGAAAATTTACATATATCATTTTGGTTTGTTGTTTGTAAGTTTAGATAATAGGTCTTTCTTTTTTTATTGTCCGGGGATATGTGGATATCCCCGGGATTGTTTTTTTCGTTCTGGTATCTTTTGGGGTTACTGTCTTACTCTCCGCCAAGTTCCTCGCGGATCTTCCGGATACGCAGGACTGTGTATCCTGCGATCACAAGGATCAGGATGACTGGATACCAGTGGAATCCGCAGTCTGCGAAGCTGATGTGTCCATCTGCATCACTGCTGTCTGCCGGGATGCTGTCGTCTGTGTTTCCGCTTCCGTCTGCGACATCTGTAGTATCATCAGAACCTGTATCTGCATCGGTCTCTGTACCTTCTGTCACATCCTCACCATCCGTTTGGTCTGACTCGTTGTTGTTTCTGTTGTTCCTGTTGTGTTTGTTGTTTTTGTTTCCGCCGGACGCATTGTTTCCATCCGCTGCGGCGATATCTGTGGCATTGGTCTTACCATCTGTAACTCCGGTATTGGTTCCGTTCGTATCTCCATTGCTGTTTCCACCACTGCCGGAGCCGCCGTTATTGTTTACGTTATCTCCGCCATTGCTGCCGCCATTTCCGCCGTTGTTGTCTGGTTTGCTGCCATCACTGCCGGAGCTGCCGTTGTTTCCACTGTTGGAGCCGCCGCCGTTTCCGCCGTTACCCGGATTCTTGCCGTTTCCTCCATTGCCTCCGTTTCCACCGTTTCCGCTGTTGGATTCACCGCCGGTTCCACCGTTGCCGCCGGTTCCGTTGTTGGAGTTACCGCCATTTCCGCCGTTTCCTCCGGTTCCGTTGTTGGAGTCTCCACCGTTTCCGCCGGAGCCACCATTGCCGTTGTTGGAGTCTCCGCCGTTTCCTCCGTTTCCTCCGGTGTTGTTACCACCGTTGCCTCCGGTTTCGCCTGAGTTTCCTCCATTACCTCCGGATCCGCCGTTGCCCTTGTCTGAGTCTCCGCCATTTCCGCCGGATCCGCCACTGTTCGTGCCGCCGTTGTTATTGCTTTCTCCTGTGGAGCCGCTGCCGCCGTTGCCTCCGTTTCCACCGTTTCCGTTGTCGGATTTACCGCCGTCTCCGCCATTTCCACCGGATGTTGTTCCACCGTTATTATCGGTCTTTCCCGGCTGCGTGGTCTCGGTTCCTGTACCGCCGTTTCCACCGTTTCCGCCCGGGTTCGTGTTATCTCCTGTTGCGTTTCCGCCGTTTCCTGCATCACCGCCTTTGACAATTCCGCCTGGATTGATGGTGATGGTCTTATCGCCTGCGCTGATTCCGGTTCCACCGTTTCCACCATTGCCAGGGATACCGGCTGCGGAATCTCCGCCTTTACCGCCGTTTCCACCGGTTACCGTTCCACTGACTGTCGGAGTGATCTTGCCGTTACCATCGATACCGGCTCCGCCATTTCCTCCATCTTTGCCTTCTGTACCGTTTGCACCGTCACCACCGGTCACGTTTGCATTGCTTCCGATGATAATTCCGGCATCTGCTGTATCACCACTGGCTCCGATACCGGCTGCTCCATCTGGATGTGCGGCAGAACCGTCCCCACCTTTGATCGTACCGTTTACGATCTCAAGATTCGTTCCCGGATGTTCGTTGCTGTTAGCATCCTTGACAAATTCCAGTCCCGGTTTTGCTTCATTATTATCATCTGCCTTGTCACCTGTGATGGTCTTATCATTTAAGTCGATCTTGACCTCACCCCAGGTGTCAGGGATCTCAACTGTGTGGTCGATGTCTTTCTTCACGATGACTTTGTAGTTGCCGTCATCATCCACTACAACCTGTACATTGGAGTTTTCTGCTTTCTCTGTTTTGTCCGTGGCATTATTGCCTGTTGTGTCCCCGGCACCTCTGTCCTCGAACTGCTTTGCGATATCCTTTGCATCCACGAGGGCTGTTTTGCCGTTTACAGAACCATATTTCTTATGACTGATCTGATATGGTGTTGCTTTCTTCAGGCCTGTGATGGTTGCTTTTCCATCCCCATCCGTAAGTATGGTTGATACATTACCTGTCGGGGTTCCCTGGGCATCCAGCTCCTGATACTTATAAGTCTCATTTGCTCTTCCCTTGAAAGTCAGGGTATATGCTGTCTTTCCCGTAATGGTCGGATTATCATCCGTCACTTCCACATCTACGCCTGTCGTCAATCCTGATGCTGCAATCATAAAGGTCAAAGCATCCACATATGTTCCCTTAGTCTTTTTCTTTAATTCCTCTAATTTTGTTTGTTCCACAGTCACCCTATTACTGATGTCTGAACCGGAATGATCATAAGCAGTCACATTTGCGAGTGTAGCTGCCTCTGTGTCCGTAAGCTTTCTGACATCGTTCACATGAATGACAAAATCATCTGCTGCAATAACGCTTCCATCTGCCCCCTTGATCACGTTCATCCGGTATACCGGGATTAAGGTCACGACATCCGCAGTCTGTGCGGTCATCACAGTTGTTTCATTATAGATCTTTGTGCTGTCTGTTTTATCAACCCATACAAAGAGGCTCTCATTCTCAGCCTTTGACTTATCTGCTTCTTCCTGCATTTTGGTAAAGCTTGCTGCCGGAATCGTATCTCCATCAATCACTGTAATATGCTTTGTCTTATTTAAGATATTGCCCTTTTGATCTTGAAAAACGATCTCATGCAGTTTTTCAAAGTCCACCGTAACATTCCATGCCTGATAAACTTTTGCGAATGTATGGGAATAGGTCTTCGTTGTACCATCCCATGTGATTTCCCCACTCTTGATTGCCGCATCAATATCAATTGCCACATTATTAACCGTAATGCTCTTTAATCCGTAACCATCCTCTGGCTTAATATTGACCTTCAATGCTCCATTCTTCTTCACAATCGTCTGGTATGTACTGTTTCCTTTATCATGCCACGCCACACCATCATTTCCAGTCACAAGGTTTCCATGTGTCACTTTTACATCTACGGTCTGTCCCTCTTCAAATGTAATATTTAATGCCTGTGGTTTGCCTACCGCCCGTGTTGTGTAAGTATAGCTTGGTCCATTTCCTGTGAAAGCCTGATTGGATACATCGGTATCATGACTGCCATCCACGTTGCTCCAATATGCCTGTTTATAAGTAGTGGCTGTTCCTGTTGTATCTTTTAACTCCAGCTCTACTGTTTCATTGTTTTTCACAATGACATGCTGGAACTGGTCCGCACCTGATTCTTTTGTTACAAGCCCTGTATCTTTCACTTTTGCCGTACCACCTGTCACATGAACATGTACGATATGGGAGGGTGTGAATACAGCTTGCAGTGTCACATCTGAAGTTGTCGGTGTGTACTTTAATTCATAACTCTTTTCTTTCCAGTTAAACGTTTTTGCTCCTGCAAATAAATCTGTATTGTTTGTTGTCTCCTGCAATGCTGTCAGGATAGAGAAACTTTCTCCCTTCTCCCCGGTAAGATCTGAATAATAAGGATTTGAAAAATCATTTGGCGTAAATATAAGGGTGAGTTCCTCATTGCGGTTTACATTGATGCTGCCATCCTGCTCCAGTTTGTATTCATTACCAGATGCATCTACCGCCTTGAAGCTTCCCTTTGCATTTGCTGTTACAAGACCTGTTACTTTTAAGGTTGTCATCTGCCGTTTTGCCGCAGCATTGATGGTGATGTCACCGGTCACCTGAGGGATCGTCACTGTGATGCTTCCATCTGTTTCCGCTTTGCATACCTGTGCAAACGGCAATGTCTCTGCCGCTCCGGTATCACTTTTTTTCATTGTGACGGTAAAGTTGTCCTTATCGAGGTCAAAGTGTGCCTTAGGACTGATCTTTACCTTGTACTGCTGTAAGTATCCCGGGTCAGCCGGTTTTGCGCCGCCGGAGATCTCTGCATTGTTCCCGGTCGTGACCGTCACGTTGAATGTTCCGAGATAGTATCTCTGTACGCTGTCGGTCGCATTATAGGTTACTCCATCGATCACGATGCTCTCACCTACCGGGATCGTGACATAATCACGCGACGGATATCCGCTGTTTGTCGTGCTGCCCTGGCTGACGGTCACGCCATTTGCCGGTGCTGCCCCCACCTCATGTCCAAATACCTTCGCCTTTGTTCCCAAAGGAAGTTTTACCTCCGCTTTTTTATCTGATGTTCTGCGCTCTACTGTCACTTTATCGGCGGCAGAACCATTTCCTTTTATCTCTACCGTATTTTCTTCGCCGTCATCCAGCTTAATTACTGCACTCTTGTCTGCCGTAACTTCTGCCTTTGTCACTCTTTCATTCTGGTACATGGCATCCGGGATGTAGACCATAGCCATCTGCCCTGCAGGATTTTTGTAAGTGTAGCTTACGTTTCCAATCTGAACGGTGCCGTCATTTTCTCCCCTGATGTAGGGGTGGTTGCCCTGATTGTCTACATTTACAGTGGACTTGCTGTCAGGTGCTGTTACCGCATAGGTGTTTCCATCCTTCGGGTCATAAACCTTAACAGGTGCCTGATTGGAAAGCTCCAGTACACCATCCTTTACGGTGATGCTGCCGTCTGCGGCAATGTCAAGGACAGTATCTGCTGTGGCTGTATAGGTCTTTCCGTCCAGTGCTTGAATGGTAATACCCTGCTTTAAGGTCTGGTCGGTGCAGGCAGTCAGTACATCATTTACTATAACAATGGTGTCTCCGTCCTTAGCCGCTGCAAGGGCATCTTCGATTGGAGCATACTTTAAGCCATTGATAGTAGCTTGCGCTTCAACAGGATTAGCTAAGTTCTGAACCATTCCTTTTAAAGCAGGATTCGGATTTCCCGGATCAAATCCGTTAACATATCCGCCAAACTCAACGACATAGCCGATTGCTCCAACATTCCATAAATTATCTGCGTGATTTCCTTCTGAAATATCATTTAATCCATTCTGAACAGTAGGGTGATTTACTATAAGCATACCGCAGCTTTCCGGTGTAACTACATTTGAAAATGTGTTATCTGCCGCATGACCATAACCACAACCTCCTGCATTTGGTTCACCAGAAGTCCACAATGCGGTTATGTTCTGACCGGCTTCCGGACCTCCAACCCAGTAAAAAGTGTTTCCCCACCCAAGCCGGGTAATCTCACCATTTATATTTGTATTAATTCTGGTGCTTCCATCATAAGTCAGTCGTGTTCCGCCAACCCAGATACATCCACCGGCAAGATTGGCAAGATAATCCATCTCACCCTGTTCTGTAATCGTTGCAAGATATCCCTGCTGTCCTACCAGCTTATAGGTTAATGACCGATTCACCGCAGTATGCCAGGCAATACAGTTTTCAAGCGGTCTGTCTGGATTTGTACTTGTCGGAATAAATAAATAATAATGTCCGTTTGTGTACTGAGTCAATGTTGCATTTGGAGGTAAAGAATCTACTTTTATATTCTCATTTCCGTCAATAGAAATCTGCACCTCTATTCCGGCTTCATAAGTAAATTCTTTCTTAGAAAGTACATCTCTTACTTCTTCGACTGTTTTCCCACTCCAGAACCATGTTGCTGAACGATGTGTAGCATCGGTAATGCTTGCACCGTCCATAGCCTCCTGACTTAAAGTGCCATGAGAAACAGTGACTGTAAGTGTTTTAATATCTGCTGTCGCATTTACCTTCACATGGGGATACGAAAATTTGGTATGCGTATCATCCGTCCAGATAGCCGGTCCCAAATCTACTGTATAGTCACCATTGACATAGGCCGCAGCACCATAAAGCCCCATATCCAGTGTCACTACACTTACCGTTCTGCTGAACGCTGCCACAACTACTTCCGCATTTTCATCGGATACACTGTCCACAGTTGTTCCTGATGTGGATGCTGTTACACTTCCCCCGACATCTTCCTGTGTGGATGCTGTTGTATTTGCTTCAGTATCCTGAGATGCTTCCGAAGCATTTCCTTCAGAGCCGGTTTCTGCCATTGCAGGTCCGGTTCTCTGCTTTGTTGTCAATTCATAGCTGACCTCATAATCCCCGGGTACATAGATATCAAACCCTCCCAGATCTGTGATGGATAAATCATACAAATCACTGTCGTAGGTGATTCCGTCAGTCAAATCGTAATCCTCATCCCCAAGAAAAACTGTCAGATCCGATGCTTCATACAAAGCGTTTTCTTCGCCAGCTTCCTTCACGGTAACTGTTCTCTGAAATGTGATGACCTGGTTATCCTGTGTGTCATCCTGTCCATTTCCCTGTGTCTCTTGTGTTGCCACAGGTGTAAGGGAATAGGTCACTTCGTAGGAGCCAATCTTGTTAATATCGAAGCCTCCAAGATCCCCTACCATTAACGTATATTTTACATCATCATAGAGGATCTCATCTGTCAGGTCATAGCCTTCCTCCCCCTGTACCAGCACCAGTTCCCGTGCTACATACTCAGGCGCTTCGTCCTCAGAAGCCGCTGCTACATGAACCGTTCTTGTAAAGGTGATGACCTGCTTTTCCTGCGTATCAACGGTATTGGCGGCATCCCCTTCCGGTGCCTGATCCGTATCTTCCACCGTTGCCATGGCATCTGTCGTTTCTATCGTTTCTGTGCCTGACACTGTCTCGGTGCTTTCTATGTTTTCTATGCTTTCTACACTGTCTGTGTTCTCCACACTTTCAGTTACATTTACACTGCTTTCCTTTTCCGTCAGTGCGTATGAAATCTCATAATCTCCTGCCACATTGACATCAAAGTTTCCTGTGTCAGTGACGGACAGGGTATATTTTTCACTGTCATACGTGATCCCTTCCGTCAGGTCATAGTCTGTCACGCCCTGTGTGAGCGTCAGTTCCGGTGCATCATAAGCTTTGCTCTGCTCTTTTGCACCTACGCCGTGGATCGATCCGATGAGCAGTGCGGCTGCCATCACAAATGTCAATGCACGGTTTACTTTCGTCCTTCTCATAGGTTTCCTCCTTAATTTTTATTGCATAAAGAAAGCTCCACAACATAATGTAGATTATGTTGTGTGGAGGAATGGCTCTTTTGCCCGGTTACACCGGGATTTTGAACAGATTTATAAAATTTCTGGTTTTTAGCAGTTGTCTACGAATGTAGTATAGTTGAAACAACATGATTTTCAGCTGTGAAACCGTGAAATACTGAAAAATCAGGCGTTTACAGAAGTCTGGTCTTATTTTTGTGCAAAAATGGCAACAAATTCCTAGAGAAGTACTATGAAATTAGTGCTTCTTTTACAAAAGGGGGATTTTTTTGTCGAATTTTAGCATCAGACTATTGACGTTTCTCGGATTTTTTGATAAAAAAATAGTACTTGGAAGATATTGGTAATGATTATCATACTTTCATCCGAATGCATTCACAACATAATCTACATTATGTTGTGTTTTTTATTTCTGTCGTTCAGACGACCAGATCCAGACGCTCCAATTTTTTGACATGGTCTTCCTCTGTGGTCGCTAAGTAGATCCTTGTGGTATTGATACTGCTGTGTCCAAGGATATCCGCAAGCTGGCTGATGTTTTTATGTATGCTGTAGTATACGCGTGCAAAGAAATGGCGGAGGTTATGAGGAAATGCTTTCTCCAGTGCAACGCCTGCTTTTTCGGCGTTTTTTTTCATTTCCGTCCAGATGTTGCTGCGGTCTACCGGGTTTCCGTTTTTTGTGATGAAGACTGCGCCGCTTCTGATGCCTTTCTTTTTGCAGTAGTCGAGCAGTTTCATTTTCAGTTTGTGTACGAGATAGATCTCGCGGTGTTTTCCTTTGCAGGATATGCTGATCTTTCCGGTGCTCACTGCCTCCACCGTGACCGATGCAAGTTCACTGATGCGCATGCCGGTGCTGCCGATGATCTCGATGATCATGGCAAGGCGGAGGTTGCCATTCTCTTTTGCAGTTGCGATGAGTTTTTCGTATTCGGCGCGCGTCATCTCTTTTTCCTGCGCATAGATGTGGTTTGGCTGGGTCTTGAAGATCATGACGAAACAGTCATGCCAGCCTGTGTATCCGAAGAAGCCGTTTAAGGCGATGAGCATGCTGTTGGCGCTGGACGGCATGTATTTGGCTTCGAGATGTTTTTTGTAGCGGATCACGCATTCTTTGGTGATGTCTTTCTGTTCCTGTGTCTGCAGCCAGGCGGTGAAGGTGCGGATGTCGCGGATGTATTTATCGATGGTATTCTGGGATTTTTCCTGTGTATAAATATGATCTTGATAGGATTGTATGGTATTTTTGTCGATTGTCCTCATGTTGTTTCCTCTCATGCTGTTCTGATTTTCTGCCCACGGATCTCCGGGGAAACCGGGGGATAGTTACAGTATACCGGGTGATTGTGATGGGGACAATCGGGATGGGGGAATTGGAAGAAATTGGCAGGATGGGCTGGAGTGGAAAGAGCCAGCTCCTGACGGGCTGGCTCTGTGATGGGTGGTTTTGTTTTAGGTGGTTTGGATCTGGGTTGTTTGGCGTTGACCGATTTCTTTGCCGATTTCTTTGCCAGCTTCCTCGCCCTACTGATATGCTTTTTCTGCGACTTCTTCTGAATATTTTCTCATTACTTCACACACTGCGTTTACGCCTCCCTCTTCATGTTTCAGATAATACACACGGTTGGTTAATTTCGGAAATTTGGCATTATCTATCTCTTTCTGCAGAACTTTCTCCTCCTGTTGTATCAAGTTCTACAACCCATGTACTTCTTCCTGCAACTTTTCAAGGAACTCAAGAATCTCTTCAAACTCCGGTATATTCCCATATATCATGTTCCTCATTGCCTGATAGTCCTCTTTCAACGCATTGAGTACCGCTTCTTTGGGCAGAAGTTCAATACTGCTCAATGTTGCAGTTTCATAATGTGCTCCTTTGACATAATAAAATTTCTGCTTAAATACCACATCTTTTTCTAACAACTCTTTTCGTTTAAATGCTCTTTCCTTTACCCATGAATTGCCCATATTATACACATCATATAGATGTCTTGCATATCTGGCAGGCAACGGCTTTCCCTCCGGGAAATTTGCAATTTTATGTAATATGGTGAGTTTTTCCCAGAAAGTTCTCTCAACATCAATGGTCAAAACCGATGTATCTTTTTGTGAAAAAATATCCGGATATTTTTCTGCTGCAAATTGAGTTACGATTGTATCATGAGATGGCATCCATTCTGCTACTGTTCCAATTTCAAATCTTACACAAGAACGTAAATACTCTGCCTCAAATATCTGCGGATAATAAAAATTAACTACCATCTCATCTTCTGTATCAACCGAAATCCATTCTCCATCCCCCAGTTTTTCTTTCATTTCACTATTCAACTGGGGGATCAATTCCTCTTTATAGAATTTTGCTGCTTCCGAATTAATCTGCTTATTGAATAAATCCTGTTTGGTTTTCGACCTTTCTTCCCAAGGATTCACCTCGTCATTCATTATTTTTCGCCAGTCCAAAATCAAATCTATATCCTCGGAAAACCTCTCAATAACATGGTATGACTTAGAAAGGCTTGTTCCACCTTTAAAGACAAAAGCGTTTTTGTACTTACAATCATGGAATAGATGGTCCAACATAAAACATACCCAAAAGTCTTTCTCTATTACATTCGGCTGCATTCCCATGGATATTGCCGTTGCCTGAAATAATTCCATTCTGTCTTTTATCTGTAATTTCGCAACTTCTTTCATTATTCAGCACACACCTTTCTGATTACTGTATATATCCATTCGCTTACACCAGTTGCTTCCACTAACATCTTTTTCTTCTCTTCTCTAGGCAATCTATTTCTCAAACTCAAAATAATACCGTCATCAACACGGTCCTTCCCCAATGTCTTTAATGCCTCAACAACCAAAGTGGTTGTCTCAGACATATATGAAATTTCACGATTTGCACGATGCTTAAAAGACAACGTGATATTATCCCAAGAAAACTTTCTATATGGACCGTCACTGATATAGGACCAGACAACCGGAACCTGCGTTGATAGTCCTAATTTATTTAATGCTACGTCTCCACATGGCGCAATGGTCCAATGAAATCCTCTTGCAATAGCATACGCAACTTTTTCAGGATTAGCCGGAACATATTCCCTCAGCAAATTGCTATATACAGGCTTTTCATAAACTCCGTCAATAATTCTGCGGATGTTTTTCTCTTCAACCTGCCTTCCAAGGCATTTTCTTACAGTTGTTGTTGTAGCAATATCGGTAAAATCTGATGTTACAAATATTGAGCCTTCTTCTGCATCCAGTATTCTTTTTTTTATTTCGATATATATTCCATTTGCCATAGCAATGCTCTCCTTTTTTGTCACGATTATTATATAATTTTCGTGACATTTTTTCAATATCTTTAAATAAAAAACCAAAGCTAACATATTCACATTTAGTTTTGGCATTTTTATGTGAACTACCAGAAATTTTACAACTAAATCCAGCCTATATCCATTCATCGGCATTCCGGATCAAGTCAATGATTTCATCCAATGAACGCTCACTTTCCACGTATGCATCATACAACGCCTGTTTTACCCTCTCGATTTTCCGTTCCGGATGTCGTTCATCCAGCAGTGTGGAAAGCTCCTCAGCAAGGACACTGTATTCCTTATGCTTTTTAATTACTTTTTCCTGAAGTCTTTCTATTTTTCTGTCCAGAGCTTCTATGTGTTTCTTTTCTTCCTGCTCCTGTTTTTCCATGTCATTCTTCCTCTCTGCTGTCGTTATCCATTTTTCCCTGTATAGCACTTCATATGCTAATCTTTCCGGTTCTCACTGCTTCCACCGTGACCGATGCAAGTTCACTGATGCGCATGCCGGTGCTGCCGATGATCTCGATGATCATGGCAAGGCGGAGGTTGCCATTCTCTTTTGCAGTTGCGATGAGTTTTTCGTATTCGGCGCGCGTCATCTCTTTTTCCTGCGCATAGATGTGGTTTGGCTGGGTCTTGAAGATCATGACGAAACAGTCATGCCAGCCTGTGTATCCGAAGAAGCCGTTTAAGGCGATGAGCATGCTGTTGGCGCTGCCCGGCATGTAGTGGTCTTCGAGATGTTTTTTGTAGCGGATCACGCAGTCTTTGGTGATGTCTTTCTGTTCCTGCGTTTCCAGCCAGGCGGTGAAGGTGCGGATGTCGCGGATGTATTTGTCGATGGTATTCTGGGATTTTTCCTGTGTATAAATATGATATTGATAGGATTGTATGGTATTTTCGTCGATTGTCCTCATGTTGTTTCCTCTCATGCTGTTCTGATTTTCTGCCCGCGGATCTCCAGGAAAACCGGGGGATAGTTACAGTATACCGGGTGATTTTAATGAGGACAATCGGGATGGGGGAATTGGTAGAAATTGGCAGAGTTGTTGGCAGATTGGGAATGGTGTTTATATAGAAATCCATTGACACCATAAATAATTTTTTCATATAATAGTATTGAACCACTGAACCCGCAGATGCGATGTAGGTGGTGTTTTTTATCCATATGAATATTTTGACTGAATCGGATTAAAAGCACGTATTGCTCTCGCTGTTTTTCTCATAGGTGCAATTCTGCCTTCATCTGTAATAATAAGATAATTCCATTGACCATCACTGATTAAGGTAATGCATCATATATTTTCCGTCAGCATCCATTTTGACAATCGAACCATTAATCTGCTTTACCATCTGTGCACTCTGCCAGTTTGTAAGCAATAAACGATTATTATATTTGATAACTTGTTCTGCCACATAATCATCGACAACAATACGTGGATATACAGCCTCTTTACTTTCTATCTGATATGATCTGTTGACTGCTAATCCAAAAACAAACTTCTCTCTTCCTCATTAAGAGATAGTGATTCAAGTATTTTTTGTGATTATTTATCCGTTCTATATGATATAATTGATTTATCTGCAAATAATTGCTCTGTCGTGTATTCAATTTCATTTCTTTTAAATATCCTTTGAAGTCTGGTTTCCGATTTTTTCAGATTTTCATTCATCGCATATGGAATACATTTATTAATAAACCAGTCATGTGTATATTCAGCTGTCCACTTTTTTATGTCATCAAAATTATTCATTTTATCGACTTCATTTCCTATATATCCAGGTGACCATAACACATCGTAATAACTACCATTTTGGCGAAATTCTATATATGCATGTATCTCCCCCTCTTGATTCGAATTAAAATTTTTTTGTAAATAAAAGCGATCAGGCAAGCTGATAATATGAAATATATTATATTCATCATTCAAATCTTGATCATAT
>ENA-UONU01002008-UONU01002008.1-human-gut-metagenome-genome-assembly--contig:-CS51-NODE-2008-length-13042-cov-17.803881_pt1 | contig 13042 bp, 14 predicted proteins | sample MGYA00242462_ERZ724009 | MGnify/ENA metagenome assembly ERZ724009 | reverse complement strand
AAAGAAAAACGAACGAGCCGCCTGAAAAGGCGAGAAGAAAGGTGAATGGAATATGGATGGAATTGTCAACACCTATTTCTATAATGGTGCGTCATATGTAGGCTATAGCAAAGAGTTGGAGGGAAAAATGACTGACGAGGATGCCAAGAGATATGGCATTCTCAACTATGTTGTTAACATGCTATCGAACAACTTTGATTACTTGAAAGACAAAGATTTCTGCATGGAATTTTATTCTACATATGATGAGGTCAATAAAGACTTCATGCGCCTTATAAATAAGCCAGCAATCGAAGACCTCTATGGCGAGAATGTCTACATTTCTTCAGGGTTGTCGATTAAAGATCTTTCAGACATTCTTGGTCTGATTTGGTTTAGAATCGATTGGCTTAAATTGCACGAATGGAACGATAGAAGCAAGACATACGAGCTCATTTTAGACATTGAAAAAGGTGGTGGCTAATGCTACCACCTTTATTTTGCCCTAAATGTTAACAATTCATGAATAAAAATGTTGACAGTTTATGAACAAAATGATATTATTCTATTAGGAGGTGACCTCTATGCTAAATCGTGATAATTACAAAGGTATCATGGCTGACATTTCCAACCCCGACAAGTCTGCTGCGGCAATGCTGCGGCTGAATGACGAAGTTGAGGAGCTCTTTGCTGCCTATGACAATTCCAAAGCTGATAGCGACAAAAAAGACGAACGGATTCGTGAGCTGCAGGATACCAACCAGGCACTTTTCCTCAGAGTTACTGGCGTTTCTGGGGATAAAGATGACGAGGACGAAGAGAGTACGCCGGAGCAGGTCCTTAACGACCTTGTTAAGACTATTGGAGGTGAATAATAAATGGCAGTAAAAGCACGGGCTGTCACGAACAAAGCTCTGGCGGATATGATTGCTAAAATCTATCCCAGCTTCGAGTCTCATACAGCCCAGATTACCAACGAAACCTTTACTGAGATTGGTTTCGACCGCATCAAGACCCTTGACCCTACTTTTGTGCAGGACTTCTTCGAGCTGTCCATCAGAGTATGGCTTAATGTTGTAAATATCTCCCATGCGCAGGATATCCTGGCGAGCAAGGACTTTGGTGAGTATTACGACCAGCCGTTCGGTGGAGTTGTTCAGAGAATGGCAGTCAACTCGATTAAGCCCATCAATCCTGGTTGGATTGGTCTGAAGAACGGTGACGCTCCCGACCCCTTTATTGTTCGGAAGCCTGTTACCAGCGAGCGTTTCTGGAAGCAGAACTTCGACTACGCCTCCCTGATTACCATGCCTGACGAGTTCCAGATGAAGCAGATTTTTATCTCTGAATATGGAATGTCCGAGTTTATGGCTGGTATTATGGCGGGGCTGGAGAACGGATACACCACGCAGGTATATCTGAACAAGCTGAACGCTATTCACCATGCAATCAACTCCACAACTGATCCTCTGCAGGGTCAGCAGACTCAGACGATTGAGATTGCGGATGAGCCGACCGATGCCCAGCTGCGTGATTTGCTGAAGTCCATTATGAATGTGACAGATGCCATGACAGAGATGGGCCCCCAGACCGGCGCTTTCAATGCTATGGGGTTTGTTTCCACGCAGGATAAATCCAGACTGCGCCTTCTGATTCGTGCCGGTTACAAGAATGACCTGAAGACTGAGACGCTCTACTCTGCCTTTAATAAGGACGAGCTTGGGCTCGAAATCCCTGTTATTCAGGTTCCCAACTTCGGCGGTATTACCTATCAAGACTCTACTGCGAAACCTCTCTACCCTGTCTATGATTCCCTTGGCGAGCGGATTGGCTGGAATACCGAGGCTAATCAAACCGAAGTCACTGTGCAGGATAAGGATGCCGTGGCTGTCGACCCGAACGCCGATGTTGTCGCTGTACTGGCAGACAAGGGTGTCGTGTTTGAGTGCAGACAGAACCCCTACACTGTTGAGCCCATCCGTAACCCCAGAGGCCGTTACACCAACTATTGGGCGAGCAGCCCCAATAACACTATCGCCTACGACCCTCTGTATAACATGGTTGTGTTCAAGAAGACGGCACCTGGTGGCTAAACTATGGGCGGAGCTATGCTCCGCCCTCTTTTTTAAGTGAGGTGAATTTGAGTGCTTTACACAGTTACATGCTACAAAGAGACTGGTTTCTCCAGAGGTAACATTCCGAGTTCGCCGGCTGTTATTCAAAACGCTGCCTCTGTTACCTTGCAGGCAAACCAGGTTTGGAAGATGCAAGACCTTTTCTTGAGCAGAGTAAAGCTGGCAATGAACTGGGAGAATGCCTCTAAGATTGATTACATGAAAATTGGGGATAAATATTATACTGTCGAGGGTGTTGAAATGGTTTCAGGGAGCGATAATGTAGCCGATTTTACTATTGCTCTTGACCCTATCAACAGCGCAGGAGGGGTTAGTGGATTCACAATTATTGATGGGTGGGTAGAAAGAGCAAGCCCTCGTACGGATGTGCTCTTTGATAATATTATGGATGAACCGTGGTCTCCTAAAAACGAACTGGTTTCTGAACCGCCTCTATCTATAATTGCAGGGAATAAGGCTGAACAGCAGCCAATTATCGGTTCTACAATTGATCTGATGGATGATGTTGGCGCAGTTGCAAAAACAGCTATAGATTCTGCAACTTCTGCAGATGTAACTTTTCCATATATCCCAATGGCAAGTCATGAAACGCATGTATTTATTCGTGGGGAGCCTTTTAATCTTACAGCGTCTCCAGAGCTTCCGGGAGGTGCGCTTTTCGATGCATCAAATGAAACAGTTCTTCGAAATGTTTCTTATGCTTTTGGTCTTAGCATGCAGGATGGTATAACATCAAGCTACCTTGTGCCTAAAGGGTACATAGGTTCCGGATTTTCCCCAAATAATGGTCGTTGGTTGGCAATCGGGTCCGATGTGATTTCAAAATCCATTGATAGACCATATAGATACGGAACATATGTCCCTAAAAACAATAAGGTGTTTGCTCTATTTAACAATTATAGTGTTTTCGGAATTTCCAGCTTCGAATCTAAAACATTTGAGGCGAAGGATATTGCAAATTCTGACACACAACCATCTTTCGTTCTATATGCCGATTTGTCGCCAGCGGGTAGGCCCTATTTTCAGCCGAAGACATATCATGGAAGAGTGACACTTGTATTTCAGGAGGCTGTTGCGGGCTCCAATTGGCTGAATAATCAAATAACCTTTAATAGTTCTGGGCAAAATATCATGGCTAATGCCAGCTATTACAATACTCAGTTCAATAACCTGTTAAACTACATTTATAGTAGTAGGAGAGCAGCAGTTGGTCGTATTCCAAGTATGCTTAGTAATATAGGGAATTTATATTCATCGTTAAATGGGATTGGCAAAATTAAAGATCTTGTCCAGATTGACGCTTATAAAGATCTTGCCCAGTTTGGGTTCGATACTGCTATGGAAGAATGGGGCAGGGATGTTGATTATCGTACTAATGTTAGAAATGCAGATTTCTCATTCATGGAATCGCAAGTAAAGGCACCTGATTTTTACTTCAATTCAAATGTTTCCACCTCACTGTTTGTAGATAATGGTTTCTGTGTGATTCAAACTCATTTGAGCGAGGGTGATATGGAAAGGTTTGACAGATTTCTTACTATGTACGGATATGCCGATAGTAGAAAGCTGGATAAAGAAGATTTTACCAGCCATACTCATTTCAATTTCGTTAAGGCATCCAATGTGGCAATCAAAGGACCAACCATGATGCTGTGCAACATGATTTCCGATTATTTTGCCGGAGGAGTACGGCTTTGGCATGAGCTCCCCAACCAGGAAGCCATGACGAACAACCCAATCAAATCTTGAAAGGAGTGATTGTTATGTGGTGGACGCCTTTGTTTGGGTGCATCGACCCTTTCTCTGGAATAAAATCCAGCAAGAAGCTGGCGAAATATAAAAACATGGTGGAATTTCAGAATCAGTTCATGTATTGGGTAAATCTTCTCATCAACCGTTATGAGTACAAAGGATTCCCTGATTCGGTCAACACACGCATTATTGAACTGTCGTTCCTGACCAGAGGATGTGCTATCGTCTGTGAGCTTGAAGGGCATTACTATTCGATGTTCGCTGCACCCGGTTCGAACTACAACCTTAATGGAGATATGTTAAAGGCATGGGGATACGGGCTGAACGGCTTTAACAAGGAGTTCAACTTGTTTGTTAGAGGAAGCTCTGATGGAAAGATTCTCCTTAATGGAGTTTCCGGAACATCTGAGGGGCGTGAATATAACGCTGTTCTTGGATGGGACAACAAGGCCCGATACCCCTACATCAACTATCTTTATACCGAATGCGCACGACTGGCTGATATTCAGAGAAGCACAGATGTTGTACGCTCCAGCTTGAAGCGTCCCGCAATTGTGGCTTGCCCTGAGACTGATATCAATACTGTAAAGGCTGCATTTGCAAATCGAAATGACAATGAGGATGTTGTTGTTATTTCCAATGCCGGGCTTGCGCTGGATTCCGTAAAGGTTTGGGACCTGAAGTCTGACCCCAACCTGCTTGCTGCATTCGCTGACGATTTTGAACGCCACGAAGAGCAGCTCCGTGAGAGGGCAGGTCTTTATACGAACCCCAATCCTGACAAGAAAGAGCGGATGCTCGTAGACGAAGTCAACGCAAACAACGAAGAGACTGAGAGTGCTGAAGATATCTGCCTCGCTATGCGTAAGCAGTTCTGTGAAGATATCAACGAAGCGTTTGGCATGGATGTTTCTGTTGAACCCCGCAACAAGAGGAAGGATGGTGAGATTGATGACCTATCTGGAATGGCTTTCGGCGAACCCAAATATTCTGAAGGAGAGGACTGAGCTGGATGATATTACCATCCAGCTGCTGGAGGAATGGTTTGGGTTTCGGCAGCTTGTCGATGACGATAAGTTTACTACATTTTTCATTAGAGAAATAAATATCGACACTTGGCAGTACAATGAATTGCTCCGCCTTGAGAGCGTAAAGATTGACCCTATGGTTTCCAACTACATTGAGCGTTGGGTTCTGAGGACTGGAAACAACACCAACAATGTAACCCGAAACCAGACAGTTAATGCTAATTCCTCCAATACCTCCAAATCAACTGGTACATCGTCCACAACTCCAGGTGTGACTGAAGAGAGCGAAACTGTTACAACGCCAAACACGACTGTTATAACAAGTGGTGAATCAAGAGGTGAATCCAGCGGTGAATCTGGAATCACTAGAACTGGAGAAAGTTCCGACAACACGACCAGAACATCGACTACTGAAACCACCGGTGAAAACAGCCGTAAATCTCTTCAGGGCATCCTGCCTGATTCTTCTACCTATTCTACAGGTGGTACAGCTGGTGTTGATGTGAATGGTTTCCCCAATGCCCTTAACTGGGCTTACACCAACTCCCAGAATGGTGAGAGGTCCAATTCAAAGGAAACTTCCAAAGAGTCTGGCACAACTGAGGTTACCAGTACTGATTCTTCTACCGAGTCAGGCAACCAGTCCTCAACAACTTCCTCTGAGAGTTCCAGCACGACAACTACTTCTGGTACTGAAACGACCACAACGACTACTTCCCGGCGAGGAAGTGACACGGCTGAGACCTCTGATTCCCGCACTGACAGTGGTTCTAGCGACAGTACAACCAATGGGACTGAACAGGGTGACAGCAACTACAAGAACGAAGACAAGGAAATCTCCACGGGGCGGGGCGAAGCGCCTCAGGATATGCTAAAGAGGGCTAAGGAATGGTTCTCTTCAATGAATGCGTTCAAGTGGTTGACAGGTAAACTTGACAACTGCTTCCTCGGCGTATATGATATTTAATGGAGGTGAGTTAAATGGACCCTAATGCTATTGTTGATGTTATCGCTTCGACTGGATTCCCTATCGCAATGTGTCTGATTGTGTGCTTCTATGTCTATACGAAGGACAAGAGTCACAAGGAAGAGATTGACAAGCTCAGTGAAGCCGTTAACAATCAGACAACGAACATCCAGCGTCTAATCGACAAGATTGACCAACTGATTGGAGGTGTTAAAAATGGCTGATAAGCCCATTAGTCCTCAGGGTTATCTGATTGGCATGCTGCCTATTAACGACAACCCCTTCTGGGGTGATCTTCCTGAGGGTGGTCACGGAATCCCGCCCGGTGGCGAAACTGGGCAGGTTCTGGCCAAGAAAACTAACGCAGACTATGATACCGAGTGGGTTGACCAGACTGGAGGAGGTGGCAGCGGAAAGGACGGAACCACCTTCACTCCCAGTGTATCTCCTGAAGGTGAACTCACCTGGACGAACGATGGCGGTAAGCCAAACCCCGAACCTGTAAACATTATGGGCCCCGCTGGCCCCGGGGGCCCGCAGGGCCCTAAGGGTGACACTGGTGAAACTGGCCCGGCTGGCCCTAAGGGAGATACCGGGGATACTGGCCCCGAAGGGCCGCAGGGCCCTAAGGGTGACACTGGTGAAACTGGCCCCGAGGGCCCGCAGGGCCCTAAGGGTGACACTGGTGAAACTGGCCCGGCTGGCCCTAAGGGAGATACCGGGGATACTGGCCCCGAAGGGCCGCAGGGCCCTAAGGGTGACACTGGTGAAACTGGCCCCGAGGGCCCGCAGGGCCCTAAGGGTGACACTGGTGAAACTGGCCCGGCTGGCCCCGAAGGGCAGCAGGGGCCTAAGGGCGATCCCGGTGAAGGTGTCCCCTCTGGCGGTACTACTGGGCAGGTTCTGGCCAAGAAAACTAACGCAGACTATGATACCGAGTGGGTTGACCAGACTGGAGGAGGTGGCGGTGGTGTGGTTATCGAGGTTAAGAACTTCCTTTCGCCTGTGAAGATCACGAAAGAAGGCTCACAGTATTATCTCTCCCTTGAGGGCTACGATATCATGGGTGAACTGGCCGGGGCACTTTACTGCACACTGTTCTTTGCAACATCCACGCCTAATAATGGCCGTGTCACAGTGACTCTGCCCGGAGGAGAATATAATCTATACGGCATTCGCCAGTACTTTATGGCCGGGGTTGCAAGGATTCCTATAAACAATGATCTCATCTTCGTGCAGTTGACTAGTTCCAGAGGTAGGATCCTTCTCGATGTTGAATCCCTGTCTGGGGCTGCTATCGAAATTGACACGAGCTACACGCCAAACAACCTTTATATCACAAGATGGAGTGATAATAATGCAAGTTGATTTCTTCATTTCTGCTCTCAAGCTGGCTCTGTCCAGCAAAACCCTCTATGTCATGGGGTGCTTCGGCGCCCCCATGACCGAGGGCAACAAGGAACGGTACAAAAACAATCATAGCTACAACCGGCAGGCCGCCCGGCGTGCTATGATTGATGCTGCCGATGCCGATACTTTCGGCTTCGACTGCGTGAACCTCATCAAGGGCATTCTCTGGGGCTGGACTGGAGATAAGTCAAAGACATACGGCGGCGCAAAGTATGCGTCTAATGGTGTTCCTGATGTGGGCGCAGACAAGATGATTACTCTTTGCAAGTCTGTAGCCACATTCTATGATAGGCCTGTAGAGCCGGGTGAGTTTGTGTGGATGACTGGGCATTGTGGCGTGTATGTTGGTGATGGCTATGTTATTGAGTCATCCCCAAAGTGGGCTAACGGTGTTCAAAAAACGAAACTTTCTGCCCGCAATTGGAAAAAGCATGGTTATCTTCCCTGGGTTGATTACAAGGAGGTGAACACTAACATGGATAATACACCTAGTGATTGGGCAAAAGAGGCGTGCGCTTGGGCTGTCAAAGAGGGTATTTTCGCCGGCAATACTTCCGGCGACATGATGTGGCATAGCCCAGTGACCCGAGAGCAGCTTGCAGTTATTCTGTATCGTCAGAGGTGATTAAGATGCATGGTTACTGGAAAAGCGGGGGTGCATCGGTTGCCCCCGCTCTTTTTTCTAACGAGAAAATTGATATGAGAAAATTTCCACTTAATGCAACTTCAAAAATTACACCGAATGATTATTTCGACGACTTATCACTAATGCAGCTTCTACCAAATCTTACTGGCGATGTGGTTGCTGCAAGATTCTGGAAATATTCTATTGAATCTGAAGATGCTGTCATAAAAATTCTTCAGGGGGTACCAATCAACTCGAATGGAGAAATTCCAGCCAAACAATACTGGAATTATGGAATACCAGACGAGATGGGTAACCTACAGGGTTCTGTAAATGGTTGTGTGGATGATTATCTTGCAGGTAGAGGGCCTATGGAAGATTGGGTTATTCCTTATCTTAATAGACTTGCTACTATATTTGGTGAGTATGGATTTATACCTAAATCAGGCGGTTCCTACACGATGAAGCTGAATACTAGGTATGTTGGCTATAGTGGAGGTGGCACGAATAGCTGGGTTAACTTACCACTTAGAACACCAACCTTTAACGAAGGTTATTGGACCCCAAATTTAACCCTACCTTCCCTTTCAGACTTTAACTTTCTTATAACAAACCCATTGGAATTACAAGAAGAGCATTATTTAGCTGATCCAGGTGTTTATTCTGTTTCAACAATAAGCACAAGGGCCGCTGGGCCCTTCCTGCCCAACAATGCCTCTTTTGAATATATGGGTGGGATTAACGGTAATTTGTTTGACCCTAGAGTTCAACCCAACCTTTTACAAAGCACTGATGGAACTGTGCCTGGGCTTATGAAATTGGAGGCGAAGAAAGTATGAGTAAATTCTATGACCCAAACAAACTTCTTTGTATGAGAGACATCGATGGGGAAGTGCCTGAGATTTTTATGTGCGAGGGTAACCGAACGGCAGGCAAAACATTCGCTTTCAAATGGTGGTGCGTTAAGCGCTTCCTCAGGCATGGTGAGAAATTTATGGTGCTGTATCGATACTCCTATGAGTTAGACGGAGCAGCTGACGCTTTCTTCAAGGACCTTGAGCAGATAAAACTGCCCGGGCATGTTATGACAGCAGATTGGTGTATTCGCAATGTCTGCCTCAACCTGTATCTGGATAAGAAGCATTGTGGATATGCCATGTGCATGTCTAACCCTGATGTTGTAAAGAAGAAGTCAGCAACATTTGTTGATGTTGCTCGTATCTTCATGGACGAGTATCAGAGTGAGTCTGGTAAATACTTGCCCAACGAACTTGACAGATTCCAGAGCATCCACATGTCTGTGGCCCGAGGCGGAGGTAAGCACACCAGATATGTGCCTGTCTATATGGCATCAAACGGTGTAACCATCTTTAACCCGTATTCTGTGGCGTTTGGTTTCTCCAGCCGCATAAAGTCCGACACCAAGTTTATAAGGGGTAAGGGTGTCGTAATGGAGCGGACATTCAACCAGAATGCTGCAGACGCTATCAATGAATCGGCCTTCGCAAGAGCTTTCGCCGGGACAACTTACCAACAGTATGCAACCGGTGATACCTACATGCTGGATGATAATAACTTCATTGGGAAATACCCCGGTCGTAAATGGCCAGAGGCTACCATTAAATATCATGGTGAGATGTTCGGCCTTTGGCTTATCAAAGAGAAGAATCTGCATATCCTTTCTCGAAAATTTGACCCTTCTATAAAGGCGGTTATCACAGGATCTTTGGGTGACCACGCAGAAGGAACATACTTCGCCCATGCAGGCAATATGCTTAAAAGCCTCGTAAACCTCTATGACACTGGTAGGATATTCTTCGCGGATGGCGCATGCAAAAACGCCTTCATTGACACCATCGGATATAACCGATTCAAGATTGAAAGATAATAAAAAGGGTGCCGCTGCTGAACAGAGGCACCCTTTACATATTACCCGAGGGTGATTAGGAGGGGCTTGCTAAGCCCAAGGGGAAGGCCCGGTCAAGGGTAGCATCCTTTCCCCTAGTTCCGTATCTGGCCTAGGGATATGTCATTATTATAATACCATAGTGATAAATATATGTCAACAAGCCTTTATCTCGAAAGGTGTATCCAGCAGCAGCACTCCACCCTTCACCTGCTTAGCAATCAACTTGCCAGTCTCCCAACGGGCGCCAATCTTGAATCCGTCAAACGAAATTGCGGGCATCTTGTGGACCATTCCATCCTCACCGATATATTTGCTGTACTTGATTGAATCAGGCATGCCTGCGCACTTAATATCAAGTTCTCCACCGATGATATCTTCAACATAGGTCTTCTGACGAATAAATTTACCCCTGGACCACTTGCTTTCCTGCTTCCAGGCGCCTAACTTCTTGTCATGTATCTCGATTCCTTTCGCTTCATCGTGCCCCAACAGATGCACCGAATCAGTGTCAACATAACAAAGCCTATCAAAGTTTGCGTTGCCTGCATGAATAAGATTCCTTCTGCCATAGGCGGTTACGAAACAGGCGACTGGAATGTAGTATGCGTCTCTCTCTTCTCCATTGTCCTTCGTGAACTTTAGCTTATCTCCTTCATATGACACATCCTTTGAGAAACCGAAAAGCCGGGTACCAAACTTGCCATAGAAGCTGTTCATCATAAGTTTGGCAACTTGACGCTTTGCTCCTTTTGAGTTCATTTTGATTTCATTCCAGTGGTCGATGAACTTATCAAAGACCCCTCTGCACCCCTTGAATTTGTAACCCTCAATCATTTCAAAGGAAGTAATATCGTAACATTCCTTGAGCAGCTGTAAATCAACGCTGGTAATCGTTATCTCAACTGGCTCACCATCATCATGGATTTTATCCAGCCACTCATTCTCCTTGAATATGTTCGTTCTCTTTATCTGCATGCAAGGCATCTTGTCTGGTTTTCTCTCTGCAGCAATACTAACTCTGGCAATCCATAAAGGGTACTTGTTGTCTTGCTGATATTCGCCCTCAAAATAAACAGGAGCATCGTATGGGTACATATTTCCAGACTGCCCATGCATCATACCAGGGTACTCAGAGTTACAGTCATAGGTGCATCCGTTCCCAAGCGCATTACCCCTAATTTTAGGGTTGACCCATGAAATTCCACCCCTATACGCTTCCCGGCAGAACTCGTCAATCTCTTTCGAAAGTTCAGGGAACAAGCCCTTGAACTTAGTCTTACCACCGAATCGCTTCATAAAGTCACCAATAGCATTGCTGCCGGCGGTCAGCTTCTCAAACCCATATTCGTTGATAAGAAGATTGAGGACTTCCGCAATGATAAGAACATCCGCTTTAAGATATTCAATCTCCTTAGTGCTCATTTTATGAGGAAATGAAGCAGCATCATAATCAATGTCCAGCTTACGCTTCCTCGTACCAAAGCTGTCGCCAATCTGAGCAACAGACCCAGAAACGAGACACAAGGAATTACGGATCTCAATCATCTTACAATAGCCCTCGCCATTACGCTTGGCAACAGGCACTGAAATACGAATACGATACCAGGTCCCCATATCTGATATAGCTGCGTCAAAGCACTTAGAAGGAGGGAGACCCTTCTGCCCCTTCACATACTCATAACCATATTCGAACAGAGCGTTAATGATAAAGCTGCCGTCAAACTTGAGATTGTGGAAATAGATAATGTCCCCGTTGCGGAAGAAGTTCTCGACATAGTACATGAAGTCAGTAATGTCAGAGAAAATATTCACGGCATTATCGTCATCATGCTTAGTAATATCAACAAACGCACCAGCCCAAACGATAGAAAACTCGCTTGAGTAGGCTGCTGTGGTCGTCTCAAAATCAGCGGAATAAATGGTCATTGTTTAATCGCCTCCACCGTATGTGTCAGTGTAGAGCTGTTCAAGCTCAGTGTACTGCTGATTATAGTACAAGTCCTCTACTTCTTTGGCAATCTTCGAATCTAAACCCAATACAATGAGGAAATCTGCTGCATTGGAGTAATCTCCAATCATGCTCTGATACCACATCTTGTTCCATTCCGATGCTGCCTTTTCGCTGCCTGAAAAATCCCTCTGGTAGTACGCAGCAAAACGATGGGCGAGTTCGGACTTGCTCGCCCGATTCCACTCGGCAAGCATGAACTTCTGAATGCCCTCTGGATAATAGGCGATAGTATCAAGGGTGCGCTCTTCAAAAGCGTTAATGCTGCCCCTGGATAAAAATCCGATAGGCTTCTTGTCGTAGAAATCAAGACGCCTCTCCAAATCAGTAACCAGCTTTTTAGCAGCCCGCTCAGATGCTACGCTTACATGCTTGTCACGCCGGACAGCCGGCTTCATCTTCCAGCCAAGCTGCTCACCGTACTGGACATTCTTGATGGCAGAATAGAAGTTAATATCGTTCAAATCATCAATGTCGCTCTTCAACCTAACCATGAGCTTACCGGGAATAACCTCACCGCCCATAGTAATCATGTTGGGCTGAACAACAGCTTCAACAAAGTTTGCGATAGCTGTGTGGCCACCCTCACGGCGCCGGAGGATGTTCTTGATTCTAGCTGTACCTCTACGGGCTTCACGAGCTGTAACAGCTGTAGGATCCTTCAGAGGCACTTTAAGACGGAACTTGTAGTTCGGCCCAAACTCACTCTGTAAACCCTCAAGGGCAGCCTGTACCCTGTTAAACTGAGTCGTGTATTCCTCGATGTTTCTCTTTGCAGCAGCAATAGCTTTATTCGTAACAGCCATGATAAGGCCCTCCTTATTCTTTGATATTATAAGTATAGCATAAAAAGGTCCATAAGTAATGAACAAATTGTAAATAAAAAGGCCACCTTTCGGTGGCCTTCTTGAAAAGGTATATTCTATTACGATTTACCCATGTTCTCGATGATATCGATGCATTCCTTCACACCCTGATTGTAACCCTTCACAAACGCCTCGTCCTCACGGCCTTTAATGTAACCTGCAATGTCGATGGAAATGATGACCTTGTCCAAATCTGCGTTTGGAACATCCAAGAGGAAGAGCAACCGGTCTTCCTTGCTCATGTTGAAGTACCAGTCACGAATGCCAATGTAGTCACCTTTTTCAATGAGCTCATATAAATCTTTGAACATATTCCATTCACCTTTCTTCTCGCCTTTTCAGGCGGCTCGTTCGTTTTTCTTT
>ENA-UONU01002007-UONU01002007.1-human-gut-metagenome-genome-assembly--contig:-CS51-NODE-2007-length-13044-cov-7.029640_pt1 | contig 13044 bp, 7 predicted proteins | sample MGYA00242462_ERZ724009 | MGnify/ENA metagenome assembly ERZ724009 | reverse complement strand
GTGTCCCCGCCTTTTTTTCCCCGCAGTCGGTGTGTCCCCATGAGAAGCCCGCCATATCTTCTTCGGGGATGTTGAGGTCACGGATGTAGGGGATGGTGCCGAGCACGGGAACGCCGGTGTGAGCCAGCATGTAGTCGTGCGCGGGCCCGAGCAGGGATGCGTCCCCCCGGAATCGGTTGACGATATATCCCGTGAGCAGTCGGCGTTCGGCGTCGGTGAAGGACATCCATGTACCGAGAAAGGAGGCGTAGAGGCCGCCCCGGTCGATGTCCCCGACGAGCAACACCGATGCCCGAGCGTAATCGGCCATGCGCATGTTGACCAGATCGTGGCTCTTGAGGTTGATCTCGCCGGGGCTGCCCGCGCCTTCAAGAACGACGATGTCGCATTCGGCCGCGAGGCTGTCATAAGAGTCGGTGACGGCGGACCAGAGTTCCCTCTTTTTCCCGAAATATTCGAGGACGTCCATATGTCCCAAGGGCTGCCCGAGGATGACGACTTGCGATCCCGTATCCGAGTGCGGCTTGAGCAGAATGGGATTCATGCGCGCATCGGGGTCTGCGCGGGCCGCCTGCGCTTGCACGATCTGTGCCCGGCTCATCTCGTCGCCATTGGCCGTGACGCCCGAATTCAGAGACCTGTTCTGAGCCTTGACCGGGGCCACATTGTAGCCGTCGTGCCGGAAGATGCGGCAGTAGGCCGCTGCGAGGATGCTCTTGCCCGCGTTTGAAGAGGTTCCCTGCAGCATGAGGGCTGGAGTGCGGCGGGAGGAGCGCCCGGCGGGGAAGACGGAAGAGGAGCCGGAGATGGGGACGTCCGCGGGGGAAGGGGAAATCTTTTTCAAAGAAAGGTCCCCTTCGTCTTCTTCCCGGCTTTTCATCCCACCGTAAGCGAGCAGGGGAGTATCCGCCGCGCTTTTCTTTGGGACATCGCCTTCCTCCATTACTTCCCGCAGTGCGCCGGCGAGCCTGTGGTGTTCCTCGGAGAAACGGACGGCGGCGCGGAACCATGTTCCGTCGTCGAGCCCGCAGTAGTTGGAACAGTCGCGCACGGCGATCCCGAAACGCCGCAGCAGGATGCCGTACAGGTCTTTTGGGGCGCCTCTCCAGCGGAACAGCATGTAGTTGGCGGAGGAAGGGAACACCTCCACGCCGGGGAGGCCGGATAGGACGGCTGCGAGATCGGCGCGGCGTTCGGCATTTTCCGCACGGGCCCGTTCCGCGAAGTCTGATGTGTCGCCGAGCGCGGCCACGGCTGCGGACAGCGCAAACACGTTGACGTTCCACGCGGGCAGATCGGCGCGGACGGCTTCAGCCAGTTCGGCCGAGGCCGCCAGATAGCCGATGCGCACCCCCGGCAAGGCATGGAATTTGGTCAGCGAACGCAGTACTACGCCGTTGGAGGGCATCCGGCGCAGGATCGACACATCGGCTTCCGGCCCGGCGTATTCGATGAAGGCCTCGTCGATGATCCAGAGCAGGTCGGGCCGCGCCGCCAGCAGGGACAGGCATTCGTCGGGCGTGCGGAACAGCCCCGAAGGGTTGCAGGGATTGGCCAGAAACACCGCCGAACCCGAGGGCGTTTCGGCAAGCCCGGCCAGCAGATCGCCGGAAGGCTGCCCGTCCGCACCGGAACCGATGCCGCCCCAGAGCGGGCTGCTTTCCAGCCCGGCAAGGCGGCAGGCCAGCGCGTATTCGCTGAACGCCGGTTCGACGATGGAAACGCAGGGTGCGCCGCGCCTTTTGAGTACGCGGGCGAGGGCGTGGATGAGCTCGTTGCTTCCGTTGCCGAAGGCGAAGCGGCCGGCGGGCAGGCCGTATCGGCGTGCCGCAGCGGCAAGGGCCTCCTCGGCGTTGGGCGAAGGGTAGGCCGCGAGGCCCGTATTCGCCCTGACCAGCGCGGCACGGAGGAACTCCGGCGCGCCTTCGGGGCGGACGTTTACGCTGAAATCAAGCAGGGACGCGGGATCGCGCTTGGACACCGACGCCATGGCGAGAAGGTCGCCGCCGTGTGCATCGAGCTTCATAAGGAACCTCGTTCTGTTGTGGAAATGGGTGCGCCCCCGCCGGGACGGATGGGGATACCGTTTTTTTCGGCGGACAGTGCGGCGAGGATACAGGCGGCGCAGTCTTTGGGGCTGGTCCGGGTCGTGTCCACCACCATCTGGTTGGGCAGGGGGAGGTGAATGTGCCGGGCCTGCCGCTGGGCGTGCGGCCAGTCAGGGGAACGGTCGGAACGTCCGGACTCGCGCTTCCGCAGTTCCTCGTCGTCGCAGAGCACCTGGACGGACAGCAGGGGGATGGCTTCCAGCCTCCCAAGCAGATCCTCGATCCATCCGGGATCCTCGCCGATGACATGGTCGACGATGGTCCATGCTCCGGCTTTCGCCGCCGCCGCGACTCCCGCGTGGAACGATTCGATGAAGGGCAGGCCGGTCCGTTCGAGGCCGGCGAGGACCGATTCATGGCCGCCTGTGGCCGAACGCAGCAGCTGGTCGATGGACAGCATGAGGCTGCATATGCCGTGCATGGCGTACAGCCGATCCCGCAGGGCTTTGGCCAGCGTCGTTTTTCCGGCGCTTGACGGCCCGTTGAGCAGGATAACCTGTCCGATGTTTTCGCATGTTGCTTTGGCCTCGCCCGGGCGGGCGGCTCGGTGTTCGGGACGGCAGGCGGTGAAGTCCGAGGGCGCGGGTCGTCCGGCGTAATTCGCCTCGCCGGTGTTGCCCCAGTACAGATGGACATAGCTGGCGCGCACATTCCCGGCGGTGATGCCGGAATCGGCGTGCCCGGACGCTGTGCGTACGTCGTACAGCGGCGCGTAGCTGCGGTGCAGCTCAATGTCCGACCAGTGGAATTCGTGGCCGCGGAAGACGTCGCCCCCGAGCCCGAACGGAGCGTCTCCAAGCATGGTTACCTCTCGGTAGCCCAATGATTGGATACGTCCGCCCATGCGGGCCGTGGCGTCGATGACCCCGCACATGGGCCAGCTTGCCGTCCTTCCTCCCTTGCCGCCCTTCCCCTCTGAGGCTTCGAGCCGGGTGCACAGGTACATGTATCCGCCGCATTCGGCATAGATTTCTCCGCCCTGCTCGGCAAAGGCGCGGATGGCCTCACGCATGGCCGCATTGCCGGAAAGCTCGCGGGCAAAGACTTCGGGATAGCCGCCCCCGAGATACAACGCGTCGATGCCGGGCGGCAGGGCCGTATCCTCAAGCGGCGAGAACGGCAGCAGTTCCCATCCCCGGGCGGCGAGTGCCCGTTCGTTTTCCTCGTAATAGAAGCAGAACGCCCTGTCCTTGGCGATGCCCATGCGCCGGGGCCGGATGCCGCGCGGAGGAAGGACGGCCCGGGCTTTCGGACGGCGGGCTTCGGTGAGGCTCAGGAGCCTGTCCATATCGACGGAGGATTCCGCAACATCCGCAAGGGCGTCGAGCCACGCCTCCGTGGTACCGGCTTCCTCGGAGGGGAGCAGGCCCAACTGGCGTTCGGGAATCCGCCACGCCTCGTTCCGGGGCAAGGCCCCGAGCAGAGGGGGGAGGTGTTCGCTTTCGAGCGCGCGGCGGAGGATGTCGGCGTGGCGTGGGCTTCCCACGTTGTTGGCAATGACTCCGGCAAGCTGGACGCCCATCCGGGAAGCGTGAAGCCGGAACCCCGCAACGAGTGCGGCGGCGGAGCACGCCATGCCCCGGGCGTTGAACACGAGCACGACGGGGATGCCGAGGGCGCGGGCGCAGTCGGCGGTGCCTCCCGCCGGATCGCCGGGATCGCGGCTGTCGAACAGCCCCATGACCCCTTCGCAGACGCAGGCGTCGGCATCGTGGGCGCGGTTGTCCCACAGCGCGCGGACGCCTTCGCGGCCCATCATCCATGTATCGAGGTTGCAGGCGGGGCGCCCGGTGGCCTGAGCGTGGAAGGTCGGGTCGATATAGTCCGGTCCGCACTTGAAGCTCTGCACCTTCAGCCCGCGTCGGGCGAGCGCACGCATCAGCGCGATCCCCGTCGTCGTCTTCCCCTCCCCGGATCGGGGGGCGGCAAGGCAAAATGCGTGAAATGTCGTGTTCATGGCATCCTTCCCAAGTTCTGGGGGAGGGGGAAACTTCCGGAAAAAGGGCCTTCACCCGTTCCCGCCGTTCCCTTGTTTGGGCCTTCGGCGTCATCGGCTCGGCGTTTGTCAGCTTTTTGCATTGCCCCAATATGTGATTATGCACAGCAGGTTGGTGAGCGTTTTCGCTTTTCTTAAGCCGGGAAGAGCCCCTGCGGGAACCGGAGGGCGGAATGCTCGGGAGGGGAACGGCTTCCCTTCCGAAAGGCGCTGTCCCCGTTCCTCCGGTTCCCGCTTCCCCCTATTCCATATACTTCTCCACATAGCCGCGCGGCTCGTACAGGACGCCGGAATCAAGGCGGGTCCGGGGGCCGCCGATAATGATGAGCGTGGACATGTCGACCTCGGCGGCGGGGAACTCGGACAGCTTGCCCACCCATTTGGTTTCCTGCTCCCTGCCCGCGTTTTTGACGTAGGCGCACAGGACGTCCCCGCCCCGATGTTCCCGGAAAACCGCAAGCGTTTCCTCCAGCAGATCCCGCCGCTTGCGCCCGGCGGGGTTGTACAGCGCCACCGGCAGCAGGGATTGGGCCACGGAGCGGATGTTGCGGCGCACCTCGTCCGCCGGGACCAGCAGATCGGACAGGCTTACCAGAGAGAAGCCGTTCTGGAGCGGCGCGCCAAGCGAGGACGCCGCGATAGTTGCCGCGGTGATCCCCGGCAGGACCCGGATCGGGATGTCCCTGAAGCGCGGCTCACGGGTGCGCAGTTCGTACAGGAGGCCGGCCATCGCCAGAATCCCGGGGTCGCCCGAGCACACCATACATACGTTCTGCCCGGCGAGGGCCGCTTCCAGAGCGGACAGGCAGCGCTCCACCTCGCCCTTCATGCCGTTTTGGATCACGGGCTTTCCGGCGATGCGGTCCCGGATGAAGTCGACGTAATGGCTGTAGCCGGCGACGGTGTCACACCGCCTGAGCGCCGTGTCGACATCCGGCGTGATGTGGCCGGGGGCACCCGATCCGAGCCCGGCCACGACGATTTCCCCCTGTCCGTTTTGGGGGACGGCAAGATGCGGCAGACGGGCCAGTGCCAGCGTGACGTCTCCAAAGGCGGATTTCGGGGCGTACAGTGTGGGCTGGGGGATTGAGCCGTATCCGGCGGACAACAGGCACGCGGCCTCGCACACCGAAGCGGTGCCGACTTTTTCGCGCACTTTTTCCGAGGGTGCGGACACCGGCACGGCATCCAGTTCCTCCGCGCTGTGGAAAGCCACGGGAACCTGCCATGCCTCGCCCAATCCGAGGATAGCCGGTTCGTCCTCCTTCACGGTGCAGGTGGCGATGCCGGCGATGTTTTCCGCGTTCAGGCCGAACTCGGAAAGATACCGTTCCGCGACGAGGCGCAGCTCCTGCGGCTTGACGCCGCGGCGGCAGCCCACGCCGAGGACGAAGGCACGGCTGGAGACATCAAGGTACAGCACCTCTTCCGGAAGCGTGTTTTCGCTATCCCAGAGGACGGCATGGCCGCATGTGACATCCTGCGGGTTCTCGAAGAAGGCAACTTGCCCGGTGGAGGCGAAATGGCGCTCGAAGACAGCACGGGTTCCGCAGAAGGCTATGGGGCTTCCGTCGAGCAGGGCGGCGTTGAGGGCGCGGACGGCTTCCGGGTTGAGGATGCGTGCGTGCTCCTGAGCGGCGGCTTCGTCAAAGGCGGGGAGGCCGTTGACGTCCGCGGGGGAACCGATTACGGCCTGTCCGCCGGTGATGCGGGCTATGCGCCGGGCCAGCCGGTTGGTGCCTCCGAAATGCCCGGAGGTAAGGGCAATCACATGGCTGCCGCTTTCCGGACAGGCAAGCACGGCGGGGTCAATGCTCTTGCCGCGCAGCAGTGGGGCGGCTTTGCGGAAGGGGATCCCCGTCGCGCCGATGAAGATATGCGCGTCGAACTGCGCCCAGTTGGCGGCGAGGCGGCTGTCGAAGTCTTGGACCGGTATGTGCACGATGCCTTCCGCGTTGGATGGGCGCGTACTGTGGAGCACCGTGGGCAGGCCCAGCCCGGCGGCGATCTCCCGGGCTCGCGTCAGCCCCTTGTCCGTGAAGGCGTACAGGGCGCAGCGTCCGTCGAAATTCTCCGAAACCAGACGGTTCCTGTAGCCATGCGAGAAGTCGGCGTCGTAGAGCCGCGAGGCTGTGCCGTTGGCTCCCAAGGCCCGGCCCACGATGACGAGCGCCTGCCGTCCGAGCCCGGCTTCCTCGGCCTGCCGGGCGATGTCGCCCACCGTGCCGCGCAGGATGCGCTCATCAGGCCATGAGGCGCGGTAGACGATCGCCGCCGGGGTGTCCTCGGCCAGCCCACCTTGTTCCATCAGATGGCGCATCAGCTCGCCGACCTTTCCGGTGCTCAGGAAAAAGACCAGCATCGCCCCGGTCCGGGCGAAGGCCGCGGCGTCTTCGCCTTGAGGCATGGGCGTTCTTCCGGGCGTCCGCGTGAGGACGACGCTTTGGCTCACATCGGGGCTGGTGAGTTCGCAGCCGAGCGCCGCTGCTGCCGCGAACACGCTGCTGACGCCCGGGATGATGGATGCGGCCACGCCTTTTTGGGCCAGCCCCCGGATCTGCTCGTTGATCGCGCCGTACATGGCGGGATCGCCGGTGTGCAGGCGCACGACACGTTTCCCGGCAAGGGCGGCATCGCTCATGGCTTCGATCTGTTCCCCCAGATTCATGGAGGCGCTGTCGAGGCAGGTGCAATCGGCTTTGCAGGCCTTGAGGTGGGCGGGGTTGACCAGCGAACCCGCGTAGACCACGAAATCCGCCTGTTCCAGAGCGCGCAGGCCGCGCACGGTGATGAGATCCTCCGCGCCCGGTCCGGCGCCGACGAATTCGACGAGTGCTTTCATGAAATTGCCTCTTTATGGAATGTGAACACGTAAATGGTGTTTTGCGGAGCGAAGTGGTGGCTCCTTTTGGCGAGAGGGCGTTCGTTGGCGATGTCGATGCGGCAGAAGCCGGCCCTGTGGTCGGGGGCCCATGAGAGGAGGGTGCCAAAGCTTTCCAGCGTGACCGCGCTCACGACGATGAGGCCGTTGGGCCGCAGGCGGTCCCGGCACGCCGTCAGCAGCGCGGGCAAATCCTTTCCTCCGCCGCCGATGAAAACGCGGTCCGGATCGGGGAGGATGCCCCCGCATGCGCTAGGGGCGGGGGACTCGGGGCAGGACGCACGGATTACGGAGAGGGCGTCGCCGGGATGCAGCGTGTAGTTGGCGATGCCCATGCTGAGGCGGTTGCGTTCGATCATCGCGCAGCGTTCGGGGTTGCGCTCAATGCCGTGTATGCTGAGGGTCGGGCGCAGGGCGGCCGCTTCCAGACCCACGGAGCCGCTTCCGGCCCCGACGTCCCAGAGCGTCCCCCAAGCCGGGAGGCGCAGCCGTGACAGGATGACGGCACGCACGTCCGATGCCGTGATCAGGTTGTTTTCGCGCTCGAAGGCTTCTTCCGGAAGCCCCAGTGCCAGTATCGGGGCCTGAATGGAGGCGCTGCCCCGCGTTGTGGCGGCCGCTTCCTGAACATGGCAATCGGCATGGGCGGCCGGAAAGATGACGAGGATGGACGTCGGGCCGCAAGCGGCGTCGGCCAGCTCGCCCAGAGTCCCGGACAGGATGCGTTCGTCGTCCGAGCCAATGCGTTCGGCGATGATCGCTGCGCGTCGGGCCGATGCGGGATGCGCGCCGAGCACGGCGCGGGCGATGGCATGCGCCGGGTAGCGGCTCCCCGCATAGGTTACGGACAGCGGCGCTTCGGCTATGCCGCGGGAGGGCAGCCCCTCGCCGGAATGCACGCAGAACAGGCGGGCATCCTGCCACGGAAGGCCGAGGCGGCAGAACAGGGCTTGAAATGCCGTGATTCCCGGATGGTACGCAAGGTTGTCGCCGGGCTTGCGGAGTGCGGCAAGCGTACCGCCGAGGCCGTGATAGAGGGCGTCGCCCGAGGCCAGCACCACGATGCGTTTCCCCTCCCGGCCCAGCGCGAGGACTTCTTCCGCGTCCTTTCGGGCGCCGCTCCCAATGATCCGGGCGTTTTTCACCGGGACGGGGCACAACGCCATAAGGGAGCGCGAGCCGTACACCGCGTCCGCCTCCTCCAGCAGAGTAAGAACGCCCGTGTCGGAGGGGAATCCTGTTCCGCACGAAACGATGTCGATGTGCCCTGCGGCGTCTCGCGTTCTGCCGTTCGTCATATGGAATGCCCCTGTATGAAGTAGGATGGCCCCACGATTTCGCCGGGGTCGGCAATCGCCGGGTCCGGTTGATCCCCGTTCATGTGTTCGTCCGGTTCCGCCGCGATGGCTGTGGACTGCCGGGGAGAGGGCTCTTCGGGCCTTCCCCGCGCTTCTTCAAAGAGGAACTCTCCTTCAAAATCGAACACGAGCAGGCGGAGTGCCGGGTTACCCGTGCAGCGGCGCGAGAATTGCCGGAGGGCGGTCCGCGCAAGGCGGCGGAGGAGGCCGTCCCGGGCGTCCGGGGGGATCGACAAAAGCGCCTCGCGCACGGAAGCGCTGTACTTGAGTGCTCCATGCAGGCCCGTCTCGGCGGGGAGCGTCCTGCGGACTTCGGCGCGGAGCAGATCCATATCTTGGCTGACCTTGTGCGCGTGCGTGTTTTCGAATCCGGCAGCGTACTTGCAGAGCTTCCCGGGCATGCAGGCCACGGCGATCTCGCGCATGCCGTAGCGGCAGGCTGCGGCGAGGCTTTCGGCGATGAAGTCGCCGATACTGGCGAAAGCGGTTGCGGGCAGTTGAGGCAGGTGGAGCTCCGCGCCGGATTTGGTGCGCCCGCCAGTGCAGAAGACCATTGTAGAACCGCCGGAAAGAAAGTGCGATTTCACGCAGATGCGGACGGTATGGATGTAGGCTTCATGGCTGTAGGGACGGACCAGGCCGGTGGTGCCTAAAAGCGAGATGCCGCCCATGATGCCGAGATGGGAGTTGAGGGTATGCTTCGCGAGCTCCTCGCCGTTTTCCACCCCGATTTCAAGAAGCCAGCATCCTGAGCTGAACCCGGCCCGGCGGAGATTTTCGGAGATCATATTGCGGGGGCCGGTGTTGATGGCCCAGCGGCCCAGCTCGCAGTCGAGCCCCCGGCGGTTGCACAGGCCAATGCCTTCCGCGCCGCGCAGGATCAGCGTGCCGTTCCCGATCTGGAGGACATAGTCCTCAGCCCGGATTTCTCCGGACAGACAGGCGCGGATGTCGGCGTACAGTGTGGCACCGTGCGTGCAGTCCGGATCGTCACCGCCGTTTTTCCTGATGGCCGCCATGTGCCCCGCGCCGGATTGCAGAAGCGGGAGTTCGCGCTCCCTGCCGTCGAGGAAGTGCACCCAGATGCTTTGGGGAGCCCCGCCTCGCGTGAGCCGTATCCACGCCGCCTTCGCTGCCGCCGCCGCGCACGCGCCCGTGGAGTAGCCCCAACGCAAGTTTTTCCGATCCTTTTTCATCGTATCCGGCTCCTGTGGATTCATGAAGGGAATGGGGCCATGCCAAGGTTGCGGTTGGCGTATTCCGTGTCAGGCCATTACCGGGAGTTGATCCGGGACAGAATGCGCGGAACGCGGCAAGGCAGCCTGAGCCTTCCCTGCGCAACGCCGGAAAACAAACGTTTCGGGACGGCGGGGGCCGAAAGCTCTTCCTTAGCGGTGTTTCCCTGTCGTTTTTCCCTATCAGGCGCTTTCCATGACGGCGTGCAGCGTGGCGACCGCAAGGGCGCTTCCGCCGCGCCGTCCCTCAAGGACAATCTGGGGGACGGCGCAGCGGGCAAGGAGGGCCTTGGACTCGACGACATTGACGAACCCCACGGGCATTCCGACGACGAGGGCAGGGCGCGCACTTTCTTCCAGCACGTAACGGGCGATGCGGGCCAGCGCGAGCGGGGCATTGCCGATGAGGACGATGGCCCCGTCGAGTAAAGGGCGGGCTTTTTCCGCGCTGCACAGTGCGCGTGTGCGGCCTTCCGCCTTTGCCCGTGCCAGAACGTCCGGGTCGTCAATATGGCAGTGCAGCCGTTCCGGGCCATAGCCAGGATTCAGCCTGCGCAACCGGGCAAGGGACAGGCCGGAACGGATCATTTTGGAATCGCAGAATATCGGCGCACCGGAACGCAATGCCTTCAGCCCGGAGGCGACGGCGTCGTGACGGAACACCAAGGTGTCCGCGATGCGCGGGTCCGCCGTCGTGTGGATGAGCCGCCGCGCCACGCGCCATTCTGGTGCGGGAAGCTTTATGTGCAGATCGCATTCCGCCTCGATGGTCCGGAAGCTCTCCCGCTCTATTTCCTCTCCGCTCAGGTTCCAGCGTATTTCCATGTTCTTTCCTTGTATCCGGCTGCCCATGCGGGCCATGCCGTCGGTTGCCGGGGCCGTTTCCCCACCGCGCCGGGATGAAATTTCAGGTTGTCCGTCATGGCGTATTGAGCATCATCCAGACGACCCCGGCTATTCCCGCAAGCGTGACGAGGAAGCGGGAAAGCTGCATGCCGAGGACGATGGAAAGGGCGATGGGCACGGGAAAGATCGCCAGGGCCGAGGGGAGGTTCCGCCTGAGTGCCCGAAAGGGATTGCCCAATGCGCTCCCGACCAGCATAGCAAGCAGAATCTGGCTATTGTCGATCAACCCTTCGGCCCGGAGATTCGCCGCAACCGCAGAAGACTGCACCAGGCCGCCGAACTGTGCCGCGACCGCCGAAAGGAGCTCCGTCGGGAAGAGTTCCGTCACAGCATGGGGGAGGGCCGTTTCCCAGAAGTCTAGCACGCCATTCTTGAGGAGCCATTCGATGCCGAGCATGAGGGGCACTGTCATGCAGGCCATGCGGAAGAGCAGTGAGAACGAGCGTACGGCAGCCTTCGATATGGCGTGCGGCCATGCCAGCGGCTGGGAGGTGGAGCCGGGTTCGGTCGCGCAAGGGGACTCGCCGTGCCGCGAGACGTACCAACGGTTCCAGAGCAGGATACACAGCAGAACCAGAAAACCGCCCGTGAACTGCATTCCGAAATAGAGTACTCCGGGTAGGCCGATGGCCCCGATCACCGGGAACATCACACGGATCGAGTGGGAAATGTAGGCCAGGTAACTGTTCATCATGCCCCCGGCGATAAGCGCTGAAGTCCGGATTTGCCCTTCAGCATGGCTGCTTACCAGAATGCTGTTGGCAGCGGCGTTGGAACAGAGCGCTGTAGGCATGGCAAGGCCCACGATTTCCGGGAGGCGCGCCATGCGGGTCAGGCGCCCCATCAGCAGCGCCAGCACCATATGCCACTGGCGGGCCTCCATTAGCCCTCCACAAAAGGCCGCAATGCCCACGATGGCGAACAGCCGTCCGAAGGTCTCCAGCTTCATGAAGATCCTTTCCGCGTCGGAAGGTTGTCCGCTCGCCTGTGTGGGGAGGACGCCGCCGGGGGTGCCCCTTGCCGGGGAAGCGTCCGCTGTCTGCGTGGCGGTTGTGGGTGCGTCCCTCATCCGGCGCGAGTCCACGGGCATATGCAGGATGAACCAGCATGAGCAGACGGCAGCGAGGACGAACCAGAGAACCCAGCCCGGACGCTTCCACGGCGGGATGGAACTGCGGGCTTTCATTGTTTCTTGACCATGATCAGGGAGAGATACTTTTCCGGGCGGGCGCGGATAGCGTCCGGATCGGTCAGAAGGGCCTGCTCTTTCATGGCGAGGTGTTCACCATAGAGGACCTGTACCTTCTCCTCGCGGGCCAGCCGGTCGAGAAGGGCACCGCGACTACGGTAGCTTTTGAGGAGGATAGTCGTCGAACCCTTGGGAAAATCAAGTGCTTCAGCCATTTCTGCGCGGAACGACGGAATAATCCTGAGCTGTTCGCCGTTCTCGACGAGCACGGTTCCCGCCTTGGCGGTGAGCGTGGCGAATGAGGTGATGCCGGGGATGACTTCCAGATCCAGATTGGGAATGGCTTTGCGGATGATTTCCAGTACATAGCCGAACGTACTGTAAGTCATGGCGTCGCCGAGTGTAGCGAAGGCGCAGTCGTGTCCGGCGCGCAGCTCGGCGATAATGGCCTCGGCATTGGCGCGCACTTGCTCCTCGCGGATGGTTTTGTCGCGGGACATGCTGAATACCTGAAGCCTGACTTCCCCGCGCGGCTGGAGATAGTCCACCACGGATTGCGAGACGCTGTTCGAGGCATTTGGAGAAATCACGGTGAAGACGACATCCACGGAGCGGAGCACATCCGCCGCCCGGAGCGTCAGATACTGAGGGTCGCCGGGGCCTATGCCCACACCGTATAACTTGCCTGTTTTCATGGGAATTCCGTCCTGATGGAGATGAATGTTCAGGTCTCTTGACGTTTTTCCGGCCTGAGCCGGGCGCTCCGGTCATCCGGTCCGGAACCATCCAGCATTGCTGATGTTGAACTGATCCTAGTCGCTATAATAGTTTTAGAATTGAATATGGTATGTTCTTTTATATTAATATGTTAAGATGTCATCCATTCACTGATGTACATTATGGTAATGTATTAAATAGGTATTTTTCACAAAATACATATCTATATAACGTTAAAAAAGTCATATTATGGGCGCATAATCCAATTATGTGTGCTTTTACAGTGCAATTTGGAACCATTTTGATTTCTATTAATCAGTATATGGGATATGGAACAGCCTAAACAGGAACCCGATGCAAACACTAAACGTTTCACCGGAAACTTGTTCTTTTTATTGCAAATAATTTGCCATTGTTTTTTGTCACTATAATACGTTGAAATAAAAGTTTTTTTATAATTATGTGAAAAAGCGGAGAAGAATTGTCCCGGAATTGTGGGCGCCATATATCGAGAAAAGTTCTTTTCGGCACGTTTTCCGGGACAATTTGTGTCAATATCGGTACAAAGAGCCGTTCGGTACAATTTTGTGCGTGTACCGGGGCGCACTCTGCTTGCTTTACAAGTAAAAATAACAGGAACTATTATTGATAGAT
>ENA-UONU01001999-UONU01001999.1-human-gut-metagenome-genome-assembly--contig:-CS51-NODE-1999-length-13092-cov-4.282580_pt1 | contig 13092 bp, 11 predicted proteins | sample MGYA00242462_ERZ724009 | MGnify/ENA metagenome assembly ERZ724009 | reverse complement strand
CCTCAAGCAGACCAATTTTACGGTGGCAAATATTTGTAGCCAAGTCGGATACAGCGACCTGAAACACTTTACACAGAGCTTTAAAAAAGCAACCGGATTAAAGCCAAACGAGTTCCGGAAGCTCTATTCGTGATAAAGGACGGGGACTACAAATGAAAAAGATACAATCCCGCTATCTATTTGACCGCTGTATGTTGTTTATCCTTGCCTTAGCCGTTTTGGCTGTGCTTTTGTTGGTCGCTCTGGCGATCTATATCGCAGAGGAACCCTGGGCCACCTGGGCGGTACTGGGGGGCGCCGCTCTGCTGGGGGGTGCACTCTATTTTGGTTACCGATGGGTGTATCTTCCCTTCCGGGAAACGGAAAAAATGCTCGAACTATTTGTTGACGGGTATTCCATGAACAGCCCGTATGAGCTTCGTTATCCGATGAGCCCTGGCATGGAGCGCGCGCTGGACAAGCTACACAGTCTATTGAACACCAGAGAGCTCATCAACGCCAGCAAAAAACAGGCGCAATATTTGGCCCTGCAAAACCAGATTAATCCCCACTTCTTATACAACACCTTGGAGGGGATTCGCGGAGAGGCGCTCGCCGCAGGGCTGGATACCGTCGCAAAGATGACGGAGGCCCTCTCCACCTTCTTCCGCTACACCATCTCCAACGTGGAACATCTTGTCTCCTTGGAGGACGAACTGCGCAATATTGAAAATTATTATGTCATACAACGCTATCGCTTTGGCGAGCGCATCAACCTGAGCATTGAGTACGACGATGAGGATGACCGTGACGAACTCAGCAAGTGCCGGATGCCCAAGCTGACTCTTCAACCAATTGTCGAAAATGCCATCATCCACGGCATTGAATGTAAAATTGGGCGCGGCAATATCCGTATTAAATTGGAGGCCACCCCCAGTCGCTTAATCATCACGGTATCGGATGACGGCGTCGGTATGGATGAGGCGCGCCTGCAAAAGCTCAACCGTGAGTTGGAGACTCCCTTTTTGGACTTTGTCACCCCCGATCGGGAAAAGCGCGGCGGTATTGCTATCATCAATGTCAACAGCCGCATCCGCCTTCTCTTTGGGGAGCAATATGGCGTCACTATCTACAGTACCGAAGGGGTTGGCACGGATGTAGAGGTCACCCTCCCGCGGATCACCGGCAAATCAAAGGATTATACACCATGAAAAAAGAAATTATGCGTTTGGACCGTGTCACCCTGATGGAGGGCGAGGTTACGCTGCTGGATGACTTAAACCTGCACATATTTGAGGGCGAAATCATGGGGCTTGTCTGTCTCAATTCCAATGGGCAGGACGCTTTGGTGAATCTCCTTTGTCAAAATGTTCCCATACATTATGGATATATTTACTTCGAAGAGCAGCTGGTCAATAGCTATCGCCACAGTTCCATGGAGCCCAACCGGGTGGCCGTGATTGAGGAAAAAAGCCACATGGCAGAAGGGCTCAGCGTTGCAGACAATATCTTTGTTTTGCGGCGGGGGTTCAAAAAATATCTGATCGCCCCGCGGATTTTGCGTGCACAGCTCTCGCTGTTTACGCAGGAGCTTGACGTGCAGATCGACGCCGGGGAGCTCGCCGGAAATCTCCCCCATTTTGAACGCTGTGTCGCTGAGCTTTTGAAGGCCATTATTTCTGGGGCCAAGCTGGTGGTTCTTCGCGACATCAGCAATTTTCTCGGACCAGCCGATCTGATCCATTTTTTAAAATTGCTTCGCCATTATGCAAAAGAAGGCCTCTCCTTTCTCTATATCTGTAATCACCATGAGGAGACCTTTCGAATCTGTGACCGTGTAGCTCTCATGGAAAACGGCCGTGTACGAAAGCTTTTGTTCCGGGAAGATTTCCGAGACGAAATCATCCTGCACTATGCCCTGGACTTCCGGCATCCATTGACACCGCCTGTTCGACCGGAACAACGCAACGGAATGCTGAAGTTGCGTCATCTCTTTACAGACCATATCCACGACATGAACTGTACCATTGAGGAAGGGGAATGTGTCGTTCTGTTGGACAGCAACAGCCTCGTTCTGAACGACTTGGCCGATCTGATGACTGGCGATCGATTCCCTCAAGCGGGAAAGATCCTTCTGGATGCCCGAGACTGGTGTTCCAACCATGAGAAACTCAAGCATAAGGTCTCCTTTATCCGGGAAAATCCCATCCAGACCATGTTGTTCCGAGAAATGTCCTATATTGACAATCTCTGTTTTGCGATGGACTGGCGATGCCCTACTCTGTGGATGAGCCGGCGTATTAAAAAAAGCATTCTTCTGGAATACGAACCGTTGATCGGCAAGGACATACGCGCACAGGACATCACCCATCTGTCCCCCTATTCCCTCTATAGCCTGATCTATTACCGGGTTCACCTGTACCACCCCAAGGTGGTCTTTTTGATGCAGCCTTTCGCCGGGGCTGATATGTATCTACGCCACCATTTGATTCATTTAATCAATAAGCTGCGAGAGCGAAAAATCACCGTTGTCATTTTGGCCGTCAGCCTCTCTGATAGCCTCTTTGTTGCAGACCGCCTTTTGATGTTTGAAGACGGAAACCTTCGCAAAGAGTACCTGCGGGATGAATTTCATCATCTTGCGTTTGCCCCCGGGCAGTCGCTTCTTCATCTCTCAAGCGAAATGGCAAATACAGATACCTCTTCCCTAGACTCCTACTAACCGATTTTTTCCACGGTTTTTCGATCAAAATGAAACGCATTTGAAAAAGGGGACACCTCTGGGTGTCCTCTATCTATATTCGCGCAACCTTTCCTCCTTCTTGCTTCATCATAATCTATCTAAATATTGCCAAACTATTCGAAAAAAAGAATTCATAACGCACAAAATTTCCAAAAGGAACCCCCCATAAGACCAAACACAGCCCCCTTATGTTTCCAAAGCGGGAATGCTATAATAAAGCCATCGTAAAGACAATTGACTAACAGAACGAAACGGTATTTCCACAAGACCGGATCGTTCCAGGAAAAAGATAGGTGGATTTGATGCAAGAATACATAGTGGAACTCGAGCACATCAACAAATCCTTCCCCGGCGTAAAAGCGCTGGACGACGTATCCTTTAACCTAAAGGCTGGCGAGGTCCTCGCTCTGCTGGGTGAAAACGGCGCAGGCAAATCGACCCTGATGAAAATCCTCAGCGGCGTGTATACGCGTGATAGCGGGGACATCAAGCTCTTTGGCGAGAAGATCGACGAACTCACCCCCAAAAAAGCGCAGGCCCTTGGCGTTGCGATCATTCATCAGGAGTTGAACATGTGTGGCCACCTGACCGTGGCAGAGAACATCTTCCTCGGCCGTGAAAGGTTGCATTCAGGCATCCTCAACGAGCGCGAGATGCGCAAGGAGGCTGCAAAAATTCTTGGCAACCTCAACATCGACATCGACCCAGATACCATTGTCGGCGACCTTCCAGTATCCAAGCAACAGATGGTGGAAATCGCAAAGGCGCTCTCCACCAATGCCAAGATTTTAATCATGGACGAACCGACGTCCGCTCTGACATCGAAAGAGATCGACGACCTGTTTGTAATCATCCGTAAACTGCGTGAAGCCGGGCACGGCATCGTCTACATATCCCACCGTTTGGAGGAATTGCAGCACATTGTCGACCGCGTCACCATCATGCGCGATGGAAAGTACATCACCAGCATGAATTTCCAGGATACCAATATGTCCGAGATCATCGCTTATATGGTCGGGCGTGAAATTAAGGAAAAATTCCCCCGTGTAAACTGTGCACGCGGAAAGAAAATTTTGGAGATTCGAAATTTGAACGCTGGGCGTTTGGTCCGCGATATCAACCTGGATCTTTACGCGGGCGAAATCGTTGGAATTGCCGGTCTGATGGGCGCAGGACGTACGGAAACCACGCGGGCCATCTTCGGGATTGATCCCAAGGAAAGCGGAGAGATTCTTCTTGACGGTAAGGCGGTCCATATCCGCAAACCAATGGACGCCATTCGGGCTGGTATCGTGCTCGCACCGGAAGACCGCAAAAAGGATGGCCTGTGTACCAAGTTGAGTATCCGCGACAACATTGCGTTGCCGAATCTGGACATTTTGTGCAACAAATTCGGCGTGGTCAATCACAAAAAAGAAACGGAGATGGTGGAACGTTCCGTCCATGAACTGACCATTAAGCTGGCAAGCTCTGAATCGGACGCTGGAAGTCTTTCCGGCGGCAACCAGCAGAAAATCGTTGTTGCGAAATGGCTGGCGCGAAACTCCCGCGTGGTGATCTTTGATGAACCGACCCGGGGCATCGACGTCGCTGCAAAGGTTGAAATCTACAACCTGATGAACCAACTCAAGCAACAGGGCATCGGCGTCATGTTCGTATCTTCGGAAATGCCGGAAATTCTCGGCATCAGCGACCGAATCCTAGTCATGTGCGACGGCCGCATCACAGGGGAATTTCTCTCCGGAGAGGTTACCCAGAATCAGATTCTGGAGTGCGCCACCCGGTTTGAAAACAAGATTTCTCAAAAGGCCGGCGCTTAACGGCCGGACCTGTATCCGATAACATCAAGATTCAGAATTGGGGAGAGACAAATATGGAAAACAAAGCAAAACAAAACCCGTTTAAAAGGCTATTGGCGATTCGAGGTATGGGCCAGGTAATCACGGTCACATGCGGCTTGATTATTCTGTGCATCGTATTCGGTGTGTTAAATCCGATCTTCTTCTCTGGACAAAATGTCGCCAATCTTCTTCGTCAGATCGCACCGATTCTTCTGATCGGTATTGGCCAGTCCTATGTATTGATTACCGGAAACATTGACCTTTCCATCGGCTCTGTGGTGGGTATGAGTTGTATGATCTCCGCCACCTTGATGACCAAGGGGATCAATCCTTGGATTGCTGTTGGAATCACCTTCATCTGCTGCATCCTGGTGGGTGTTCTCAATGGTCAGCTCGTTGCAAAATGCAAGCTGCCGCCCTTCATCGCAACCTTGGGCACCATGACCATCGCTCGTGGTATCGCACAGATCGTCAACAACAACTATAACACCGATTCCATCGGTGACGGCGCGCAAGCTTTCCGCGACTTTTTCTACTATGGCAAGTTCCTCGGCGTTTACAACACCATCTGGATTGCTGTTGTTCTTTGGATTCTCTTCAACTTCCTGTTGAGCAAAACCCGCACGGGCCGTCATATCTACGCCATTGGCAGCAATGTGGAGGCCGCCCGTCTGTCCGGCGTCAACGTGGTCGCCAGCACAACAAAGGCCTATGTAGTCAGCTCCGTCTGTGCCTGCGTAGTCGGCCTCATTATCTGCGCTACCAGTGGTATGGGTACTATGGACGCAGGTAACATGTATGAAATGTATGCAGTAGCCGCTTCTGTTATCGGCGGTGTATCCACCCTCGGCGGCCAGGGTATCCTGCTCGGCACCGTGATCGGCGCTTCCATCTGGGGTGTGCTTCAGAATGGCCTACAGTTTGCGGGCGCACCGGTCGCAATCCGCAACATCGTGATCGGCATCATTGTTGTAATCTCTGTCTTGTTGGATGTCGTCGTCCGCAGTGGCAAGCCGAGAAGAAAAAAGGAAAAGTCCTCTTCCGAGGCAAAATCCAAAAATGTAGGAGTTAAGGCGTGACGTTTTTCATGTAGACGCTTTAAACAATATCAAAAACAATATCAGGAGGAAAGAATCATGAAATTCAAGAAGCTCGTATCCATTTTCCTGTCTTGTGCACTGATGGCCGGTATGATGGCTGGCTGCAGCGGTGACACAGGAACCAGCAACGCCCCCGAATCCACCACAGACGGCCAAGTATCCGATACCAATACCGGCGACGATACCAACGCAGGTGGTAATCACAAAATTTACCTGATTACAATGGACCAGATGGACCAGCACTGGGTCAATGTGGATGCAGGTTGTAAGAAGGCAGTCGAGGAGCTCGGCAATGTCGACTACACTTGGCTGGCTCCGGATGTCAAAGACGACGCGAAGCAGATTGAATGTGTAAATAACGCGGTTGCCGGTGGCGCAGAAGCCATTCTTTTGGCAGCCAATGGTCCGGACGCTGTAACCGCTGCTCTGGAAGAAGCGGATGCCGCTGGCGTCAAGATTGTCTACGTTGATTCCGCAGCAGATTTCCCGGGTGTACAGACCCTCGCAACGGACAATAAGGCAGCTGGCACCATCGCTGGCGAAGAGATGATTAAGGCTCTTGAGGCACAGGGGATCACCGAGGGTAAGATCGGTATCGTCAACGTCAATGCAGCAACTGCTTCCACGGTTGCCCGTGAAGAAGGCTTCCGTGCAGCATTTGAAGGAACCAATTTTGAACTCCTGGAAACCCAGTACGGCGATGGCGATGCAGCAAAGTCCAAGGACATCGCTGCGAACTACATCACCCAGGGCTGTGTTGGCATCTTCGGCGCAAATGAAGGCTCCACCGTCGGTACCGGCAACGCTATTCAGGAAGCTGGCCAGACCGTCATCGGCGTTGGTTTTGACAAGTCCGATACGATCCTCAACCTGATCAAGAATGGTTATATTCTCTGCACTATGGCACAGAACCCGGACGTTATGGGTTATGAGGGCATCCAGACAGCAGTCAAGGCCCTGGAAGGCGAGGACATCGGCGAAGAATTCGTTGATACCGGTGTTTCCGTCATTGACAAAGATTCCATCTAATTCTCTCTTCTCTAATCTATAATATCTTCTTCTCTAATCCTCTTTTTAACTTTCTTGAAAAGGCGGCTTCCGAAGACGGAGGCCGCCTTTTGCTCTCATCACCATAGGAGGGATTTTATGTTTGCCATTGGAGTGGACATTGGAGGTACAAAATGTGCTGTATGCTTGGGCCAGATGTCCGAGGATTCCGTAGAAATTCTTTATAAATGTACACCACACCCAACCGCTTCATTTTCCCCGGAGGAGATGATTCACCGGTTATCCGAGGATGTACGCGACTGTATGGCCCATGCCCCCGACCGGCCGGTCGGAATTGGCATCAGCTGTGGCGGCCCATTGGATAGCCGGACAGGCCGCATCCTATCCCCACCCAATCTCCCCGGCTGGGATGATATTCCAATTGTGGAACGACTTCAAGCACCAACAGGGCTTCCCGCCTGGCTCTGCAACGATGCCAACGCCTGTGCCCTGGCAGAATGGCGTTTCGGCGCAGGACGCGGTTGTTCCAGCATGCTATTTCTGACCTTTGGAACCGGTTTGGGGGCAGGGGTCATTCTGGATGGGCATCTCTATACTGGGGCTAGTGACATGGCAGGAGAATTGGGACATATCCGTCTCTCAGAATCAGGGCCCGTTGGCTATGGAAAAATGGGGTCGTTTGAAGGCTTTTGTAGCGGCGGCGGAATCGCACAATTGGCCCGTATGTTTTTGTTGCAGGAGCTACAAAGGGGTAAAAAGCCAGATCTCTGCCCGCATGTCGAACAGCTGGATACGATCACCACCGCGGACGTAGGCCGGGCCGCACAGGCCGGTGATCCTTTGGCATTGCGTATTCTACAAGCAGCCGGTGAACAGCTTGGCAAAGGGCTTTCGATTGTGATTGATTTACTAAATCCAGAACGAATTGTAATCGGAAGCATCTTTGCCCGTTGCCAGGAACAGCTCTGGCCAGCTGCTGAACGTGTGATTGCAGAAGAGACGCTTCCTGCTGCACGCGCCGCCTGTTCTGTCGTCCCCTGCGCTCTTTCAGAATCCGTTGGAGACATCGCAGCGCTTACCGTCGCACTCTACTATCAAGAAAAGGAGAACCACATATGAACATGCGTACACAGCAAATTATGCAGGAATTTTATACACTCCATCCGGATTTGACATTCCTCGAAGCCGAATTGTCAAAAGCGCTCCGGCTACTTTTGGATACCTTTCGCTCTGGCGGGAAACTCCTGATCTGCGGAAATGGAGGCAGCAGCGCTGACAGTGAACACATTGTTGGGGAGCTCATGAAAGGATTTTTGCTCAAGCGCCCACTTTCATCGGATAAAAAGGACCTGTTCACAAATCTGTTTGGCGAGGATGGCAAGCAGATCGCGGAAGTCTTGCAGGAGGCGCTGCCTGCTATTTCTCTATCCACACATACGGCATTAAGCACCGCCTTCTCTAACGATGTCGATCCCAGCCTGGCCTTTGCACAGCAGGTACTCGGATATGCAAATCCTGGGGATATCCTTCTAGGAATCAGCACTTCAGGCAATTCCAAAAATGTTTGTGCTGCAGCGATGTGTGCACATGTATGTGGGGCAAAGGTTCTCGCATTGACCGGCCAAAGCGGTGGAAAATTGGCTTCACTGGCAGATTGCGCTCTTACCGCGCCGGAGACGCGGACGTTTCGTATACAGGAATATCACTTGGCAATGTACCACTATCTTTGTGCCGCTGTGGAATCCGAATGCTTTACACAATAAGCCTTATGGGAACCATTGCATGCAAGTCTCACCTTTTATCCTAAAATAACAAAGGGTAGCCAACCAAAGCCGGTAATCCCTTTTCCGTTGCCCACATTTCACTTGCTGGTTACCCAATTGAGAGCCCTTTAACACCTCTTTTTTCGGTGCTTGTGACGGATCGGAACCTTTTGTTGAGTCATTCGTATCATTTTCATGAATTCAATCGAAAACCTGAAGTTTTTGCCGCAAGAGGTGTAAAAACAACCTTGTATTCTGGAACTAAAAAATAATTCCATATAAACAAATCACTTCAGATAACGACGTTGTTGATAATCTGCTTTATTTGCTCATATGCCGTGTAGGTAAACCCGGCACGCCATCTTGATCATTTCCTTTGCTTGTCTGTATTCAGCGCAGACAAATGCGGTAAACCATTTTAACTGCCGCAGTCCGCAATGTGGTTCGCAATCATGTGTGGATTGAACTATCATGGCTTATAGTACTCCTTTCTTTGCCGGTGGCCAAACGCATCCGGGGAGGCCAAATCATGCCATTTCTGGCGCTGCCTCTTTTCCGATAAAAGACCGTTCAACTACCGAATCAATGGATGAAAGTTCGATGATTGTCGAAGCGCTTCTGCTTTGAGGCGGTGGCCTCCTTAGGAGGTATGCGCTCTATCCAACAGAGCTACGGGGGCTTATACAGAAAATATTTCATTTTGAAGGACTCCAGGATTCGAACGATTCGATTTTTAGGAGGCATGTGTTCTATCCATCTAGACTACGGAGATATTGCGATTTTTTATGGTAAAGGATGGAGCGAATCGCCTCCCATGGCTTTGATGATTGGATTATAAAAGAGGACACAGAATAATCCGTTTTCTCTTTGGGCTATAGAGGAGCTTTTGAACGTCGTCCTTCTTGCGAAGCGCGCGGATTGAAATCCGTATTTTCTACATCGCCTCACAACAGCGTAAGTTCCCTTCTATGCGGAGGGTATGGATTGAAATCCGATTGAGCATTTAACCGATCTTGTCTCTCGTGTGTCACCCTTCATGTCAAGGGGATAGGTTGAGATCCTACGAACTTTAGTGTAAAATACGCCTATCAGAACGTCCCTTTTCACACGTAGAGTACAAGTTGAAAGCAATACAATGATAAAGCGCTACTGAAACAGTAAAGTCCTCTTCCATGTGGAGAAGTGTCGATCGAAATTATCAACGGCGGGGCCGGAATACCAGCAAACACGTGTCCTCCTTCACACGGAGCGTGTGAATGGGAATTGGATATATTTGTAATATATCCAGACATTCTCCTACCACACTTCACAGGGAGAGGTGGGTTGAAATGCGACTGGCACACCGATCTGCAACCGGATTGTGGATCTTTTTTCCCTAAAATACATTTGAGAGACAATCTGCTGGTTTCTACAATCGAGATAGGCGTGGTGGCTTTTCACGGGTATGTTCCTAAGGCAGTTCTATGGATAAAGAAAAGAGCACGTTGCGAAACTACTTTTCGCGACGTGCTCTTTTTTGGCCAGTATGTACCCTTATTCGCGCCCCATGTTTCATAACAATACACGCATGGCCCTTTTTATTTCCAACACAAGGTCGTATGATTGAAGTGTTTCTGTAAAAAATCGAATCCATAAACAGGGCCTTTGCTGGTTTGAAGTCGTTCTTTGAATCCAATCAAGCCGGCTCCTAATTTTTTTCAATTCCATTATACATATTCTTTCCTCTTTTATCAAGACTATTATACCATATTAATATAGTTATATATACACTTAAACAATGCTTTATATACCTATAAAATATGAATAAAACGTGTTGAGCGATGAGAGTGTGGGAATATGGGATATTTTGATCAGAAATTTCACAAACGCGAAAAGAAGTCTTTATGTGCGTTTGGAACAGCTCTCTACCATTTACGATGCAACCGTCACCGACCTTGTAAATGCGTCCCTAGAACACTTAATTGAGAGTGAACAAATTTCTCTCTACAAAAAAGCAGCAAACGATTTTTCTGTCACACATACGTTGCTCATCCGTGAAAGCAATCTCGCCGGGTTAGAGGACCTCAAGGCAAAATATGGCGTAAGCATTTATAAACTGGTGAATATTGCTATAAAAAACGTGTTAGACGAATACGATTCACAAAGGAGATAGGCATGCAGCCGGTCTCCTTTTTTGTTGTAAACCTTTACGGTGGTTAACCGGATGGTCGGTTAGGCAAACAAGGGCAGATGATCTTGATAATCTGCTTTACTTGCCCATATGCGGTATAGGTAAACCCAGCACGCCATCTTGATCATTTTCCCTTGCTTGTCTATATTCAACATAGGCAAATGCGGCAAACCATCTTGATAATTGTTACAGAACTTCCCTACATTTTATAGGCAAATGGAGCTAACCAATAAAAGCCGCACTATTGAAAATAGAAATCTTTTTTCTTGACAGCGTAACAATGTTTTGTTATACTACGTTTGTGAAACAAAACATTGTTACGTTAGAAGGTGATTATCTTTTGGACCTTATTTCAAAAAAGGAACTTTTGGCACAAACTGGCATCTCCTACGGGCAGCTCTATCGTTGGAAACGGGCACGTCTGATCCCGGAGGAGTGGTTTTTGAAGCAATCTGCCTTTACTGGGCAGGAAACCTTCTTTCCCCGGGAACAAGTCCTGCGGCGTATTCAAGCGATACTCGATGCAAAGGACCAGTATTCGCTGGAAGAACTGGCAAAAATCCTTTCTCCTGAGGACTCCTCAGAACTTTACCCTGCGGATGCATTGGAACAAATGGAGGAAATCAGCGGGAGCCTTCTACCTGCAATCATTGCATCCTGTCCCAAAGAAGCCTATAGCCTCGCCGAGATTACACTTTTCGCAGCCCTTTCTGAAACTGCGTGGAATCAAGACATTTCTCGGGAACACATGGAGGATCTCCTTCGCAGAGGCTCATCGATACTCTCCACCCTCAAGGGATTGGACTGGACTTGTACAGTATTTATTTCACATGGCATGTATCATCTTGCCTTTTCAAAAGGTACCGTACCAATCCAATTTGACTGTGAAATCCAGGTCTTAGATGTACGTCCCTTGGGAGAACTCTCCAATCAGATGAAACTTCGGTATCAAAACATACGAAATTGTTAGGAGGAATCGGATATGCAGGATATACGAATTGATGGGATTGGAAAAATTCCAGGGGGAAGCTTTGGCCGGCTTGTGATCGATGGCGTCGGCGAATGTATTGGAGATTTGGAAGCGGATACGCTCAAAGTGGATGGGTTGCTCAAATGCCGTGGGGCGGTTACAGTAAAAGAGCTAAATTGCGACGGCACTGCGCGCTTCGACAAAGACATCCAGGCTGGACGTCTTTCTGTGGATGGACTTCTAGCAATGACGAACGGCTCTAAATTGGAAGCAGACGAAGTCCTCTGTGACGGAAGCATCAGCATGGATGGACAGATCTGTGCGGATACTGTTCAGGCAGACGGATTGATTCGCGCACGAGAAATTGTGGGAGATCGCATTATCATTCAATCCTACCTGGGAACATGGGGAAAGCTTTTTACAAAAGGCGGTTCCAAGATCGAACTGATTGAAGCCACTTATGTAGAATTGAAGGGTGTTACCGCACAGACCGTCAATGGCAGCCGAGTGGTCATTGGCCCAAAATGTCAGATCGAGCATCTGGACTGTAATGGAACACTGTCCATCGACCCAAGTGCCACAGTACAACATATCACCGGAGAATATACCATATATGATAAAGAGTAAAGCCGATTCTCCCTCTGTTGTAAATCCTTTTTACGTATGAACCTATCTTAAGAATAACCGGCAAAAAGCCTTCTTTCAAGAACACTTCTTTGATCCGTTGCATAAAATGGACGAAAAGAAAAAAGGGGGCTCCAAATTGAAAGCGCATACGCCCGAACAAACGGCTCTCCGGGTTTCCTCTGTCAGTATTGTGGGCAACATTCTGCTTTCGGGCTTTAAACTTTTTGCAGGTTTTGCCGCAAGGTCTAGTGCCCTAATCTCCGATGCTGTCCATTCGGCCTCCGATGTGTTCAGCACAGTTGTGGTTATGGTTGGAATAAAAGTTGCACACCGGGCGGCAGACAAAAGCCACCCTTATGGACATGAGCGGATGGAATGTGTCGCCGCTATGTTATTGGCAGTATTATTGGCAGCTACTGGCTTTGGAATTGGTGCGACCGGAATCTCGCAAATTTTTTCCGGCAGGTATCTTCCACCCGCCCCGGGACTTCTGGCCTTGGCTGCTGCCGGAATTTCCATTCTGACCAAAGAAGCCATGTTCTGGTATACATATTTCGCAGCAAAACGTATCCATTCCAGCGCATTGATGGCGGACGCATGGCATCATCGGTCGGATGCACTTTCCTCCATCGGAAGTTTTGCCGGAATTCTTGGCGCGCGCTTAGGACTCCCTATTTTAGACCCGCTTGCAAGCGTTGGGATTTGTCTGTTCATTCTAAAGGCCGCCTGGGATATTTTTCGTGATGCGATCGGCAAAATGACTGACCATTCCTGTGACGATGTAACAGTCGCAAAGCTACAGGAGCTCATCCTAAAGCAGGAGGGTGTTCTTGGCATTGACGATTTGAAAACGCGCCTGTTTGGTGACCGAATATATGTAGACATCGAAAT
>ENA-UONU01001991-UONU01001991.1-human-gut-metagenome-genome-assembly--contig:-CS51-NODE-1991-length-13119-cov-4.030312_pt1 | contig 13119 bp, 10 predicted proteins | sample MGYA00242462_ERZ724009 | MGnify/ENA metagenome assembly ERZ724009 | reverse complement strand
CTTCCTCTTGGACTGAACGTAGAAGGCTTCTGGTACAACAAAGCCCTGTTCGAGCAGGCAGGATGCGAAGTTCCTACTACATGGGATGAGTTTGAAGAGGTTCTTCAGAAACTTTCCGATGCAGGTATCCAGCCTCTTACAACCGGCGGATCTGACAAATGGGGCGCAACCCGTCTGATTAATGCATACGCAGTAAGAACCGCAGGAAACGACATTATGACAAAAGCAGCTGACGGCGAAGTTCCTTATACAGATGAGAAGCTTGTTGCAGCAGCTGATAAGATTGCAGAGTGGGCAGAGAAAGGATACTTCGGAGAAGGTATCACAACAGTTGATATGAACACAGCTGGTTCCATGCTGATGAGTGGAAAAGCAGCCATCTTCTACAATGGTTCCTGGTTTACACAGAACCTGACAGATGATGCACAGAACCCGGCAGGCGAGGACGGAATCGGATTCTTCAACATCCCGGTTGCAGATGAGTCCATCAGCTCCGCTACTTCTTACTCTATGAACTGTGGTAACATTCTTGCACTTGACAATGACAAATATGATGAAGCTACAGGCTGGTTCCTGAAATACTTCATGGAGAACATCGGAAACGTAGCTATGGAAGAGCAGGGAACTGTTAAAGGTTACACATATGATGTTACAGCAGATGATATGGATAACTACACCAAGCTTGTTCTTGACGAGATTGACAAATCCACAGAGGGATTTGCATGGTGGGAAGCAAAAATGCCTAGCGAAATCTCCAAGACAGCTCAGGAAAATGTACAGCCTCTGCTGAATGGCGAAATGACCGGCGAAGAATATATGCAGTCCATCCAGGATGTATATGACATGCAGTAAGTAATAGCTTTGGCAATATAAGCTTTGAATTTCAAATGGGAGTGTTTGCCAGCAGACACTCCCATTTTTATGTTAAAAGGCAGGGCGTTAGATGCGGGAGCGCCAAAGGCGCAGAGTATCTGACTTTCGTATTGAAAACAGAAAGGAAGGAATTTTATGAACAAGGTATTAGGTAATAAGAAAGCGATATCCCTTTTCGTAGTTCCGGCATTAATTGTTTACACCATCATCGTAATGGTACCGGTTATCTGGTCGTTGTATTATTCATTTTTCAGCGGCAGTCCGGGACTTCAGTGGGAATTTGCCGGATTTGACAATTATGCAAGACTTTTCAGAGACAAGAACTTCTTAAATGCATTAACAGTAAACTGTAAATATGTATTAGTAGTAACCGTTGGCCAGGTTGGAATGGGACTTTTACTTTCCCTGATGTTTAAATTCTGGCTGAGAAGATGCAAAACCATCGTAAGAACTCTGGTTTTCTTCCCGGTAGTACTTCCTACTGTTGCAGTAGGCCAGCTGTTTGCAAAGATCTATGAGATCCAGCCAAACTATGGTTTGTTAAACTCATTGCTTGACTCTCTTGGTTTTACAAACCTTGTTCAGCCATGGATCGGCCAGTCCAGCACAGCTCTCTGGGCATTGTGCGTAATGGATATCTGGGTTGCCATGGGCTTCTATTCTGTAATTTTTTATGGTGCACTTCTTGATATCTCTGATGATATCCTGGAAGCTGCCAGAATCGACGGCTGCGGCGGATGGCAGTTATTCAAAAACATCCTTCTTCCGCTTCTTCGTCCAATGGTGATCACCAGCCTTGTATTCAGTTTCTCCGGAACTGTAAAGATGTTCGAGTCTGCTATGGCTCTTACCAAGGGTGGTCCTGGAAGCGCAACAAAATCACTTTCCATGTATATGTATGATGTTGCATTTACCTATAACAAGGTAGGTTATGCCAGTGTTATCGCTATCGTAATCTTCCTGATCTGTGTTGTGGGATCTCTTGTTATCAATAAATTTGATGTAAAAGACTGAAAGGAGGAAATATTATGAAAAAAGTAAAAGCAGTTTTTCGGGGAATTGTAATTTTCCTTCTTTGCATAATTGAGATTTACCCATTATTCTGGATGCTTACCGCATCCTTCAAGAAACAGGCTGAGTGGAGTGAAAAGCCAGCTTATGCATTAAATGATGGTTTCTATTTCCAGAACTACTCTGATGCATGGACAAGAGGACATATGTCCACTTTCTTTAAGAACAGTTTGATCACTACATTAGTGGCACTTGTATTTATTGTATTTTTCTCAGTAACTGTTGGTTTTGCTGTAACAAAGATGAAATGGAAATTCAGAAATGCAGTTGCACAGTATTTCCGTTTCGGTATCATGATTCCGGTGGCAATCGCTTTGATCCCGCTGTTCCAGATTTACAGCAGATCAAACCTGTTAAATACCAGAACATGTCTGATCATTACGTACATAGCATTTGGCCTGTCGTTGTCCATTTATCTGGTTCAGGGATATCTTCGTTCCTTCCCGGATGACATTATGGAGGCTGCCGTTATCGATGGCTGTGGTATTTACAGACTGATGTGGCACATTGTAACACCACTGATGAAGAACTCTATTGTAACCGTATTGGTTCTTCAGTTTTTCTTCAAATGGAACGACCTTCTGTTTTCCATGACATTCATCAGTGATTCTGCACTGAAGACTGTTCAGACAGGACTTCTGTACTTCTCTGATGAGTTCGGATCCAAGAACTGGGGTGCAATCTTCGCTTCTGTATCCATGAGTGTATTCCCACTTCTGATCCTGTATATGGCACTGAATAAGAAACTGATGGAAGGTATGACAGCCGGAGCTGTAAAGGGTTGATTTTATGGAAGATAAAAGGACAGAGCAGTATAGACAGGAACTGAAAAAATTTGTGATGTCTCACACGGAGGATGTGCTTAAGAATCCGCGAAGCTTTATCCATTATCCGTTTATTGATCCAGGTTCCGTTTATGATGGAAATGTATGGGACTGGGATACCTACTGGTCCGTATATGGCTTTCTGAATCTGGCGGATTCATATCAGGATCCGTCTGTGAAGCCGAGAATTATAGAGCACGCACAGGGGAATATCCGCTATTTCTTCGACCACCAGCTGGAAGATGGATATATTCCCATGATGATCGAGGTGGCAGACTGGCCGGAGCCTTATCTGAATATGAGGCATAAGGAAGGCAAGATCATGAATATGCATAAGCCCTTCCTTTGTAGCCAGATGTGCCTGATCAGTGATTATACCGGTGATTATGCCTGGATGGAAGAATTTCTTCCAGGCGTGGCGAAGTATTTTGACTGTTATGATCAGTATTATTTCCATGAAAACAGCGGACTGTATGTATGGCAGGACGATATTATGATCGGTATGGACAATGATCCAGCTACTTTTGGCCGTCCGCCATTTTCCACTGCCAATATTTATCTGAACAGCTTTATGTGTGTGGAGCTGGAAGCTGGTGCCAGATTATACAGAAAGTTTGGCAAGGAGGAAGAGGCGAAGAAGCTTCTGGATAAGCGCGAGGCGCTGATCGGTGCTATCCAGCAGGAATGCTGGGACAAGCGTGATCGTTTCTTCTACTCAGTTGATGTGGATATTAAGACAAGGAAATACGACTGGTTCCACCAGGGACTGGGAGTCTTCTGGAAGACATTGCCCATCAAAGTACGTGTATGGTCTGGCTTTATTCCCATGTATGCAGGAATTGCCACAAAAGAGCAGGCTGCAGATATGGTGAAGCATATTTTTGATCCTGATACCTTTGGTTCTGACTTCGGTCTGACCACGCTTTCTAAGGATGAGAAAATGTTTGACCTGTCTGTTACCAACAATCCGTCCAACTGGCTTGGCCCGATCTGGCTGGTTGCAAACTATGTGGTATTTCGTGGACTTTTGAACTACGGATACCGCATGGAGGCGGAAATTATGTATAAGCGCACCATGCACCTTCTGGGAGAGGACCTGGAGAAAACAGGATGTCTTCATGAGTATTACAATCCATTTAATGGAGAACCGGTTATGAATGGTGGCTTTATTAACTGGAATATACTGGCATTGAATATGGCAGATGAGCTGGAAGGAAAGAAACCAATGTGTCTGCCAGAATTGCTGGAAAAACAGGCAGAAAAGCAATCGTTATAATAAGATTTTTCTGCTGTGAGGTAAGTAAATACAGGAAAAGGATTGCAGAATACGTGGAATTTTGCAGTCCTTTTTTGGTTTGACCGGTAAAAAACATCTTTCTGAAACAAAGTGTGTACAAAAAAATTTAAATAGCTTATACTTAGAATGTGTTTTAAGTTTATTTTGTAAAATGAAACAGATAAAGGAGCAAAAACATGATTCAGAACCCGATTCTTCCGGGATTTTGCCCGGATCCAAGTATTATACGTGTTGGAGAAGATTATTATATTGCAAATTCAAGCTTTGAATGGTGGCCTGGTGTGAAAATCTATCATTCTAAAGATCTGAAGCATTATGAACAACTGCCATCGCCGCTGAACCGAATGAGCCAGCTTAATATGGTTGGTGAGGGTGATTCCTGTGGCGTATGGGCGCCGGATATTTCCTGGGATGGGGAATACTTCTGGCTGATTTATACGGACGTGAAAACCCGTACCGGAGGACTTTTTAACACCCATAATTACCTTGTGAAATCTAAGGACATCCGTGGCGGCTGGTCTGAGCCAGTTTATCTGAACAGCTCTGGCTTTGACCCATCTGTATTTCATGATACAGATGGCAAAATGTATATTGTGAATATGATCAACAATTTCAAGGGAATTCTGGTACAGGAGTATGATCCTGAGAAGGAATGCCTGGTGGGAGAGGCGAAAAATGTCTTCCCGGGAACCGGACGTGGCTATACAGAAGGTCCACATATTTACCATATTGGAGAATATTATTATCTGCTGATGGCAGAAGGTGGAACCGGATATGAGCATATGGTAACTATGGCGAGATCCCGTTCCATCTGGGGACCATACGAGGAAGATCCAGGCAATCCGGTACTTACCTCTGATGTGGATAATCCAGAGAAACTGCAGAAATGCGGACATGCAGATCTTGTATGCACTCAAAACGGGGAGTGGTACATGGTACATCTTTGCGGCAGACCGCCGAAGGGCAGCAGACAGTGCGTGCTTGGCCGCGAAACCGCAATTCAGAAGATGGTATGGAACGAAGAGGGCTGGCTAAGGTTGGCCTGCGGCGGAAGATTTGGACAGTGGGAGACAGAAGAGCCAACTGGAATTCAGGAGTATCTTTTCCCGGAGGAAGAGGGGAAAGATTATGGAAAAGAAGACTTTGATTTAGAAATTGCAGACAGTGCTGGAAATAATGAAACTGCAAAGAATGCGGACATTGCTGAAACTCTTTCGAAAACAAAAGAGTATCTGAATGAGAAGAATGCTGTGGACGAAGAAGGTAATAAAAAGTTAAGTATGCCAGTGAAGAAGACCTCTGCGCTCTTAGATGTGCGCTATACTTCCCTGCGCCAGCCATATGACAGCTACACCAGCCTGACAGAACGCCCCGGCTATCTTCGCCTCTACGGTCAGGAATCCCTGAATTCCTGCTATAACGTAAGTCTTGTGGCACGGAGGCAGCAGGAGCGCCATGTTCAGGTGGAAACCTGTGTGGAGTTTACTCCGACCTGCAGAGAACAAATGGCAGGACTTGCCTATATGTATGACACTGGCAATTTCTACCTTCTGGTAAAGACCAGAGAGGAAGAGTTTGGCTCCCAGACACTTGATTTGAAAAAACCTGCAAAGCTGCGCCTGATAAAGAGCGATCACTTTGATGTAGAAGATGTGATTCCAGCAATTTCCATCCCGGAAGAAGGCCCTATATACCTGCGCGTGACTACCATCCAGGAAGGACTTTACGCAAAATTCTGCTACTCCCTGGATGGAAAAGACTATCAGGAACTGGCTGAAGTCCCCACCAACATCCTCACCGATGAGCAAAGCGATGGATTTACCGGCGCTCATTTCGGAATGTACTGTCACGATATGACAGGGGGGAGACGGTATGCGGATTTTGATTATTTTGAGATTGTCAAAACGCGTAAAGAACAATAGAAAAGGCATTTAGCCACTTTTTCAAACACGCTCTGGACAGATTAAAAATTCATACATTTTCTTAATAAAGTAACATTGCAAACCCCATGTTTTCTGACGTATTATGATAGTAGAAAACATGGGGGATTTTTATTTATACGGGCAGTAAATCAAAGTCTGCATCCTCATAAGATGTCAGATGCGGCAGTGATATCGAGACAAATCCGCAGCGCATATTTGGAGTTTTGAAAGAGAGATATATAAAATATAAGAGATCTAAAATGGAGAAGGAGACAAGAAAAATGAAATTAAATTATGCAAAAACAATAGAAAAATGGGGCATTTTTGAAGTGACTGTAAGCGGTCCAAAGGAAGGAAATCCATTTTGTGACCAGTGGATTAAAGGTACTTTTTGTTGTAAAAATGAGAAGAAAACGGTAGATGGGTTTTATGATGGAGATGGTACTTATAGAGTAAGATTTATGCCGTCTTTTACAGACGAGTATACCTTTGAAATTGAGGCTTCCTTTGACATTAAGGTGGGAGAAGAAGTGCCGGATAAAGAAGTTCCTGAACATAAGCTTGGAATTGCTGATGGTGGGAAGGCAGCAGAAAAATGTGCTGTCAGAAATATACTGACCGGCAGCTTTACTGTAACTTCTCCTTCAGCAGACAACCATGGACCGGTTCGTGTTGCAGGTACCTATTATCTTGCCTATGAGGATGGAACACCCTATCACTGCATTGGAACGACCTGCTATGTATGGAATCTGCAGAACGAAGAATTGCAGAAGCAGACACTGAAAACTCTGGAAGAAAATGCTTTTAATAAGATCCGGTTCTGTATTTTTCCCAAGCACTATGACTACAACCTTCATGAGCCGATTACCTATCCTTATGAGGGAACACCCTGCGACAGCTCTGTGTTAAATGAGAATAATTTCGCGGAATATAATGGCTGTGCACCAGGCAACGACTGGGACTTTACCAGATTCAATCCAGCCCATTTCCAGCATATTGAAAAGTGTATTCAGGCACTTATGAATCTGGGGATCGAGGCAGATCTGATTGTTATGCACCCATATGACAGATGGGGATTTTCCATGATGAAAGCAGAGGATGATGACCGTTACTGGAAGTATGTGATGACACGTTTTTCCGCATACCGAAATGTGTGGTGGTCTCTGGCTAATGAGTATGATCTGATGCATGAGAAGACTCTTTCTGACTGGGAAAGATATGCCGGCATTATCTGTGAGAAGGATCCTTACCATCATCTCAGATCCATTCATAACTGTAAGGCATATTACGATTATAACCTGCCCTGGATTACCCACTGCAGCATCCAGAGAACAGAGACATACCGTTCTTCCGAGCTGATAAATGAGTGGCGTGAGAAATACCATAAGCCTGTAGTTCTGGATGAAATTTGCTATGAGGGCAACATTCAGTTTGGCTGGGGAAATATCAGCGGTGAGGAAATGACAAGAAGATTCTGGGAGGCATTCTGCCGCGGAGGATATCCGGGACACGGCGAAACCTACCTCAGTCCGGATCGTATTCTCTGGTGGTCTCATGGCGGCGTTCTTCACGGAACCTCACCGGATCGTATCAGATTTCTTGCAAAAATCATGGAAGAAACACCGGGACTTGGTGTGGAACCAATGCCTTGTAAATGGGATGAGGTTGCCTGCCGTGCTGCCGGTTTTCCGGCAAGGAAAGACTATTTTATTTACTATTATTCCTTCATGCGACCAGGCTTCCGGGATTTCTACTTTGATGATACTACAGAGTATCAGGTGGAAATTATCGATACCTGGGAAATGACTATTACAAATGGAGGTATCCACAAAGGTAAATTCCGCGTGCAGCTGCCGGGGAAAGAGTATATGGCAGTGCGCCTGCAGATAGCGAAATAATAACCATATTCATACAAAAAGCCCAGTTGTGTATGCAGCTGGGCTTTTTGAGCATAAAAATCTTGAATCGGTTTTCAGAATTTGTTATGATTCATATCAGAATTTATGAGAGATAAACAGAAATATTTTTAAACGGGGGAGGAGATTCTTTGGAAGAAACAAACATCAGTCAGGAGCAAAATCCATTGGGAACGGCTCCGGTAGGTGGTTTGATCGGGAAATTTGCAATTCCGGCTATTATCAGCATGCTGGTCAGTGCTTTGTACAATATAGTGGACCAGATTTTTATTGGCCAGGGCGTGGGGATGCTGGGAAATGCGGCTACCAATGTTGCATTTCCTGTAACAACTATTGCAACTGCGTTGGCACTGCTTCTGGGAATTGGAGGTGCGTCTAACTATAACCTGGAAATGGGTGCCGGAAGAGAGAAGAAGGCAAGCTCCATAGCCGGAACTGCACTTTCCACACTGGTGATTACCGGTGTGATTCTGGCAGTGGCAGTACTTCTGTTTTTGCGTCCGCTTCTAAGCTTATTTGGTGCAACGACAGATGTTATGCCCTATGCGGTGGATTATCTTGGGATTACAGCAGTGGGACTCCCTTTTTATGCATTATCCATTGGAGGCAATCATATTGTCCGCGCAGACAGAAGCCCCACATATTCTATGACCTGTGTTCTTACAGGTGCCATCATCAACACAATTCTGGATCCCCTTTTCATCTTTGGGTTTGGTTGGGGAATCAAGGGTGCTGCCTGGGCAACGGTGATCGGACAGGTTGTTTCCGGAATTTTGGTGATTATTTATTTTGGAAAATTTCGTAAAATGTATCTGGAGATGAGCATGTTAAAGCCTTCTTCAGAGTGCCTGAAAGCTATTATTTCTCTCGGAATGGCGTCCTGTATTAATCAGATCGCTATGGCGGTTGTTCAGATTGTACTGAATAATATTTTACGTTATTATGGCGGTTTATCTGTCTATGGAAGTGATATTCCAATCGCCTGTGTAGGAGTTATTTCAAAAGTAAATCAGGTGTTTATGGCGATTTGTATTGGAATTTCCCAGGGCTGTCAGCCAATCTGGGGCTTTAATTATGGAGCAAAAAAATACGACAGAGTAAGGCTTGCATACCGTTATTCTGTGACTGCATGTACGGTGATTGCCACCATATTTTTCCTTTGTTTCCAGCTATTTCCCCATCAGATTGTGAGCATTTTCGGAACAGGAAGTGACCTTTATTTCCAGTTCGCAGAACGCTATCTGAAGATTTTTATGTTTATGACATTTGCAAATGGGATTCAGCCAATGTCCTCAGGATTTTTTACATCTATCGGAAAAGCAAAGCTTGGAATCGTCATGTCCCTGACCAGACAGGTGCTGTTTCTTTTGCCTCTGATTATTATTTTCTCATTGATACTGGGAATTGACGGAGTTATGTATGCAGGACCGATCGCAGATGCAGCGGCGTTTGTATTGGCAATATTGTTCGCAAGAAGAGAGCTTGTGGCTATGAAGAAATAAAGATGTTTTACTATGAAGGTTCCGGACAGCAGCCATGAATGAGCCATGTTTGCATGAACAAATTCATGGCTCATCTATGGCTGTCGTCCGGGTTGGAGCGTGTAAAAAAAATCATTCCCGCAAGCTGCACGCTCCACTTTTGTGGATATTTTACCCGATTAATTGCTCAAATTTTGCCATTTCCATGGGCTTATAATAATAATATCCCTGCAGTTCATCGCATCCCTCAACTACCAGGAAGTCTACCATTTCTTTGGTTTCTACCCCTTCACATACAATAAACTTATTAGTCCTTTTCAGCAGATGAAAAATCTCCTGCAGCACGATTTTTCCATTCTCTGTGAGCCTATCTGAAAGGAATTTCTTGTCGATTTTTACCTCGTCAAACAGGATATCCTTTAATGTATTTAAGGAAGAATATCCAGAGCCGAAATCATCCATAGAGATTCGAATGTTTTTTTCATGGAAGAAGCGGATCATGTGATTAACCGCTTCAATATTATGAATATAAGTAGATTCCGTAATCTCAAAAACTAAATATTGATAGGGAATTTCATATTTCTGGATTAAATGCGAAACCTTTTCTGTGAATGTGTGGATTTTTCGAAAATGGACCGGAGATACATTCAGGGACAGAGACAACAGCTTAAGCCCTTTTTCCCGTCTGTCTGTTAGCCACTGAAATGCTGTTTCATAAACATAATAATCCAGAGCTTCAATCTCCCCGGTTTCTTCCAAAATAGGAAGAAAACTGTCTGGAAACCACAGGTCTCCATTTGCTCTCTTCCAACGGACAAGTACTTCTGCACTGGCAATTTTCTGCTCCCTTCCGCTGATTTTTGGTTGGAAATAAATTTGAAATTCTTTCTTCCCAAGTGCTTCCTTAAAGGAGTGAATAGTGTCTGCACGTTTCTGTTCAGCAAGAGCAATTTCTCTTGTATATTCGCACACACCGCAAAGCTTATCCTTCGCCTTTATGCGGACGATATTGGAGTGCGAAATAATTTCTTCGCCTGGAATTTCCATGTTTTCCAGATAATAAATACCAGTGTTCAGGGAAAGATAATTTACAGGATAAGCAGCCAGAACTTCTTTTGTAGTCTGCTTGTTAGACTCAATAATTCGGTTTTTAACAGCTGTATGCTCCTCTCCGGTAATGTCAATAACAGCTACAAAGATATCTGAATGATACCTGTTTACAAACAAGGTTTGTGGAAAAAGTTCCATCTTTTTCAGAATAAAATTCAGAATATTAGTCCCGGTTTCATACCCCCAATAGTCATTAATAAGGTGAAAATTGCTTACATCTGTCATTAGAAAAGCATACTTTTTTTCACCGTTGCTATTATTTAAAATAGTAAATAGTTTCTCTTTCAAAGACTCTGTAGAGATACTTTCTGCCAGTGGATTCCGGCAAAACTCCTGTGGCTTTTTTGCCATTTGTTCCTTTTTATAACGCTTGTCCTGATACATTTTCTGATCGGCAATCTGTAGAAGATCCATGATCAGGTAGTAGTGATTTTTGCAGCTGATATCGTATCCGACTGCATAGCTGATAGGATGGTCAGCTGTTTGATTATACACATCCAGCATGGATTGGAGCTGAATATTCATCTGCTCCAGCTGAGACCAGGTGGCGTGATTTTGCACGATCACGAACTCATCGCCGCCGAATCTGGCGAGAAAACTATCCTCAGTGAGTATTCATGTCAGGTAAGAAGCAAAGGTCTGAATAAACACATCCCCCTGTTCATGACCATATGTATCGTTGATCTTTTTCAGATTGTTCAGGTCGAACATCATGACACCTACATTCAAGGTGTCGTCTGCATTCTGAAGCTGCTGCAGCTTCTTTTCCAAGGATTTTTTATCGTGGACACCTGCTACGTCAAAGCCGGAACTTCGGATCATATTTCTGATATAATCCCCTAAAGTAAGGGAAACAGCACATCCTACAAGGGATAAAATAATCAGAAAAGCAAAGGTTTTCTGACTTATTCCGCGTCTGTGACGGGTAATTAATGCAGTCAAAAATACAATATAAAATGTTGTCTGCAGGTAGCAGAGTTTCATAATTGTTTTGTTTCTTTCCATACATTTCTCCAGTATATAGTGCCTGATATTTCACTTGTAACTATTTGGAAGACAGCATTTTGCGGAGGGCGTAACTGTGAAGATACTGAACAGTTACTCTCTGTTTTTTAATTAGCCTGCGTATACAATAATTTTCTTGGCAAGCTCCTTATCCAGGCCGATTTTGCTGCCCTTTACCATAACCACATAATACCCGTGTAATTCTGATAAAATCGTAACCTGCGTTCCTGGGACAAAGCCCAGGGATTCCAGATAATGCCGCTGTTTTTCCAGTCCGCACACCTTATTAATGATGTAAAAATGGTTAAACTCAGTTAAACTTAAAGGCATTGTGACGACCTCCTTTAAATAACGTTAGCAAAGACTAACATAGTATAACACGCATTTCATACAGATGGTATAGAAAATACATTTTTGAGAAATTTTTTCAGTTGATATCTACAGAAAAAGGAGTGAGTAATACTGGAAATAAGTATTTTCAGAAGTAAGGAAAATCAGACGTTTATTTTACGTGAGTCATCAATCATTGGTTCTGTTCTGATCTTTTCTGGATTGGTAGTCTCACAGAAGAAGACGAGGGAGAAGATGCAGACTGTGGGAACACCACAGGCGCGGAACAGCTGATTTCCATATATGGCAATGTCACCGGTAGGCGACATATCCGCTTGGTGAACCAAGCTCACAAAAAAGACTGATATAAACAATACTGTACTTCAGGAGGTTGTTGTTGGAGTCCGGTATGTTATATCAGTCTTTTTTTATAAATACAGCCGATTAACCGCTTAGGTTAAATCTGTGTCTGCGATTAATGGCAGGAATGGCTTCCACAGCCATGATCGCCGCAGCTGTGTCCCTCTCCATGATGGTCGTGATGATCACAATGCACATCAGGATCATAGCCAAGATTTCCTGCAAGCAGTGCGTTTACAGCTTCGTCTGCATTTCCTGAGACTCCGCCGAAAAGACGGATTCCAGCCTGGGCAAGTGCATTCTGGGCACCGCCGCCAATACCGCCGCAGATCAGGGTATCTACGCCATGTGCAACCAGGAATCCAGCCAGTGCGCCGTGACCGCTTCCATTGGTATCGACTACTTCGGCACTTACAACCTTGCCATCTGCAATGTCATAGATCTTGAATGCTTCTGTGTGTCCAAAGTGCTGAAAAATTTCTCCATTTTCATAAGTAACTGCAATCTTCATAATGATATCTCCTTCATTTTGTAAATTTGATTTGGGAAGTGAACTATTAAATCGGTCAGCGGCTGGCAGTTCCTGTGAAAGGTCTAAGCTGGTAAGCGGAGTCTGTTTAGATCCCTTTCGGCAACAGCATTTCCCGCAGCGCGTATGCTCCCGTCCTTCGCAGAGCCGGTAATTTCCCCCGACTATGACAAGGCGCTGTCCAAGGACGATACATCGGGCAATTTTTTCCCGGGCAGTTTCATAAATTTCTGTGACAGTTGTCCGGGAAATGTCCATCTGGGCAGCACATTGTTCATGAGTTTTCTTCTCCAGATCTACAAGACGGATGACTTCATATTCATCCAGAGTCAGAGTGACAGAGTCCGACTCTCTGGGACATTCTTCCGGAGAAAAAGATTCATATTGGGGTGCCTGGCAGA
>ENA-UONU01001980-UONU01001980.1-human-gut-metagenome-genome-assembly--contig:-CS51-NODE-1980-length-13170-cov-4.024323_pt1 | contig 13170 bp, 15 predicted proteins | sample MGYA00242462_ERZ724009 | MGnify/ENA metagenome assembly ERZ724009 | reverse complement strand
ATCGGTAAGATAATAAGCAAACCGATCAGTAAACCAATAAGAAAAACAAAAAAGCTGTGCTGAAAGGAAGGGTTTTCTGTTTCAGCACAGCTTTTTCAGTTGGAAGATTCTTCTCTCAGCTGATCCGCTATCATTTCGATCAGCTGGGTTTTCAGATAGACATCAAAGGACAGCTCGCATATAAAAGAAAAGAGCCTTAGATACTCCTTGTCCTCATCTTCTATGTCAGATGAATCAAAAGTATGGGAGGATCTGGAAAATTTTGCAGTCAGATCTTCTTTCAGGCGTGCCATTTCTTCTTTTTCCAGGGTAAATACTTCATTATAAATATCTTCCAGGGATAAAGCGGAGGAAGAACCGGAAAAATGTTTTTCTGTGATGGGGCGGAAAAGTTCTTCAATGTCGCTGAAGGAGAGGAAATTTTTGAAATAGTAAATAAATACCAAAAGAAGCATGTGGTTTTTGGTGTATTTCTTCTTTACCGGCGGTGGAAGGAGATTATTTTTTGCGTAATTGTTGATCATGGTTTTTGTCAGGATCTTATCTCCCGGACGTCTCAGGGTATTCTTCAAATGGCTGTCCATAAAAGAAGTTACCTGATCCATATACAGGTCGATATTGGGGATTTCTTCTGCCTTTATATGGGAAAGGTTCTCCAGATAAGAAAGCAGATCCTGCAGCCGTTCTTCATTTGTCCTCATTTGGTTCACCTCTGTTATTAAAATTACATTGATACTATTATTATATAGTATTCAATACTAGATGACAAGAAGGATTTTTGTGGGGCAGCTGCCCTGTGAAGATTCGGATAGGAAGATAGAGCGTCCAAATTCACTTGTCTATCTGAAGGGAAAGCTTGATAGAAAGCTGCGGAAACATGGGAGAGATACAAGGTATTGCAGGATAGCAGGAGGAATGATATACTGTATGGACAAGAAATGCAGGAAAAGGCGGTACATAATTTATGAGTATTTATGATACATTAAATCCCATGCAGAAGGAGGCTGTTTTCCACACAGAGGGGCCTCTCCTTATATTGGCTGGGGCTGGATCGGGCAAGACGCGGGTGCTGACCCACCGGGTAGCGTATCTGATCCAGGAAAAACAGGTCAATCCTTGGAATATCCTGGCCATCACCTTTACCAATAAGGCAGCGGGAGAGATGCGGGAGAGAGTGGATCAGCTGGTGGATTTCGGTGCAGACAGCATATGGGTCAGCACGTTCCATTCCTCCTGTGTCCGGATCCTTCGCAGGCATATTACTTACCTGGGGTACGATACCAATTTTTCCATCTACGACAGCGATGACCAAAAGACGCTGATGAAGCAGATTTTTAAGTCCATGGACATTGACACAAGACAGTTTAAGGAACGTTCTGTTTTGAGCATGATTTCTTCGGCAAAGGATAAGCTGATAGGGCCGGAGGAATATCTTTTGAATGCAGGTGAGGATTTCAGGCAGAAAAAGGTGGGGGAGATTTACCGGGAATACCAGCGCCGGTTAAAGAATAATAATGCCCTTGACTTTGACGACCTGATTGTCAAGACAGTAGAGCTGTTTCAGAATAACAGTGAGGTGCTCAATTATTATCAGGATCGCTTCCGTTACATCATGGTAGACGAATATCAGGATACCAATATGGCTCAGTTCCGGTTGGTAAGCCTTCTCGCTTCTAAATACAAAAATCTTTGTGTAGTAGGAGACGACGACCAGTCCATTTATCGTTTCCGTGGGGCAGATATTGAAAATATTTTAAGTTTTGAGGAAGTGTTTCCCGGGGCAAAGGTGATCAAGCTGGAGCAGAATTACCGTTCTACTCAGAGCATTCTTAATGCGGCCAATCATGTGATCAAGCATAACCGAGGCAGGAAGGATAAGACATTATGGACCGCCAACGGCCAGGGAGAAACCATCCATTTCCGACAGTTCGGCACAGCCAAGGAGGAAGCGGATTTTGTGGCCAGGCAGATTAAAAACAGCGGTTTTTCCTATCAGGATCAGGCAGTCCTTTACCGTACTAATGCCCAGTCGCGTTTGATTGAGGAGCGGTGTATTTTTTATAATGTTCCCTATCGTCTGGTGGGTGGGGTGAATTTCTACCAGCGCAAGGAAATCAAGGATATTCTGGCTTATTTAAAAACCATTGCCAACGGAGTGGACGATCTGGCGGTGCTTCGTATTATCAATGTGCCTAAGAGGGGGATCGGAGCTACGACCATGGGAAAGGTGACGATCTTCGCATCGGAGCATGGGCTCAGCGTATACGAGGCGTTAAAGGAGATCCATCAGGTTCCTGGAGCGGGGAAGGCAGCTCAGAAGATCCAGAAGTTTGTGGAGCAGATGGAGGAGTTCCGCCGATTCAGCCAGGATGGAGGGGGATCCATAAAAGAGCTGATACAGAGGATCTTAGAGGAGACTGGATACAAAAATGAGCTGGAGGAGGAGGGGGAAGTAGAGGCCCAATCCCGTTTGGAGAATATTGAGGAGCTGATTAATAAAGCGGCAAGCTATGAGCAGGAGAGCGAAGAGCCCTCATTAGGGGAGTTTTTGGAGCAGGTTGCCCTGGTAGCAGATATTGACCGTATAGATGAAAGGGAAGACAGGGTAACTCTTATGACCCTTCACAGTGCAAAGGGCTTAGAGTTCCCCAAGGTTTACCTGACTGGTATGGAGGACGGGCTTTTCCCCAGCTCTATGTCCATTTTTTCTGATGATCCCATGGATTTGGAGGAGGAACGGCGTCTCTGCTATGTGGGCATTACCCGGGCGAAAAAGGAGCTGGTTTTGACCAGCGCCAGGCAGAGAATGGTCAATGGGGATACGAGATACTGTAAACCAAGCCGGTTTCTGGAGGAAATCCCAGAGGAATATCTGGAAGAAGATCGGATGGAACCGGTTTTGGGGGCTGGAAAAGAAGCTCTGGGAGGATTAGGTGGAAAGAAAGAGGGATTTGCAGGAGGCGGCTTTGGAGCAGGAACAGCCGGAGGCGGTTTTGGAAGCAAAGGCTTTGGAAATAGTGGCTTTGGAAATAGCGGATTTGAAAATAACAGTTTTAATACCTCCAGTCTTCCCTGGAACCAACCGGCTTCCAGATCTGGCCCATCCTTTGGAAAGGCATTTACGGTGCAGAAAGCTGCCTGTCTGGATTACAGCGAGGGAGACCGGGTCCGCCATATGAAATTCGGCGAAGGAACCGTCAAGGCAATTGTGGACGGAGGAAAGGATTACGAGGTCACCGTTGTCTTTGACACAGTGGGACAGAAAAAGATGTTCGCCTCCTTTGCAAAGCTTCAGAAAATATAGGAAAAATTTGCACAAATTGGGATAGTAAAACAGGCGGATCCATGATATACTATAGTAAAACAGGCGGGCATAACCCTTGCCTGCGGATCAGAAAGGACGTGGATGGGATGAACCGATTTGACAGAGACCGATTTGACCAGTTTGGAAAAGAGGCTTTGAGCCGTGTGGAGGAATTGATGAATACAAGCAAGATTAACGAGCTGCTTCACAAAAGGGAAGAAGACGAGAAAAAGAGAAATTGTATTCTCTGGGTTTTAGCCATCATAGGAGCCGTAGCAGCGGTAGCTGGTATTGCATACGCAGTATACCGTTTCTTTACTCCTGACTATCTTGAGGATTTTGAGGATGATTTCGATGACGACTTTGACGATGATTTCTTTGAGGATGAGGAGCCTGAGAGAAAGCCAGCGGACAAAGCAGAGTAGGCATAAGAGGACGGGTTTCTTATAAAAAAGGGAAACATATGCCGCAGCATATTGGCGCGGTATATATATGGTTGATCGTGGGGCCGCCGCAAAAGGGCGGCCCTGATTTATTGTAAGGGCGCTGTAAAAAAGGAACTGCTATAATTAGCTGCTGCAAAGAACCGTTATAATCAAATAACTGTACAATCAAATAAATATAGCAAGTAACTGCTACAATCAAATGAGAATGGAGATTATATGAAAAAAGGCGATATTTACGAGGGAATCGTAGAGACTATTGATTTTCCAAATAAAGGTATTTTGCATATAGAGGGAGAGCGGGTAGTGGTAAAAAACTCCATACCAGGCCAGAAGATCCGGTGTGTGATCACAAAGAAAAGAAAGGGGAAGGCAGAGGCAAGAGCACTTGAAATCCTGGAGCACTCTCCTGCAGAACGGCCGGAGGAAGCCTGTCCTCATTTTGGGGTTTGCGGGGGATGCGTATACCAAAGCCTGCCCTACGAAGAACAGCTGAAGATCAAGGAACAGCAGGTGAGGGAGCTGCTTGATGGCGTGGTGGATCGGGAAGCTTATGAATTTCTCCCAATTAAAGGAAGTCCCTTATCAAAAGGGTATCGGAACAAGATGGAATTTTCCTTTGGGGATGAATATAAAGACGGCCCTCTGGCTTTGGGAATGCATAAGAGAGGAAGCTTTTATGATATTGTGACAACTCCTCAGTGCCAGATCGTCCATCCGGACTTCTGTGAGATACTGGAAGCTACCAGATCCTATTTTGCACAGTTAGGGACGCCATTTTATAAGAAGCTTTCACATCAGGGGTATCTGCGCCACCTTTTGGTGCGCCGGGCAGTGAAGACAGGGGAAATCCTGGTGGATTTAGTGACCAGCACCCAGAGGGAATGTTTTGGTGAAAAGAGGGAGGAGGAAATCCTGGAGCATTGGAAGGAAATTCTTCTTTCCCTTCCATTGAAGGGGAGGTTGGCAGGCATCCTTCACACAGAAAATGATTCTCTGGCTGATGTGGTTCAAAGTGATGCTACCTCTATTTTATACGGGCAGGATTATTTTTACGAGGAGCTTTTGGGGCTGCGGTTTAGAATTTCCCCCTTCTCCTTCTTCCAAACCAATTCTCTGGGGGCTGAGGTACTCTATGATACGGCCCGCAGCTTCGTGGGGGAGACTAAGGATAAGGTGGTGTTCGATCTTTACAGCGGAACTGGAACCATCGCACAGATCCTGGCTCCTGTGGCAAAGAAGGTAGTAGGCGTAGAGATCGTAGAGGAGGCGGTGGAGGCTGCAAAAGTCAACGCCAGCTTAAACGGCCTGGATAACTGTGAATTTTGGGCCGGAGATGTTTTAAAGGTGATCGATGAGGTCTCCGACAAACCGGATCTTATTGTGGTAGATCCCCCAAGAGACGGGATCCATCCCAAGGCGCTCGTCAAGATCATTGATTTTCAGGTGGATCGTATGGTTTATATTTCCTGTAAGCCAACCAGCCTTGTGCGGGATCTGGCCGTGCTTCTGGAGCGGGGATACCGGGTGGAAAAGGTGTGCGCAGTAGACATGTTCCCGGCAACAGCCGGAATCGAAACAGTCTGCCTGCTGTCTCGTGTAAAATAAGGATTTACAGGGTCTTTAGCTGTAAAAAAAGTGGATTTGACTGCCATTTGACAACGCTTTTTTTAGATGTTGTCAAATGGCAGCAGCTTTTTCAAATATATCCACACTTCGATCAGCCATAGTTTCGGGTTTTCTATTAGTATTGTGGCGTATCTCCAAATTTAATTGTTCTCTCAGAGGCAGAAGTTTTAGGGGTGCTAAGATACCAGGCCGATTTTTCTTCTTTCTTTCCTTTCTGAATAATAACCTTTCGCGCATCCACTCCATAAATTCTCAGGTATCCGATCTGGGTATTGTATTTCAGATTCATTTTGCAATAATTGTCAAACCAATAGTCCAGATAGTCGGATACACTGACTTCGGTGGGAGTAAAAGCTTGTCCAGCCCGATCCATGTTTGCGTGTTCTTAATTGTCCCATAATCATTTCTCCTCTTTAGGTTACAGTTACCGTCAGCTTACGAAGCGCCAGAAAGAAGAGGCACAAAAGAGCGCTGCTTTACATGACGGTATGCAGGCCCTTTTAAGGGATCGCATTATCCAGGTATATAATCATTATCAGGACAAAGGGTACTGTCCGATTTATGGGAAAGAAAATGTCAAGCGGATGTATGACGCTTACCATGTGCGGGGTGGTAATGATGTGGCGACAAAACTAAAAGACACACTAATTGAAATGCCATAGGAACCGATGGAAGAAGTAGAAGGAGGTGATCCATCTATCTCCCGATCCGGCCAGGGTTAGAGCAGGAGAAACTATTATACAGCACTTAGAAGAAAGAGAGGATAAGAGACTATGGCAAACTTAACAGGAAAACATGCAGCGAAGATTCCAGGGAACGGGGGATATGTAAATGGGGGGATCAGATCTTCAGCCCAAACAGCCGACACCATACATATACGACGCTCCGTGTGATGTATCCCACCCAGATAAACACCAGAGCGGTGTGGGAGGTCTATCTGACCGCAACAATAACGGCGTGGACGACAGTGAGGAGTAAGCTGTGCGACGTCACAACGCAGGCTTTGGGGATTCTCCAGGGGCCTGTTTTTTGATTGCGGCATAGTTGCTGCTGTGCTATAATGCTAATGTTACCGCCTCCGAATCTGGTGACAGAAAGGAGGTGTCTGAAGTGGATACGCTTTTATCATTTATTATCGCTGTTGCTGCTGGTGTGGTTAGCCACCTCATCAGCAATTGGTTGGACGGCGATAAATAGTCGGTAACCAGCCTATGGTTTAAGCCACCATAAAAAAAGGAATAGAAAACCCCAAGGAATTGCGCTCCTTGGGGTTTTTGTTTTTGTTGTCTGAAGAGGACAACTTTTATCATTTAGCCTACTGGCATTATAGCATATGCAGATTTTATTTACAAGATACCTGAACATGATTTTTCTCGGTTTTGTATCGGGCTTTTTTATTTGGAGGAAACCTTATGGAAAACGGGTCTGCTGTCCCGTGTGAGATAAATATAGATATAATCAATGTCACACTGCGCACCTATAGAAAATACCAACTGAACAAGCATGAAAAAAATGGTAAAATAAGGATAGATTTTTACAGATAGGAGTTTCTGCCTTGAATAGACCCATGATCCAGATGAATGGCATTACAAAACGGTTTGGTTCCATTACTGCCCTTGACAACATGACATTTGACGCCTATGCAGGAGAAATTACCGCTATTGTAGGAGATAATGGTTCGGGAAAAAGCACTCTGATCCAGATCCTTACCGGCTGCCTAAGGCCGGACGAAGGTACGATCCGCATCCGGGATCAGGTATTCCGGTCCCTTACGGTAAAAGAGGCCATGGATCAGGGGATTACCACCGTCTACCAGGATCTGGCGCTTGATAACTGCAAGGACTGTGCAGGTAATATTTTCCTGGGGCGGGAACTTCTGCATCTCGGTTTATTTCTTGACCGCAGGGCAATGTACCGGGAGACAGATCAGCTCTTAAAGCAGCTCCATATCCATGTTCCGGATATCCGTCAGCCGGTAGAAAAGATGTCAGGAGGACAGAGGCAGGCGGTGGCTATTGCCAGGGCTGTGTATCAAAACGGTGATATTATGATCTTTGATGAGCCTACCTCCGCTATGGGAATGAAGGAAACAGCCCAGATCATGAAGCTGTTTGCTGCATTGAAGGAACAGGGGAAAACGATTATCCTGATCAGCCACAATTTGTTTCAGGTATTTGATATTTCTGACCGGATCTGCGTGATCAAAAATGGCAGGCAGGTAGATTCCTTTCCAACAAAGAACAGCACGCCTCAGCAGCTGTATCAGACCATTATTGAAAAGGAAGAACAGACAGATGACAAAGCAATGGATAAATAAACATTCCCAGCAGCTGTTTCTGCTGGCTGTACTGACAGTGATCTGCGCTGTTTTGGCAGGTAAAAGCGAGTATTTTTTTACATGGAAAAATATCAGAAATATTTTGGAGGCTGCCAGCTATCGCATGATATTGGCGGCGGGTATGACATTTGTCGTTGCCTCCGGGGTGATGGATCTGTCTGCCGGCTCGATTGTCTCTCTTTGCGGTGTGCTGACAGCGCTGGCGCTCCATGGAGGAATGGGGATTTTTGTTTCCTGTCTCATAGGAATCGGGGCGGGCAGCCTGATGGGAGCTTTAAACGGAGCTCTCATCCATTTTACAGGGATCAATTTTTTTGTACTTACTCTGGCTTCCAGCGGTATGCTCCGCGGTATTTCCCTGATGATCACAGATGGGAAGCCTATCACAAAATTCGGAAAAGCATTTATGCAGCTGGGAATCGGACGCATGGGTGAATTTCAGTATCCTGGGATTGTTTCCATGCTCCTGCTCCTTTTAGCATTCCCGCTGATGTTCCATGTCAAATGGGGAAATTATGTCCAGGCTCTGGGAGGCAGCAGGACTGCCCTTATGCGCTCTGGGGTGAGGACTGGTTTTTACCGTATTACCGTCCACATGTTCTTGGGCCTTACGGCAGCTCTTACAGCTATTATCATCACAGCCCGTCTTAATTCTGCAGAGCCTAATGCGGGCATGAACATGGAGTTGGATGTCATAACAGCTGTAATTATGGGGGGAACCCCCATCCGGGGCGGGAGCGCCAGCATAGTGGGGACGGTTTTGGCTGTTTTGATCTTAGGGACCATTCGGAATGGACTGACCCTTTTGAGCGTGTCCTCTGATTTTCAGCAGTGGATCACTGGTTTTCTGCTGCTGGCATCTGTACTGATTTCAGAAGTTAAAGTATGGAATATCAAGACTTTGATCAAATAACTATTATTATCATTTACCAAACTGAGGAGGCAGTAACATGAGAAAATTTTTAACAGGTTTATTGGCAGCCGGCTGCGTGGCAGCGGCAGTAACTGGATGCAGCGGTTCAGGCAGTGCAAAGGAGACTTCCGCTCCCGAGACAACCACAGAGGCAGCGGCTGAAACGAAAGAAGAAACGAAAGAAGAAACAAAAGCAGCTGAAACAGAGAAGGAAACAGCGGCAGAGACAAAGGCTGCTGCCGGAAAAACAGAGGAGCTGTTAGCAGATGTTGAGGCGAGAATGAACGAGGCCCTGGGAGAACTTCCAGAAAGCGGAAAGGGAGAAAAGATCGGCGTTCTCATCAGCTCCACCTCCAATGAGTTCTGGGGAACTATGAAAACCCGTTACGAGGAGGCAGGCAAGGAGCTGGGAGTAGAAGTAGAAGTTTTTGAGGCAGATGCGGAGGATGATACCCAGGGCCAGCTAGATGCACTGAACACTATGGTTACCATGGATTTTGATGTAATTATATTGTCCCCCATTGACGGGACGAACCTGATCCCGGGAATTGTAGCTGCCAATGAGGCCGAGATCCCGGTCATCAATCTGGGGCCTGGCGTTGATATGGAAGCGCTCTCTGATGCAGGCGGTCATTTGGATGGAAAGATTACTGTAAACTTTGAGGAGCAGGGAAGCACCGTTGCCAATGATATGATCGCCAGAATGGAAGATGGCGGAAAAGTTGCAATCCTTTCAGGACTGGAGGGCGCAGGACAGAGCGTAGGAAGAACCAATGGAGCAAAAGCTGTGTTTGAAGGCGCAGAGGGAGTAGAGCTTGCAGCTGTTCAGGCGTGCGACTGGGATACAGAGAAGGCATATGAGGCAACGAAGGATATTCTCACTGCCAATCCTGACCTCAAGGGAATCTTTGCCTGCAATGACAACATGGCATTAGCAGCAGTACAGGCCCTTCAGGAGATGGGAAATGAGGATGTAATGGTATATGGCGTAGACTACACGTCCGATGCAAAGGCAGCTATCCAGGAGGGAACCATGATGGGAAGCATGACCTACTCCAGCGCTATTTACACAAAGGCAGCGGAGGAGATGGCAATGCTCATCGCTCAGGGAAAAACCTTTGAGGAGCCGGTCTATCTGCCTCTGACCCTTGTTACACAGGATAATGTAGCTGATTTTGAAGGTTGGAAATAAAAATGAAATACCTGATCGAAACAGCGCTTTTGACCCACGGACTCCGGTCTCTGAGCAATGAGTATATTTTAGAGCACTGGGATCTTCCTGAGGCCTCCATTGCATGGGTCTGCAGAGGAGAGATCAAGATAGGGACCATAAAAGAATATCTTTTCTTTCGGACAGAAGCTCAGTCCGCCATACGAATTGACTGTGAAATTCTGGAAAAAGCTCTAAAAGACGGTCTGTCCGGTGCTCTTACAGCCTCTGGGACAATGGCTGTGTGCAGCAGGATGGGGATTCCGGCAGCCGTTACCTGCGGAATGGGAGGAATTGGAGAAATTAAAGGCGAGGAGCTGTGTCCGGATCTTCCGGCCCTGGCAGAGATCCCTGTCATACTTATATCTGCCGGCCCTAAGGATATGCTGGATCGTCAGGCTACCATTTCCTGGCTTGTGTCTCATGGCGTACAGGTGATAGGAGCGCGCCGCAGCTTCTGTACTTGGTATGTTTTTTCTGGGGATTCAGTCGTGCTCCAGGTGATTTTAGGAACGAAGGAGCTGTGCCCGCCCCTTTTGATCATCCATGAAATTCCGGAGGAACAGAGGATAAGGGATCGAGAGATCCTTATGAAGGCGGTGGAGGAAGGAAGGCGCGCCCAGCAGGAGGGAAGGTATTTCCACCCGGCAGCTAACGGGAAAATTGACCAGCTGACAGCAGGCTATTCCTCTGAAATCCAGCTTAGATCCCTTTTGGAAAATGCACGGCTGGCGGAGCGTTTGGTGTAAGTGCAGAAGGCGGGGGACAATAGGAGAAAGGCTTCCAAGAGGAAAACTAAGAGGAAAGATTTAGCTCCAGTGTTTTCAGTTCTCGGAAGATTTCATCGTATTCCTGTGAAAAGATACTTCCCCGGTTCCACAGAAAAGTAAAATCATGTTTTAACATAAGATCGTCCAGAGGGATCTGCATAAGGATCCCCTGGGCGATTTCTTTTTGCACAGCCGCCCGGTAAAGAAAGGAGATGCCGCAGTCCTGACACAGGAGAGAAACGATAGCGTGGATATTCTCCACTTCCACCAAAGAGTGAAAATCGGATATGGACATATTTTTTAAGGCCAGAGTCCTGGAAAGGATTGCGCGAGTACCGGAGCCAGGTTCACGGGTCAGCAGCCGTTCTTCTGTAAGATCTTTGATACAGTGAACGGGTTTGGAAAAGATATGTTTTCTGGAAGCTGCAGCGATATATTCCTCGGATCGAAAGATGCGCGTTTCATACGCATCCGCTTTAAAATATCCTTCTACAAGAGCGAAATCAATGCTTCCTTCCCGAAGAAAAGACAAGAGGGTCTGAGTATTTCCGTAGCGTATGCGCAGATCCGTATTTGGATGGGAGGAAAGAAAAGAGGGGAGAATTGGGAGGATGGCATACTCCCCGATGGTCATGGTTACGCCAAAAGTCATAGTATTGTGGCCTGCCATACCTGCCCGCATACGATTTTGCATAACCGTCTCATCGCTTTCCATGGTTTCCAGATAGGAGCGCAGGATCTCCCCGGCAGGAGTAAGACGGAGTTTTTTCTTTTCGCGGATCAGCAGAGGCATGCCGTATCGTTTTTCTAAGTATTTAATCTGTTGGGATACAGCAGGCTGAGTCAGGCCGAGAACATCGGCGGCGTGGGTGAAATTCATATACCGGCATACAGCCAAAAAAGTCTCCATTCGGAAATCGAGCATAGGGAATCCTCCTTTTTTAAAATCAGAAATTTATTATTATATCAATTATTATAATTTTACAAAATGATAAAATGGAGTTATAGTGAACACAGCAAAGAGAGAGGATACCAGAAAAGAGGAGGAGATCAAAAATGTATGATATGGTGATCGTGGGAGCAGGGCCAGCAGGGATCAGTGCGGCAGTCTATGCCGTGAGCAGGGGATTAAAAACGGTGATATTGGAGCGTCAGGCGGTAGGAGGACTGATTGGTAAAGTATCTACAGTGACCCATTATGCTTCTGTGGCAGAGGGAGAAAGAGGAGAAGATTTTGCAGAGCGATTAAAAGAACAGGCAAGGAGGGCTGGAGTGGAGATCCTTTACAGGGAGGTATTGTCTGCACAGCTGTTTGGAGAGAAGAAAATGCTTCTGACCGATGAGGGGGAGATCTGGGGCAGGAAGGTGATACTGGCAGGAGGAACCTCCCCGAGAATGCTGGGGATCCCGGGGGAGGAAGAGCTTCGGGGGAAGGGGATGTATATGAACGCCGCAAAGGACGCCCTGTCCTATGAGGGAAAGCATGTTTACATTGTAGGAGGAGCTGATGGGGCAGTAAAAGAAGCTCTCTATCTGGCAAGGTATGCTTCGCGGGCAGAGATCATCCATTTTGAAGATCAGCTGGGCTGTATTGCAGAATTTCGCGAAAGGGTAAAGCAGACGCCTAACATTACCCTGCGCCTGTCATCACGTCTCCATGCCGTATATGGAATAGATCGTGTGGAAGCATTGGAGATTTTAAACGAAAAGACAGGAGCCATTGAGACGGTGGAGGATCCAGGATGCGGTATCTTTGTGTATGCTGGGACCGTTCCAAATACAGGGATCTATTCTGAACTGAGGCTGGAAAATGGATTTATCCCCACGGACGCCCACATGGAAACAGAGATACCAGGGGTGTACGCAGTGGGAGACATACGGGTGAAGGAGATACGTCAGGTTTCGACTGCCGTGGCAGACGGAACGATTGCAGCGATCCATGGAGCGGCTTCCCTCTAAAAAACAATTGCAATTAAAATAGAAAAAGGTTCCCGAAGGACACACAACGGCAGTCTGACGGGAACCTTTTGACCTTTTATGCCAGTATTTCTTCCTTTTTGGAAAGGATCGCTTCTACTGCTGCACAGGCGGGGCAGTCGCAGTATTTAGCACCAGCAGCCTTGATCTCTTTTGCGTGGGCAGCTACCTCTTTTGTTTTTTCAGGGCCAAATACCTGGGCGCCCATGTCGGACTCTGCGAACTGGATCAGGCCGTCGATGGGCATAATGTCTAACTCCATCTGCTCTATGTAGGTTTTGGTTGCCTGAGCCTCATGATCTGTGCCTACAGCATCCAGCCAGGCCTGTCCCGCTTCTCTGGCTTCCTTGCTGCAGGTGTGGGATTCCATCATTTCACGGGTTTTTGCAATGGTGAACTCTAAAATTTCTTTCTTCATAGATGATTTCTCCTTTTCTTCTGAAAGTTATCTTTATTTTACCATAATAATCGAAAGAATGGGAAGAAGATTTCTTGAGTTTCCGTATTTTACAGTTTTCCTTCCGATTTAGGCATCCAGGCTCCGGTTTCCGGCTATAAGAGCGCACTAAGAGCCTGAAATGTTTCT
>ENA-UONU01001978-UONU01001978.1-human-gut-metagenome-genome-assembly--contig:-CS51-NODE-1978-length-13177-cov-23.692501_pt1 | contig 13177 bp, 12 predicted proteins | sample MGYA00242462_ERZ724009 | MGnify/ENA metagenome assembly ERZ724009 | reverse complement strand
AATTCGCTCGTAAAGTGTAAAGTATTTCATTGTCTACTTGACGGGGAGCACACCAAAATGTCCCGAAGTCCGGGGAGCGTGCCAACGCTGGAACACGCCGCAGGAATGGGGCAGGAAGCCTTTTCGGGGAGAACGGCAACGGAAAGCAAAATGGAGGAAACACATGAGAGAGAACCCATATAAACGACTGCCGCCCATAGAGCGCAAGCCGGACGGTTCCCTTTACCGCATGACACCGGCACAGAGGAAACAGGCGAACGCTCTGATCCGTCGGGAGTGCTGTTGCTGTGAGGACGGCAACTGCATTGTCCTTGACGATGGGGACACCTGCACCTGCCCGCAGACGGTTTCTTTCTCGGTCTGCTGTAAGTGGTTCCGCTGGGCGGTTTTGCCGCTGGACGGGACGCTGGAGGCGGAGATTTTCCGGGATAAGGACACGAAACGCTGCGCTATATGCGGACAAGCCTTTCTCCCAAAATCCAACCGGGCAAAATACTGTCCCGGCTGTGCCGCCAGAGTTCACAGGCGGCAGAAAACAGAAAGTGAACGGAAAAGGAGGTCTTGTGTGGACAGTTAGGGGCTGAAAAGTCCTTGATTTACAAGGCTTTACAAGCACAGAACAGGGGCAGGCAATAGAAACTACCGTCTGCCCCCAGAAACAGGCTTCTAACCGTCCACAAAACACGATATGACAAACACCATTTATATCCCCACCCGGCTTTTCAAACAGGCGGTTTCCCTCTCCCGGCAGGCCAGAGCCATTGAAGCCACGCTGGACGGCATTAACCCGCTGAATGCCGGAAAGAAAAAAGAGGAAGCCCTCTCCATGCTGAAAAAGTGGTTCCCACAGATGGAGAATTTCTCCGGGCAGTTGAAAAAATACAAGGTCACAATCGATGACCTGTTAGCGGAAAATGAAAAGCTGGAAGCAAGGGCCAAAGCCAGTGAAAAAGGCAAGATGAAAGATACGATGGAACGGGCAAAGCTGGAAAGCGAGCTGAAAGACATTCAGCGGCTGGTAGACCGTATCCCGCCGGAGGTGCTGGCAGAACTGAAACGGCAGCAGCGGCACACAAGGGAACGGTGATTGATGACAGAAAACATTTCACGCCGCAGCATGGCGGCACTGCACTTTGAAAATTAAATATGGAGGTACTATGGAGCATATCAGATACAAGAAAGAAACCGAAGTCGTGACTTTTCAAGGAAAGGAAATCACGCTGGAAAACCTCTCCCCGGTGTTCACGCCGGAGCAGGAAGCGGCAAAACGCCGGGAACTGGAACAGCAACTTTATGAGGTGTTCCGCAAGTATGCCGACAAACGGCAGAGTGAGGAAGCCGGGGCATAAGGTTTTCCGAAGCCATCGTTGATTTGCGGGGGTGCTGGCGGTATAATAAAACTGTCAGCAGCTCCGTTTCTTTTTTAAGAAAAGGAGCGACAATATGAATAATCGAATAGACGCAATCTATGCAAGACAATCGGTAGACAAAAAGGACAGCATTTCCATTGAAAGCCAGATTGAATTTTGCAAATACGAGTTGAAAGGCGGTAACTGCAAGGAATACACAGACAAAGGGTACAGCGGCAAGAACACAGACCGTCCGAAGTTTCAAGAACTGGTGCGGGACATCAAGCGGGGCTTGATTGCAAAAGTCGTGGTTTACAAGCTCGACCGTATCAGCCGTTCCATTCTGGACTTTGCCAACATGATGGAGCTGTTCCAGCAGTACAATGTGGAGTTTGTGTCCTCTACGGAAAAGTTTGATACCTCCACCCCGATGGGGCGGGCGATGCTGAATATCTGTATCGTGTTCGCCCAGCTTGAGAGAGAAACCATACAGAAGCGGGTAACGGACGCTTACTATTCCCGCAGCCAACGAGGTTTCAAGATGGGTGGAAAAGCCCCTTACGGCTTCCATACAGAGCCGATCAAGATGGACGGTATCAACACAAAAAAGCTGGTGGTAAACTCGGATGAAGCGGCAAATATCCGGCTGATGTTCGAGATGTACGCCCAGCCCACAACCTCCTACGGGGACATTACCCGGTACTTTGCCGAACAGGGGATTTTATTCAACGGCAAAGAGCTGATACGCCCCACGCTGGCGCAGATGTTACGCAATCCTGTCTATGTGCAGGCAGACCTTGATGTGTACGAATTTTTCAAAAGTCAAGGGACGGTCATTGTCAATGACGCTGCCGATTTTACTGGCATGAACGGCTGCTATCTGTATCAAGGGCGGGATGTGAAGCCCAGCAAAAAGAACGACTTGAAAGACCAAATGCTGGTACTGGCTCCCCATGAGGGCATTGTTCCCTCCGACATCTGGCTGACCTGCCGTAAGAAGCTGATGAACAACATGAAAATCCAGTCTGCCCGGAAAGCCACCCACACATGGCTGGCGGGAAAAATCAAGTGCGGGAACTGCGGGTATGCCCTTATGAGTATCTTCAATCCCTCCGGCAAGCAATACCTTCGCTGTACGAAACGGCTGGATAACAAGAGTTGTCCGGGGTGCGGGAAAATCATTACTTCGGAACTGGAAGCGGTTGTTTATCAGCAGATGATAAAGAAACTGGCAAGCTACAAGACGCTGACAGGCAGAAAGAAAGCGGCAAAGGCAAACCCGAAAATTGCCGCCCTGCAAGTGGAGCTTGCCCATGTGGACGGCGAGATTGAAAAACTGGTGGACAGTCTGACGGGCGCAAACAATGTGCTGCTCTCCTATGTGAATGTGAAGATAGCGGAACTGGACGGACGCAAGCAGGAACTTCTGGCGAGGATAGCGGAACTAACGGTGGAAGCCATTAGCCCGGAACAGGTCAGCCAGATTTCCGGCTACCTCGACACTTGGGAGAATGTATCCTTTGACGACAAACGGCGGGTGGTGGACTTGATGATTACCACCATAGCCGCCACAAGCGACAGCTTGAATATCACATGGAAAATCTGACGGGCGGAACCCCTCCCGTCAGATACCTACCCTGTGTAGTCCCTTGTAAACTGTACTTTCTTGTCTTTATCATCCAAATCAATTTTGTAAAGCAAATTCGCAAAAGAGATAATAAGCGGCTTATAATCGTTACACATTCCGGTGTCTGCTTTTCTATTTTTCCAAGAAATATACATATCAAATTCATTATCAGCAAACTTCGGCAATAATCCCATTATAGGATTAACAAGTAACTGCGTTGATGACAGCATAAGGTTAAGATAAGCTCCAAGTTCGTATTGTTGTGCTTCTGTCATAGCATCGTAGTCTGTTCCAAAGCTTTCTATCTTGGAAATAGCTTCTCTAAGCATTTTGCATTCATTGTTAATTCTTGAAGTGCGTTCACTCAGTTCAACTATGGCAAGTTTATATGATTTAACATCACGTTTGCTAATAAGCGTAAAGATGTCCTCTATTTTTTTCTTGTCGCTTGCGGATTTCCAAAACATCAATCCGCTCGCTATAAGAGCAACACCGGCAATTGCCCATCCAACAGGACCGGCAAGGGCAAGAAACGCATTGCCAGCAGCCATACCGCCACCGCCTGCTGCAAGTGCTCCTCCGCCAAGCCACGCCAAGGCAGCATTTGTAGCAGCAGCTCCACTCAATGTAGAAATAGCCGTACCGGTAGAAGCAACTCCAAAGGTTGTTGCAATTCCCATAGCTGCCGTAGGGCCGAGTGCAACCACTGCTACTCCTGCTCCTACACCAGCCGCACCTGCTCCCGCATTTTTTACTGCTGCCGCTCTATAATCGCTTTCAATTTTTTCAGCCTGTTGTTTCCAATTCAAGCGAATTTTCTTTAACTTTTCACATTCCAACTTTTTATCGGTAGGGATATTGCGAATTTCGTCAAAAAGTTCTTGAATATTATTTAATTCAACGCATAAGCTGTTTGAGTGTTCGCCAAGTTCTTCTATTTTTTTGTTGGTTTCATTTATAGCTGCTTGAGCTTCATCTTGTGCCAATTTTAATTTTGATTTTTTCTTATTGCACATAAAGAACCTCCTCGGAAGTATTGGTCTATTTCTGCCTTCGACTTTACCGATTTTTCGTTTGGTACATTACGCAATTCAGCAAGGCGTACTGACTTAATGAAAGCATCTTCATACAGTTCACTTGTTTGAAAGTCATTTACAAAGGTCAGCAATTCATTATCGTTATACGCTTCGGAAAGGGCTTTCAATCCTTCTATATAGTCATCGACAATGATGGTCTCTCGTTTTATGAATATGACATCAGCATTAGATTTTTTCGATTGTATTCCACGCTTTATTTCTCCATAAAGCGAAATCGTAAAGCGACCCACACCTATAATGTTGAATCGCAAGAAGAACTCTGCAATGTTAAAAGTGCCTCCACCAGCGGTTATTGCTCTAATCGAGGCATCTCCTATGTCTATTAAAAAGAATGTTCCGTGAGCCACTGTAAGCATTCGTTTTACAGTGGCATTAGAAAACGGTTCACAAGTTTTCCAAAGTAGAGACAAACTTTTATCTTCTTTGGGAATAGTAATGAAATATTTGATGAGACGTCTTATTGAATAAAGAAGTCTAACAACCATTTCATTAATAAACACAGGGATTGCTTGCGTGGTTTGGAATCGTACATCATATCCCTTTTCAAACATTTTCAAAGCAAGCTCATTAACCGATTTATCAAACTCGGATGCGGGAATTTTCAGTTTTCTCTTAATTGCAATTACGTCATTACTCCAAGCCCATATTGGAGAAGGTATACCCATTCCTCTGCCTTTACTACTTGAAGAACCTGACACATCAGAAATCAAATGACCAATCCAATTTGCTATCCCGCAAAATATCTTGCTTGGAATATTATCTCCGTGCAACTCAAATTTGCCATCTGAATTATTGAGAGAGATAAGTTCTCCATTTGATACAAAATCCGATGTATTGGTAAACTGATTGAGAATTGAAAAGAACAATCCTAACAAGGTCGGATTATGTCCCAATGATTTGAAATGATGATTGCTTGGTGTCAAATTTATCAAATCACGAAATATTCCGCCGCCAACACTTTGGTCATAAGGAATCTTAAATTGCTTCTCAAGGTATCCAATCGCAGACGATAGAGAGGTATTATCGCCTGAATAGCCACAGAATTTAGCAAAACTAATCGTTCTATCGGCAAACCATTTATCCGTAATTTCTCCTAAAGGGGATTCTCCCGGTTTGCCCACAAGGAATACATCAATCAAACCGCACAAAGCTCCTGAGCTGGCAGCTAAAATATAATCATATTTATCACATTCCGGAGTAAGAGCTTTTATCGTATCAAGCGTTTCATTGAGTTGTTCTTCCAGATTGAGCCGTTCATCATTTGCATCAATAAGTGCATCAGATATTGTATTAGGAAATATATATTTTCCTTCATCAACATCTAATTCAAGCAAGATAGCTTTATTGTTTTCCAAATTTATTTCAACTCCTTCCCAAAAGAACAATCCTGCCTTTTATAAAATGAAACTCTTTGCTTCATCAATTTTTCATTATTCCAATTCAAAACAAGACTGTACAATGCCATCTAACTGCTCTCTAATCATTGAAAAGTCGCAGTCCAAATCAAGCGTTTTTACAGAAATAGCATTGCCGCCCATTTTGTATTCGTTGTTTGGTAACACTACTTCGTCTGTCTTTGCATAGAGCAGCATTCCGGACACATTTCCGGTTCTCTCTGTATCAAGGTTTTTTACATAAGTAAATATCTGATACAGATTCCCCGAATGTAAGGTGTTTACATCATATTGCTTCTGCGTTGTATGAGAGTAATATTTTGCGTCGATTACCAATGTCTTATCGCCTTGTTTCAGCATAATATCACTCTGCATAACAGGCAGCATTTCTCTGTAATCATCATCGGTATCCCAAGGAATTTGAGACGCCGACGCTTTTATTTCAGGATGTTCCTTCCTGTAATACTCAAGAATAAACTTTTCATATAGCCTGCACATACGCTGTTCGTCGAGGAAGTCCATCAACTTTGTGCTTCCGTCAGAAGTTGTCTGCAACAACCCTTTCAGTATCAGGTAACAAATCGAAATCAGCATTTGGTATGTCTGATTGTTCTTGTTGAATTGTAGCTTCCAGTTTATACTTTCTCGGTTCAATGGCTCTACCTCTGAGAAATAGATGAGAAGTTTACGAAGCTGCTTTTTTCTGTCCTTGCTGATACTGCTTCTTACAAGAGTATCCATAGTCGTGCGGATAATTCGATTCATATATGAGTTTACGGAAAACTCGTCATAATTACACACCAACTGCTTTTTAAGCATTGATTGCTCTTTTACCGAAGCGGAAATATCTATCTTGCCACGGAGAGCTGACAAAGACTCTGTTTGAAGCACATATTCTTTACCTAATCCTCTTTTGATTTGCAACGAGACTCCCTTAATGAGAATGGCTGCACATAATTCAGCGACATTATCAAATTCTTCAGTCGCCACCAGTTTATATCCCTGCTCATTCAAGACTTGAAACGCATATGAAAGCATATAGTATATGTTTTGAATGCGTATCATTTTATTGCACTCCTTAAGGTCGCAGACCAGTCTCTTACCTTTGTAGGTTCATCAAACCAATATTCCTTGATTAACGGTATCACTTCATACTCCACAACAGATTTGAGCCATTCATCGGTAATTTCATCGTCAGTACAGAAGTAACTATGTCCAATTCTGAAACCGTCTCCTAACGACTCGTCTGATGAAATTGTATTGTTAAGGGACTCGACAACGGTTATCAAGCTTTCCAGTTTTGGAGAGTTCTTTTCCGCCAAGTAATTCTTGAAACCTTCCGAAGAAAAAGCCGGTGCAAAATCAAAGAATGCGAACCTTCTTCTTAACGCATAATCCATAAGTGCAAGGCTTCTGTCCGCTGTGTTCATCATTCCGATAATTCTCACATTCTGAGGAACTGTGAACCATTCGTTTGAATAGAGCAGTTTTATCTTTTCGCCACGCTTGTCTTTCTCAATCAACATCATCAACTCGCCGAGAATTTTACTCAAATTACCACGGTTGATTTCATCAATGATGAAGACATAAGGTCTTTCATTATCTTCTTCCGCTTCCTTGCAGAACTTGTAGAACGCACCGTTTTCAAGTTCAAATCCTTCTTTTGAAGGTCTGTATCCCTGAATAAAATCTTCATAAGAGTAGCTTTGGTGGAACTGCACCATCGCTACACGACTGGTGTCTTTCTGTCCCATTATGGAATAGGCAAGTCTCTTTGCGGCGAAAGTTTTGCCCACACCCGGAGCACCCTGCAAAATAACATTGTTTTTTGCCTCAAGCAATTCCGTCAGGGTGTTATATGTATCTTCGTCCATATACACTTCATTCAGAAAATCGTCCTTTGAATATGGCGGATACTTGATTTCTTTCTGTTCCGACACTTCTTCCGGCGAGTCTTCTGCGAACAAATCAAGGAGCTTCTGAACATAATCGGGATAAGCCGATATGTTGGTAAGTGTTTTCATAACAGCCTGTCCGGGGTGTTCCCATTCGCCGTTATTCTGCCAGTCAACTTTTCTTATATGTTTATATGTATCTCTTGATGAATCGTAAATATAATCGGAAGTCACAACACCTCTGCCGATTATTTTGTGCATTCCTTTTTTAACGAAAACCACATCGCCGACTTTAATTTCGTTTGCGAACTGCCATAGGCAATGAGCATTATTCTTGTAGGAATAGCTTGCGTCATAGACTTTCTTCATAAATTCTTTGATTTCTTCCTTAGAAGCAAAGTCTTTCAGGTTGGTTACTTCGTCCCAGCCTATCCCCATAATGCCATTCTTGAAAAACTCGTCCCACATACAAGCATTATCGCCGGGAGAATAAATCCAGTAATCTGTTTCTTTCACATTTGAGTCAACGGTTTTTGTCGGAGGTTCTTCCGGTTTTCCCGCTTGGCTGCTTTTCCACGCACAATAAGAAAGCTCAGGGAAGCTGTGGTATTCGTATTCTTTCTGATTGAGAGCATTCTTTGCCTGCTCACACATAAACAGATAACTTGTTCCGTCAGGCAAGCCTTTATTTATATCAGAAAAGATTGTCGTAAAATAGTGCGGCATATTATCGACATCAGTAATAAAGGCTCTGTTGGTTGAGTCTAAATTGATGAACGTATAAGGTCTTACCCAATAAAGCCCCATTGTAATATTCCACTTAATCATCTTCTGCTTTGTAACTGTGTCATATGCAGCAATGAAAGCGTTTTTATTTTCTGCGGAAGCTTCATCAGAGTAGGCAATGGCTTTTTCAAGCAAATTACACAGATTATATATATCGTTGAAAACTGTTTTTCAAATTGCTCCAACAAAGCAATTCGATTGGCATTGGTAATTCCTTTATTAAATGAACCGAAGATAGTAAAAGGGCAAATATCCTCGTATGTCTCTTTGCCTTTTTCCTTAAATGGAAAGTTCATTCCTGCGTCTGAGAAAATTGTTTTCAGTTTTTCAATTAACTCGCTGCGGTTATTTTTATATTCTAATAGAGCGGTAGCCAGCTCCATATAGAAGTTTGTCCATTGAAATTTAGTATCCATAATCGTCCTCCGTTACCTTATGCGTCCATCATATTATCCGTCCAAAGTTCACACTGTGTCATAACTGTCTGAACAGCGTCCTCCATACCTTCCGGCGGATACTTGTGCTTTTTCAAAAGTTTCTTGATAAGCATACGCATTTTTGCTCTTGCAGACTCACGCTTTTGCCAGTCTATCGTTTTATTCTTACGGAGCGTATCAGCAAGCTCCTTTGTAATGGCAATCAGTTCATCGTTTTCGTAGAAATCCTTAATTGCTTGCGGCTTTGTTAATGCGTCATAGAAAGCAAGCTCATCAGCAGTTAGTCCGAGCTTGTCGCCCTCTTTTTGTGCTGCGGCAATTTGCTTTGCCAATTTCAGCATTTCTTCAATTACTTCTTCATTGGTCAGCATACCGTTGAGATACGCATTGAGAGAACGCTGCATAATCTCGCTAAATTTTTCGGACTTAACCACATTCGTCCTGCGATATACCGAAACCTGCTCCGCAATCAGTTTTTTCAGGAGTTCAACAGCAAGGTTCTTTTCCTTCATATTGGCGACTTCCTGAAGGAACTTCGGGTCAAACAGAGAAAACTCCTCTTTAATGTCTGAGAACAGGTTGATAACGCCGTCGCTCTTAATACTCTGTTTCAAAAGTTCATTGATTCTTGCGTTCATTTCCGGCAAGGAAATCTTCTTGCCAATGCCTGTATTTGTCAGCCTGAGTACCAATACACGCACGGACTCGAAAAATGCTGCTTCAAAGCGGCTGTCCTCATCAACCAAAGAAGAACAGAGAGATAATGCCTGATGAAGCATAAGGGCTTCTTTTACGAAAGAGTCTTTCTCATCAACTCTTTCTCTGCCCATAATGAAGTTGACTGCACCGCTGATAGTCTTTGCTCTTTCAAGGTCTGTGCCGTTTTGGAACTTGGAATAATCATATCCGTGGAATTTGTCACGGCAAACAGACAACTTTTCCAAGAACTTCGGATAAGCAACCTTAGCAACATCAGTATCGCCGTAGTTCTTCTTGTCACGGGAGGTGTAGTCATTCATTGCCTGCTTCAAGGCTGTGGCAATGCCCACATAGTCAACAACAAGTCCGCCTTCTTTATCTCTGAACACACGATTTACACGGGCGATTGCCTGCATAAGATTGTGTCCGGACATAGGCTTGTAAACATACATCGTGGCAAGAGACGGCACATCAAATCCGGTCAGCCACATATCAACAACAATAGCGATTTTCAAAGGACTGTTATTGTCTTTGAATTTCTTTGCAAGCTCGTCCTTGTGGTGTTTATTTCCGATAATCTGTCGCCATTCTTCCGGGTCATTATTACCGGAAGTCATAACGACTGCTACCTTTTCCGTCCACGCAGGGCGAAGCTCCAATATACGCTTGTAAATCTTCATAGCGATAGGGCGGGAATATGCAACAATCATCGCCTTACCGGTCAACAGGTTTTCACGGTTATTCTCGTAGTGGTCGAGAATATCGCAAACCAAAGAATTTATTGTATTATCATTTCCGAGAACAGCTTCCATCTGTCCAAGCTCACGCTTGCTCTTTTCAATAACTTCCTCATCTGCATTGGCTGCCATAATGTCATACTCGGCGTCAATCAGTTTTAAGGTTGCTTCATCAAGGTTGAGCTTAATTACACGGCTCTCATAGTAAACCGGGCGTGTAGCACCGTCCTCGACAGCCTGCGTCATATCGTAGATGTCAATGTAATCTCCGAATACCTCACGGGTACTGCGGTCTTTGGAGGAGATAGGAGTACCTGTAAAGCCAATATATGTAGCGTTCGGTAAGGTGTTGCGGATAATACGGGCTGTGCCGATAACACGCTTGGCAACATCTTCGCCTTCTTCGTTCTTGGTAATCTTTATTTTCTCGGCGAGTCCGTATTGACCTCTGTGTGCTTCATCAGCCATAACAACGATGTTGTGGCGTTCAGAAAGAGGTTCGTGTGACTCCTCAAACTTTTGCATTGTGGTAAAGATAATGCCGTTTGCCTGTCTGCCGGCAAGCAGAGTTTTCAAGTGTTCACGGCTTTCTGCGTGCATAGGCTCTTGTCTTAAAAAGTCCTTACACTTTGCAAACTGTCCGTAAAGCTGGTCGTCAAGGTCGTTTCTGTCGGTCAGTACCACGATTGTCGGGCTGTCTAATGCTTCCTGCAATAAATGGGCATAGAACACCATAGAAAGCGATTTTCCGCTTCCTTGTGTATGCCAGAACACACCGCCTTTACCGTCGGTAACGGTAGCGTGTTTTGTGGATTCAATCGCTTTTCTTACTGCAAAATACTGATGATAGCCGGCAAGAATTTTGAATGTATTGATACCCTCATTTGAAAAGCAAATGAAGTTCTTTATAATGTCGAGAAGTCTTTCTTTTTGGAACATACCCTCAAAGAAAGTATCAAACTGGGCATACTGTGTGTTTTCATAGTCGCCGTCTTTTGTTTTCCACTCCATAAAGCGGTCTTCACCGGAGGTGATCGTACCCGCTTTGGAGGTCAACTGGTCGCTCATAACGCAAATAGCATTGTAAATGAACATAGACGGGATTTCCTGCATATAGTTACGGAGCTGCCTGTACGCTTCGGAAGCGTCCGTTTCTTCACGGGAAGGAGATTTTAGCTCAACCAAAACAACAGGTAAACCGTTCAAAAAGAGAATTACATCCGGGCGTTTGTTGCTGTTCTCAATGAAAGTCCATTGATTAGCGACGATAAAGGAGTTGTTGTCGGGATTTTTGTAGTCAACAAGATAGACGATAGAGGAACGCTCCTCGCCGCCAACAAAAAATCTTACAGGAATACCGTTTTGCAGATAGTCCATAAAGACTGCGTTTTTCTGCACAAGCTCTCCGTTTTCAAAGTTCTTCAGTTTGAATAAGGCGTCTTGAATGGCGTCATCAGGCAGACCTCTGTTCAAACGATACAGAGAGTCAAGCAGAACCTCCTCATATAATGGACTGTAAAAATCCCTTTCAATATCGGGACCGTATGCGTACTCGTATCCCAAATCATTTCTAAATAGCTCGATTACAGAGCTTTCATAATCGGCTTCGGTATATAATCCCGGCATAAATCTCTCTCCTTTACAGATTTATCATAATATAATTCTCAATTTTTGTGGTCTCCCGGCAGGCGACATATTGTAAACAATAATTTAGCGGCTTAATCCTTGAGTTTGTTATATTGCTTTTTCCAAGCTCTTGACGGCTTTTTGCATATACAATCCGCAAAAGAAAAAGCACAGATGTTTGGTAAGCCGTTATTTCCGCATATATCCGGATTGTTGGCTCTGCAACCATAGGTCTGTTGTTCGGTATCTTGTGGGTTAAGTGGTGCATTAAATGGTATTGAGAGGTCTTTCTTATTCATAATCTACCTCCGACATATCAATTTCACCGTTCATCAGTTTAGGAAGCAGAGTATCTCTTGTTGCGGCAAGTTTTTTATTCTCTATTCGATTTGATATAATCATTTCATAGATCGGCTGAAGCAAAGCACCTATGCGGTTATAGTCAGCTTCATTTGGAATAAGAACTTCTGCTTTTGCAAGCTCATCTCGTTTAATATGACCCATTGTCGTGGCTTTATCGGCGGCAACAGCTACAAAGCGGTCAAGGTGGTGCTTTGTCCAAGCATAATAAAACCATTTGTCATATTTGCTTGATGTGACCTTGAATAAATGTTGATTCAAACCGCAGATACCGCCACACCAAAGGTCAACCAATAAACTACCCGACCAAGAAAAAATGACATCGCCATCGTGAATGATATAATCGGATTTAATACTTGGAGAGCATAACTCGCTATTATCATCACAACACCCTTGACGAAGTTCCTTGATTTTAAGAACCGGAATGCCACTTTCGTCAGCGGTTGGACGATATTTTTGCATAGCAAGACCATTTAGATAGTCCGCAATGTCTATCAAACTGGCTTGCTTCCAGCCTTCGGGTAGCGTATCAAGCGATAAAAACTCATTTGCGAATATTGCCTGAGCGTGCTGCTCTAAATTATTGTTTAGAATATGTCGCCTGCCGGGAGACCACAAAAATTGAGAATTATATTATGATAAATCTGTAAAGGAGAGAGATTTATGCCGGGATTATATACCGAAGCCGATTATGAAAGCTCTGTAATCGAGCTATTTAGAAATGATTTGGGATACGAGTACGCATACGGTCCCGATATTGAAAGGGATTTTTACAGTCCATTATATGAGGAGGTTCTGCTTGACTCTCTGTATCGTTTGAACAGAGGTCTGCCTGATGACGCCATTCAGGACGCCTTAGGTATCCACGAATGTCGTCCGTCACAATGTGCTTAACATCTTTGTTCAGCTCATTGAGCATTGCTTCAATGGTTGCCTTGTAGTATTTAAGAGATTTCTCGGAACAGCCCTCAATTCGTTTTGCCGATAAGAACAGCTCCACATAGTCCTGTTCCGAGTTATTCTCTTGGTTTTGCTTCTCGGCTACCTCGTACTTTGCAAGGGTATATTGTAAAACCTCCTGCAATTTCTCATTTTGTGCGTTATTCAGGAAAGGTAACATTCCCTGAATAACATCTTTGATTAAATCTTGTTTCACAGTCAATTCTCCTT
>ENA-UONU01001976-UONU01001976.1-human-gut-metagenome-genome-assembly--contig:-CS51-NODE-1976-length-13197-cov-6.590321_pt1 | contig 13197 bp, 10 predicted proteins | sample MGYA00242462_ERZ724009 | MGnify/ENA metagenome assembly ERZ724009 | reverse complement strand
CATTATGATGAAGAAATTCCGGCAGCTGGGGGCCACCGTGGGCCTCCTGCTCCTGATGGTCCTGCTGCTGATCTCGGTGTATACCTATGTGCTGTACCAGAATTTCAGCCGCAATATGCTGGAGGCGGCGCTGACCCGTGATACCACCTGCGCCGACGCCATCCACCGGCTGGTGTCCGACGAGTTCACACGGGAGGATTTTGATGACCCCGCCATCTGGAGCGACATGACCTCGCCTCGCTATCTGGAACTGCAAAAGACCCTCAATCAGCTGCGGACCCTGAACTCCACCCGGTATCTCTACACCGCCAAGCTGGGGGAGGACGGGCAGCCTGTCTACCTCATCGACGGTCTGGATCTGGGGGCGGAGGACTTTGCCTACCCCGGCACCCGCATCGAGGAGGAGATGGCCCCCTATATCCAGACGGCGCTGTCTGGAGAGCCCGTGTATTCTCGTGATGTAGTGGATACCACGTGGGGTCCCATTTTCACGGCCTGCTACCCGGTGAAGGATGAAAATGGCCAGGTCATGGGTGCTCTGTGCGTGGAGATCGCCATGAACACCACCTATCAATTTTTGAAGAGAAGTAGTCAGACCACCGTAAGTGTGGCTCTGGCCAGCGGTATGGTGGCAGCGTTGCTGAGCATGAGCATCTACCTGTACCTGCGGTGGCAGCGGATGGCGGAGGCCCGGCAGCAGGTGCTTTTGCAGAACGCCGTGGTAGCCGCCGATGCCGCTAATCAGGCTAAGAGTACCTTCCTCTTCAATATGTCCCACGATATCCGCACCCCCATGAACGCCATCATCGGCTATGCCGATCTGGCGGAGAAGCACCGGCAGGAGCCGGAACGGCTCCAGGGCTATCTGAAGAACATCCAGATCAGCGGCGAGAAGATGCTCTCCATCATTGACAACGTGCTGGAGCTCTCCCGCATCGAGAGCGGCAAGGTGACGCTGGAGGAGACGGCGGTGGAGGCCGGCAGCATCTTTGAGTCCTGTGTCGTCATGGTGCAGCCGGAGCTGGAGCGTAAGCACCAGACCATGACAGTGGAGAAGCATACGCCCAATCCCTATCTGTATATGGATACCTCCCGCATTTTGGAGGTGATCCTGAATCTGGTGAGCAACGCCATCAAATATACCGGCGATGGCGGACATATCCGCTGTGCCATCCGCCAGCTGCCCAGCGACCGAGAGGGCTGGTGCGTGCAGGAACTATCCGTGGCGGACAACGGCATTGGCATGAGTGAAGAGTTTCAGCAGCATATTTTTGAAGCCTTTGCCAGAGAGCGCTCCAGCACCGTCAGCGGCGTGGCGGGCTCCGGCTTGGGCATGGGCATCGTGAAGAAGCTGGTGGATCTGATGAACGGCAGCATCGATATCCAGAGCAAGCTGGGGGAGGGCTCCACCTTCACCGTCTACATCCCCTGCCGTCTGGCCCGACAGGAGGATGCCGTGCCCAAGCGTGCCGCAGAGCGGGTGGATAAGACCGGCCTTGCCGGGCGGCGTATCCTGCTGGCAGAGGACAACGACCTTAACGCCGAGATCACCGCTGAGCTCATGGGCGAGGAGGGTCTGCTGGTGGATCGGGCGGAAAACGGTGCCCACTGTCTGGAAATGCTGGAGAAGGCTCCGGCGGGGATGTATGACGCCATCCTCATGGATGTGCAGATGCCGGTGTTGGACGGCTACGAGGCCACCCAGAAGATCCGGCGGCTGACGGACCCGTGGCGGGCCAATATCCCCATTATCGCCATTACGGCCAACGCCTTTGCCGAGGACCGTCAACGGGCGCTGGAGGTAGGCATGGACGATCATGTGGCAAAGCCCATTGATATGGCCAAGCTGATCCCGGTGCTGCAAAAGCAGCTACACAAGCACGATGGGGAAGCGGAAGAAAAGCGTTTCTCTCAAAGTGCCCCTTAAAGACGTGTAGTGAGAAGCCCTGAAGAAGTAAAATAATAAAAGAGCCACACCCGCACGGAAGTGACCCCCAAAAGTTAGACAAAAACAAGAATTAAGCGGCCTGAACGGTCTGAATCCTGTACTGCACAGGGCTCAGGCCGTTTAGTTTTAATTTGATTCTGTGGTATTCCCTTTGGCCTATAAACACACCCCATTTGTTGGACAGCATACCATACTGTCCAACAAATGGGGTGCAGTTCATAGGTGACGCACCGCTCTTTTTGATTCCTCGAATCGCCGTCTCTCTCCCCAGGGAGCAGCGCTCTGCGCCGGAGGAAGTAGTAGCCGTATCCCACGGCGTCCGCCAGAAACCAGCCGATAGGGATAGCGGCGTTGACGCCCACGGCCCCGCCAGCGCATAGGCCAGCGCCACACGGGTCCTCCGCTGCCATAGGCAGGGCAAACAGCAGCAGTCCCCGAGTGATGCTGCCACGGGTCATATCACGATACATAGCTTCCTCACAGAAACATATATGATACGACGCATTATACTCCCGCCGCCGGAAAAAGACAAGTCATCCTTCTGCTTGCACCGGGAGAGGGAGTGTGGTATACTTTACTCTGTACCATTATACTGGCAGGAGGGAAGCTATGGCCGGAAAGAACGAATATACGGTTTTCGACTATCTCCAGTGGAGAGGAGATCTGACGTTGCAGCAGGACCCCTTCAATGAGGTGGACAATCTGGTGCTGTGCATCATCGCCTACATCAACCTTCGGAAGATCGACCGCCTGTGGAGCAAGAACCCTAAGGACGCCATGCCCATCGGGGACGTATGCGCCCGGCTGACAGCGGCGGATGAACAGCTGGGCTTGTCGTCGCTGGACTATATCCCGGTGATGCGGGCGGCGGCGGAGACGGAGCGGTTCCGGGATACCCGGTTGTTCGCCTTTGAGAGCCGCAATGACGAGGCGAAGCAGATGCAGTTTGCCGCCGTGTCCTTCCTGCTGCCGGACGGCAGCGTGTTCATCTCCTATCGGGGGACGGATACCAGTCTGGTGGGCTGGAAGGAGAACTTCAACATGAGCTATCTGGAGACGGTGCCGGCACAGGCCCGTGCCACGGAGTACGCTAAGGAGGTGATCCGGGCCTGCAAGCACCGTCCCTACCGCATCGGTGGCCACTCCAAGGGCGGGAATCTGGCGGCGTGGGCGGCGGTCCATCTGCCGGAGAAGCTTCAGGGCAAGCGCCTGTTGGCGGCCTATAACAACGACGGGCCGGGCTTCCACGCCGACCTGCTGGATACCCCCGCCTACCGGCGGGTGGAGGATCGGCTCCACACTTATATCCCGGAATCCTCCATCGTGGGGGTGCTGCTGGTTCACGCCGAGGACTACGACGTCATTGACAGCACCAGCCACGCCGCCATGCAGCATGAGGCACTGTCGTGGCAGGTGATGGGGAACCGGTTTGTGCATCTGGGCCAGCGCTCCCAGCTGGGGCAGATGTCCGACGACGTGCTGCGGGAGTGGCTGGACTCCGTGTCTCAGGAGGACCGGGAAGCCTTCTGCGACGCCCTGTACAGCATCCTCTCCATGGGTGGCCGTGCCAAGACCTTCGAGGATCTGCGCAAGGGCGGGCTCTCCGGCTGGGCGGCCCTGTGGAAGGAGTATGCCGGAGCCGACGAGAGAAAGAAGCAGATCCTGACGGAGGTGTTCGGGCGGCTGGCCATCGACGTGAAGGATGAGCTGATGAAGGCGGCGGGGCAGGGCCTGCGGTCCGCCGGACACGGCATCCGGACGGTGGGACAGAACCTCATGGGCCGCCGTGAACCGGATAAAACACAGACAAAATAGAGCAAGATAGAACGACCCGTCGGAGGAGACACAAAACCGGGCTTCGGCCCGCAAGAAAGGACAAGAAAGGAACAACGCCATGAAACTGAGCTTTTACGGAGCAGATCAATGTGTCACCGGCAGCTGCCATTGTCTGGAGGTGGGCGGCAAGCACATCCTCATTGACTGCGGCCTGCAGCAGGGCCGGGACGAGATCGATAACGCCAGCCTGCCTTTCCACCCGGGCCAGATCGACTATGTGCTGGTGACGCACGCCCATATCGACCACTCCGGCCGTATCCCCATGCTGATCAAGCAGGGCTTTCAGGGCCGTATCCTCACCACTCGCCTGACGGCGGATCTGCTGGATATCATGTTGCAGGACTCCGCCCATATTCAGGAGAGCGACGCCGAGTATAAAAACCGTAAGAACCAGCGGGCGGGCCGCCCCATGGAGGAGCCGCTGTACACGGTGGAGGATGCCATGCGGGTGCGGGAATTCATGGATACCTGCGAGTACGGCCAACAGATCCACATCTGTGACGGTGTAGACGCCGTGTTCATCGACGCCGGCCACCTGCTGGGCTCTGCCAGCATCCGCCTGACCCTCACCGAGGGCGGCGAGACGAGGACCATCGTCTTTTCCGGCGATATCGGCAACGTGGATCAGCCCATCATCCGGAACCCCCAGTTCTTCACCGGGGCAGACTATGTGGTGATGGAGAGCACCTACGGCGACCGCAACCACACGGAGGTGTGGAGCTATACCGACGAGCTGGCCCAGATCATCGACGAGACACTGGGCCGGGGCGGCAACGTGGTGATCCCCGCCTTCGCCGTGGGCCGCACCCAGGAGCTGCTGTACTTTATCCGGGAGATCAAGGATAAGAATCTGGTGAAGTCCGTGAAGGACTTCCCGGTGTATGTGGACAGTCCTCTGGCCAAGCGGGCCACCACCATCTTCTGCGGCGACCTGCGGGGCTATCTGGACGAGGAGGCGCTGGCGCTGGTGCAGGACGGCACCCATATGTTCAACTTCCCCGGCCTGCACTTGACGGAGACGGTGGAGGAGTCCAAGCTGCTGAATATGGACCGCACCCCCAAGGTGATCCTGTCCGCCTCCGGTATGTGCGACGCAGGCCGCATCCGGCACCACCTGAAGTATAACCTGTGGCGGCCGGAGAGCAGCATCGTGTTCGTGGGCTTCCAGTCTCCCGGTACGCTGGGCCGTACCCTGCTGGACGGCGCTCCCAGTGTGAAGCTGTTCGGTGAGGAGGTAGCCGTCCGGGCCAAGGTGGTGAATTTCCAGGGCCTCAGCTCCCATGCCGACCACGACCATCTGGTGAATTGGATCAGCCAGTTCAAGGAGCCCAAGCCCCAGCACGTTTTCGTGGTCCACGGCGACCGGGAGGTGGCGCCGGTGTTTGCTCAGACGGTGACGCAGTTGGGCTTTGCCGCCCACGCCCCCCAGTATACGGAGTCCTATGACCTGCTGACCTGCCGCCAGCTGGAGGCAGGCTACCTGCCGGAGCGGAAGAAGCCCGCTTTCGAGGGCGCACCCCGCACCACGGCGGCCTATCAGCGGCTGGTGCAGCTGGGCGATGCCCTGCTGGGGCTCATTCGCCGCAGCAAGGGCCGGGACAACAAGACGCTGGCGTCCTTTGCCGAGTCGCTGCGTAAGCTGATCGAAAAGTTCGAGTTTTAACGGCCCGCCGATGGCCGGATAGGAGGCGGTGTCCATGCAGATGGAGAGCTTGTCATGGTGCTTGGGCCAGCTGGGGCCGGTGCGCCCGCTGGGCAGCACCCTGCGCTTTCCCGACGGGGAGGAGTGGTACGCCTTCGGCCTTACCACCAACCGCTGGTATCGCCAGATGTCCCTCCTGATCGCCATGCCGCAGGATTCCCAACGCTGGAGGATGTGCGGCGATGCCGTGCTTCGGCTGGGGCCGCAGGCGTATCAGGTGGCCTGGTGAGCATCTTCTCCCCGCTGTATACCGATTTGGGCGGAACGCATCTGGACGGCGATAGGCTGCTGCAGCTGTGCCTTTTGCTCCACGGGGAGCATACGCTGCCGAGCTGGATGAAGGAGCTGGAGCCGGGGCAGCTGAACCTGCTGGAAATTCGGCTGTAGCCCATGCCGCAGGTGGTGCTGCCGGATGGCCGCCGCTGGGATCTGACCGCCCCGCTGACGGGCCTCTGCTGAGCCGCATGGCCCCTGCACCACGGTATTCTTCTCTGAATGCATGATTCCCACGGCCGGTTCACAAGCTGGCCGTGGGAATCCGTAATGCCCCCGGGTAGTCAATCTCGCAAGGAGTCGCCAAGTCACCCGCCGGAAATAAGAAGAAAATCCCCATATCAAAGGAGGGCCGCTATGCCCGCATTGGAGAAAAATCATATATACCGCAGTACCATCGAGGGCTACTCCAGTGAGGGGCTGGGCGTGGCCCGCATCGACGGGCAGGTGGTGTTCGTCCACGACGCCGTCCGGGGCGAGGACTGCGACATTCTGGTGATGAAGGTGCTGAAAAACGTGGCCTTCGGCAAGCCGGTCCTGCGCCATAGCACCTCCCCCTACCGGCAGGAGCCGGACTGTCCCTACTATGGCCGCTGCGGCGGCTGCGACTTCCGCCATCTGGACTACGCCGAGGAGCTGTGGGCCAAGCGCCAGCGGGTTCAGGATGCCCTGACCCGATTGGGCGGCAGCGACGTGACCGTGGAGGAAATCTTGGGTGCCGCACAGCCCCTGCGCTACCGCAATAAGAGCCAGTACCCGGTGTCCGCCGACGGCAGGGTGGGCTTTTATCGGGCCCGCAGCCATCAGGTGGTGGAGGTGGAGCACTGCCTCCTCCAGAAGCCGCAGGCGGATGCACTGGCGGCGGCCCTGCGGCAGTATCTGGCGCAGTATCATGTGCCGGGATACGACGAGACCACCGGCCGGGGGCTGGTGCGGCACCTGTATGTGCGGAGCAACTGTAAAGACGAGAGCCTTGTGTGCTTGCTGGTGAACGGCGAAAGCCTCCCCTACGAGACGGAACTGGTGGCCCTGCTGCGTCAGGCGGCACCACAGACCGTGGGCGTGGTGCTGGGGGTCAATACCCGCCCCGGCAACGCCATTCTGGGGGATCGCTACCGCACTCTTTGGGGGGAGGGCGCTCTGACGGACGTGCTGTGCGGTCGGACGGTCCGGCTGTCGGTGCCGTCGTTTTATCAGGTGAACCACCCCCAGGCAGAGGTGCTGTACGGCAAGGCGCTGGAGTTCGCCGGTCTCACCGGTACGGAGCTGGCGGTGGATTTGTACTGCGGCGCAGGCACCATCACGCAGGTGCTGGCCCGGCAGGCCCGCCATGTCATCGGCGGCGAGATCGTGCCGGAGGCCATCCGGGATGCACGGGCCAGCGCCCGGCGCAACGGCGTGGAGAACGTGGAGTTTCTGGGGGGGACGCCGCCGACGTGGCGGCGGAGTTGGCCCTGCGGCAGCTGCGGCCGGATGTCATCTGCGTGGACCCGCCCCGGAAGGGACTGGCCCCGGAGGTCATCGCCTCCATCGCCGCCATGGCTCCCCGGCGGGTGGTGTATGTCTCCTGCGACCCCGGCACGCTGGGCCGGGATGTGAAGCGCTTTGCCGAGATGGGCTACCTCGCCCGCCGTGCCGTGGCCGTGGACCTCTTCCCCCGCACTCGCCATGTGGAGACTGTATGCTTATTGTCCAAACTTCAAAGCAAGGAACATATCGAGATCGAAGTGAAGATGGACGAGTTGGATTTGACTTCGGCGGAGAGTAAGGCAACCTACGAGGAAATCAAGGCGTATGTTCTGGAACATACCGGTTTGAAGGTCAGTAGCCTTTATATCGCACAGGTAAAGCAGAAACACGCCATTATTGAGCGTGAGAACTACAATAAGCCGAAATCCGAGGATACCAGGCAGCCGAAATGCCCGCCCGAAAAGGAAACGGCAATTACTGAGGCATTGAAGTATTTTGGAATGATTTAGCAAAAATTTGAGAATTGATTAATCCTTAATGAACGGCGGCTGCGAGTCAAATCTCTGCCGCCGTTTCGCTGTTCGCAAACCTGATAGTTGCAAAGGTTTTAACAATCATCCAAGTGCATAGTTTCGTATAGTCGTGCGAAACTATGTTGTTGTTTGTAGAAAGTTGTGATATAATATGCGAAACAGTGAGTTTTGGTTCTTAAGGAGGATGTTAATTTGACTATTTCATATAACCGGCTTCGGAAACTATTAGTTGACAGGAAAATGAGTAAAGCGGACTTGAGAAAAATCGCAGGTATTGCTCCAAATACAATGACCAAACTTCGTCGCGATCAAGAGGTAACACTTACTGTATTGGGACGAATATGTGATGTGCTTAATGTAAACATTGGTGATATTATGGAATTTTTGCCGGAAATTTCTCAAAATGATACTTCCGGCAATTACGATGCAGAAAAATAAACTTAGAAGGAGCTGTTAAAATGGGAATTTACATCGGAATAATTGAGAAAAAAGGTTATGATCCAACTGTTTTCTTTAATTTTAAGCCAATAGCGGAAATTCAAAGTACACAAGTAATTCAGCTCACTGCTCAAGAACAAGAGGCATTGTTGCCAGAATCAGAAAAACGAAATATTTGTTTTACTTACAGTTGGAATGTTGATAATGAGCGCCGCCGAATGGACGCTAATTTCTCTGAAAAATCACTCGTTCTCTTTGAGTTCACCTTGGAGGATTTGCAGCCCAACTTTAAGGCCAATGGAGACAGAAACCAAACCGGATACAAGGTTTCTGCCATGGAAATGTTAGATGAAGGTAAAATCCGCCCGGTTGGAAATTTTGGCGTATACTTTGCTGTACGCAAGAACGAAGTGGTTTCTGATTTTACCAATGACACAATTGTGGAAATTGAATCACCGTGTGTGCTGGCAGGTAATCAGGTTTTTATTGAAATGGATGATTTCTGGGCCGGCCCTTATGAGGTTGGATATCGGGAATACACCTCGTCCTATTATGTAAAACCTCAAATTAAAGAACACAAATATACCGTTAGCGGTTATAGCAGTGATCAGATAAAGCAATATAGTTTGAGTTATTCTGAAGGCTATTGGGGCGCTCCTGAGACACAGTGGCTGGTTTTGTGTCCGAAGCAGGATGCTACGCCTGAGCAGTTAGATGTTATTTCGGATTCTGTGTTGGTTGAAAGCTTTAAGGATAGCATTGAAAGTGGAATTATTGCCAATGGCCTTGTAAAAATAGACGATGTTCCAGCACTGCTGAAACATTATGAAGAGTCTGAAATTATGGGCGCTATTTTGACAGATGAGACACGGCGCTCCAGACTAAATCGATTGGTTAATATCATGTCATCCGAAGAAGATGTGGATGACACTCTCCGTACGATTACAGATTTTATTTGTGATTTGCTTGTAAAATATCAGGACAGTCCTAACGTTGATGAGTGGTTGCAAGCGTTGGTTGAAAAACATCCGCAGTTACTCGATCAGCTTCAAAGTTCTCAAGCCATTTCCAAACACATTACAGAACTTGAAGATAAACTTGAAACCTTGACTACTCAGCGAGGTGAATTGGAGAAGGAAATCGAAGAAACTCGTCAGCGTGCAGTTTCTATAGATCAACAGGCGATTGAGGCAAAGAAGCAGGAAATGCTGGAGAGAGGAGGAATATGAAGCTCTTTCTGCTCGTATTGAAGCAAGCAAAAAATTACTTGGTGTTGTTGGTGACATTGATGATCTCCAGAAAAAATATGAGAATCTCAGCAAAGAGGTAGACTATCTTGGTATTCATAAGAGTCATCTAACCAGCGAAACAAATAGTTTGGAATTACAGTTTCAGCAGCTCATTAGCCGTCCTCACGAAAAAATGGTTGAACTTGCATTTGATGGCTTCATGGCCAGTAAGATGCTCCGTGCAGCTGCTGAATGGGAAAACGAGCAGACAAATAACCAGTATGTGGAACTTACCGATAAGGTTGCTTCTATCCAAATGTCGAATAAAACCCCAGAAGAACTTATAGAATATCTTTGCCGTGTTATCCAGATTTGTCGTCCGAATTATAGCAAGAACGCTATTATTAACATCGCTATTTGTTTGACACAGGGCTTCTTAACTGTATTTTCTGGGGAGCCAGGCTGTGGCAAAACATCTATCTGCAATATTTTTGGAGAAGCGCTTGGTCTTAACAAGATTGCAGATATGATTGAATGCCCAGCAGATAGTAAAGAAATGGTCGGTCGTTATGTGGCGGTTTCTGTAGAAAGAGGCTGGACATCTAAGCGAGATTTTGTTGGCTATTATAACCCTCTGTCCAAAACCTTCGATAAGAGTAACCGCCGAATTTATAATGCTCTTCATCAGTTGGATACGGAAAAACGAGCCGGCATTCTTAAATTGCCTTATATTATTCTTCTTGATGAGGCAAATCTCAGTCCTATGGAATATTACTGGTCGGATTTCATGAATATATGTGATGATTTGGGACCTCATAGCAAGGTGAATCTGGGTGAAGATTATGTGTTTGGTGTTCCTGAAACCCTTCACTTTGTAGCAACAATCAATAACGATCACACTACAGAGACGCTGTCCCCTCGTTTGATTGACCGTGCTTGGATTATCACATTGCCCCAATTAAATCTGCGTGATTACAGCTCTTTGGGTAATGAGTCGAACATTCCAGCAGAAGAAGTTGAAGTGATTTCTTGGAAGTCCCTTCGGGACGCCTTTACTCCCGTAAAGGACGAGTGTTTTTTCACCCCAGAACTTCAAAAATGCTATGAATCTATTGTTGCAAAGTTGCGTGAGAAAAAATTCACTGTGAGTCCTCGCATTGATATCGCCATTAAGCGATATTGGGCGATTGCATCCAAGTATTTTGAAATGGATGATACCAAAACTGTTGCCCCTACAATTGCTTTAGATTATGCAATTGCACAGCGCATTCTTCCTAAAATTGGGGGTAATGGAGAGGAATTTGAGAAATGGCTAAAGGAATTTAGCAGCTTGTGCAGTAGCAATGGGTTGAACACATCGGCTGCTATAGTAAAGGATATAATTGAACGAGGAAACCAGCAGATGAAGTATTATCAGTTCTTCTGTTAAAGGAGGACACTATTATGGCTACTTGTTCATTGACTTTACAGCCTTATGGCAAACCATCTTTTTCCGTTAGGTTGTCAGAAAATGATGGGCGAAAGAGTACTATCGAACAAATCATAACTAAATCACCTGATATATGCGTTTTCTCGGATCTGACTTATGAATTTGCTTTATCGTGCGATGAGACCATTGCTATCCAGGATGTTACTGTATATATAAATGATGTACATGAACCGTCTGTATATAATAATGGCCGCATAATGTTTCCGGGTGGAGGTCCAAGCGATCGGCGTATATTTATGGACTGCTATGGTTTTGTGGAGATTTCGCTTGTTATTTCTGATGCTGACGGTAAAGAGTATCAGTATACTACTGAGTATCTTCCTGTTTTAGTGCGGCGTGGAGAACTCAACAATGCAGTAAAAGCCATGGTAAACTATGTGTATGCCAATCAGGAATTGTTGTTACTAAATGGCGAACCAAAGGCCAAAAGTCCGGCAAATTTGAAAGAAAATGGCTATCAAAATCTCTCTACCCAGATTATTCTTGCTGAAGAAATTGCAGCTGTTTACGAGAGTAGTTTTGGCTATTTCAAAGCTAATAGCCGATTTAAGATTGACAAAATTTTAAAAGTTGATCGGTTTGAGCATCTACAGCATGTTACTCCTGCAACGGTTCAGTTCATAGCAATCCATCCAGACGAACTGCGTAGAATTAATAGCCACTCGGGTATACGTATCGGAAATTCCGTTTATCAGCCTGAAAAAACGCTCTCAATGCACAACGAGCGTTCATATGATATCTACGAAAATCGGGTTATTTTGGGTTTTATTCGAAAAATGATTGATTCCGTAGATGAGTTGTATGAGCATTGTCGTTCTTTGCTGGAGCAAATTCCCAGCAACGAGAATTATGGTGACGAGTACATTTATTCTTCTTTTTTTATGTTTACCGAAACCAAAAGAATGCTGGAAAATGGCTTAGCCTGTTTGACAAAGCTCCGCACAAAGTTTGCTCATCTCTGGACAATGTATAATGGTGCGTTAAGGATAAAACCTGAGATAATGGTAAATGAGCCCAGGCCATCTCATGTTTTTTTATCAGTTCCGCAATATAATCGTATCTTTGTTCAAATTCATAAATGGTTTCAATTTGGTATTTATGATTTTACCAAAGAAAATTTCATGCTATCTTTTATAAAAATTTCCTCGCTTTACGAAGGATATCTGCTGGCTAAAATGATTGCATACTTTCAGAGTAGAGGGTATGTACTTGAAAGTACAAGAAAGTGTGCATATCCTATAAGACGCAATTGGAAGTATAAAAATACCAATTGTGTTAATACGCTCTTTTTCAAAAACGAAAGACATCAGTTGACTCTTTATTACCAGCCAGTCATTTATGATACCGATGAGAGTGGTATAAATGGAATTGGTTTGATTCGCAATAATTCCATACCCGCTTTAACTGGAGACGGCGATGACAATCGATCGGGTGGTCACTATTACTCTCCAGACTATTTAATTAAGATGGAAGATGATTCCTCTGTACGCTATCTCATATTAGACGCAAAATTCAGCGATTTGGCTTGTGTAAGGCGTCATCATGTTAGAGATCTCGCCTTTAAATATTTGTTCTCTATAAGTCCTATTCGACCTATTGACGCAATGGCAGGCTTGTGTATAATCTATGGGAAGTGTAAAGCTTCCAATCAGATACAGAGTGCATATGACAAGCAATTGCAAAATCAGCAAATAACGCCTATAGCAGAATTATTGCCTCTGATAGAGAGCGTTTCAAACGATGAGCATTACAGCAACCTCGATGCACTTATGCGGAAAGCTTTTATTTCATATTAAAATTCATGAATGACTTTTCCGACTAAAATGAGTGCGCTAAAAAACCCGCAGATTTCATCTTCACTGAAGTGATAAAATAATGGTAGACACAAAAGTGCCTACCATTATTTTTATGCTATTATAGACATGGAGGTGGCAATATGGCTGGTAAATACACGATGCGAAGCAAAGAAGAAAAGTTAGGTATTGTAAAGAGGAATTTAGCAGGAGAAACTTCAAGGTCGCTCGAAAGAGAAACAGGATGGAAAGATGGATGACAGAGAGAAACGGCAGCTGATTGAGGAACTGATCTCTGAAATTCAGATTTACTCGGAGCGTCAGCCCAATGGCCAGTGGCTGAAATCCATCAAGTTCCGGTTGCCTATCATCGAGGAAGATATGAATATCAGTTTGGACAACGAACAGCATGTTGAGACGGTAGTTCTTTCGTCCCACAAAAAAGCCGACAGTTATATCCACATTGATGTGGAGTTTGGAGAGGGC
>ENA-UONU01001975-UONU01001975.1-human-gut-metagenome-genome-assembly--contig:-CS51-NODE-1975-length-13203-cov-5.199954_pt1 | contig 13203 bp, 9 predicted proteins | sample MGYA00242462_ERZ724009 | MGnify/ENA metagenome assembly ERZ724009 | reverse complement strand
AAGAGAATAAGTGCTAATGATAGCGCTCCGATTTGTTGATTTATTATATTTCTATACATGGAGGAATCAAATGCTATGGCAAAGAAGCAGTTTAAGGCGGAATCCAAGCGTCTGCTGGACCTGATGATCAACTCGATCTACACCCACAAGGAGATCTTCCTCCGGGAGCTGATCTCCAACGCCAGTGACGCGGAGGACAAGCTGGCCTACAAGGCCCTCACCGACGATCAGGTGCCGGTGGACCGGAAGGACCTGAAGATCACCATTGTGCCCGACAAGGAGATGCGTACCCTGACCGTGTCCGACAACGGCGTGGGCATGACCAGGGAGGAACTGGAAAACAACCTGGGCACCATCGCCAAGAGCGGCTCCTTCCAGTTCAAGCAGGACCTGGCTAAGGAGGAGAAGGGGGAGGACATCGACGTCATCGGTCAGTTCGGCGTGGGCTTCTACTCCGCCTTTATGGTGGCCGACCATGTGACGGTGGTCTCCCGGGCCTATGGCAGCGACGAGGCCTGGATGTGGCAGTCGGACGGGGCGGACGGCTATACGGTCACCCAGTGCGAGAAGGACGCCCCCGGCAGCGATGTGATCATGCACCTCAAGGCAAACGCCGATGAGGAGAATTATGACCAGTATCTGAAGACCTATAAGCTCCAGGAACTGATCAAAAAGTACTCCGATTACATCCGCTACCCCATCGTGATGGAGGTGGAGGACTACCGCCAGAAGGAGAAGCCCGCCGACGCGGGGGACGACTACAAGCCCGAGTGGGAGACGGTGAAGGAGTGGAAGACCATCAACTCCATGGTCCCCCTGTGGCAGCGGCAGAAGTCCAAGGTGACCGCCGAGGAGTACAACGCCTTCTATAAGGAGAAGTTCATGGACTGGCAGGACCCCCTGGCGGTGGTCCACACCAGCGCCGAGGGCGCGGTGACCTATAAGGCCATGCTGTATATCCCCCAGAAGGCGCCCTATGACTTCTATACCCGGGAGTACCAGAAGGGATTGCAGCTCTACTCCTCCGGCGTGCTCATCATGGACAAGTGTGCCGACCTGCTGCCCGACTACTTCCGCTTTGTCAAGGGCGTGGTGGACTCCCCCGACTTCTCGCTGAACATCAGCCGTGAGGTCCTCCAGCACGACCGGCAGCTGAAGGTGATCGCCTCCGCCCTGGAGAAGCACATCAAGGGTGAGCTGGTCAAGCTGCTAAAGGAGGATCCGGAGACGTACGAGCAGTTCTGGACCGCCTTCGGCAGCCAGATCAAGTATGGCGTGGTGGCGGACTACGGCGCCCACAAGGACAATCTGAAGGACCTGCTGCTGTTCTGGTCCTCCAAGGAGGGGAAGAACACCACGCTGGAGGCCTATCAGGGCCGGATGGCGGAGGAGCAGCCCTACTACTATTACGCCTGCGGCGAGAGCGTGGACAAGATCGCCAAGCTGCCCCAGGTGGAGCGCATCCTGGACAAGGGGTATGAGATCCTTTACTGCACCGAGGATGTGGATGACTTTGTCATGCAGGCCCTGGGTGAGATCGACGGCAAAAAGTTCAAGTCTGCCACCGCCGAGGACGCTCTGCCCCAGACGGAGGAGGAGAAGAAGGCGGCCGAGGAGAAGGCTGAGGAGGGCAAGCCCGTCCTGGAGGCCGTGAAGGCCGCCCTGGGAGATCAGGTCAAGGAGGTTCGCCTGTCCAAGATCCTGAAGTCCGGCGCCTGCTGCCTGTCCGCCGACGGCCCTGTCTCCCTGGAGATGGAGCGCTATATGCGGAAGATGGAGGGCGGCGAGCACATGAAGGCCGAGCGGGTGCTGGAGCTTAATGCCGACTCCGCCCCCTATGCCGCCCTGAAGAAGGCGGTGGATGCCGGAGATCAGGACACCGTGGAGAAGTATGCCAAGCTGCTCTACGGTCAGGCCCTGCTGCTGGCTGACCTGCCGCTGGAAGATCCGGCGGAGTACGCCCAGCTGGTGTGCTCCTTGATGGCATAAGGAAATCGCTGAAATATACAGAATGGCCCACGCACCGTCAGGTGTGCGGGCCATTTTCTGTCTGTGGAGTTACGGGAACTGCCAGACCAGCTCATTGGTGCTGGGGACCTGCTCCTCCTGATAGATGCCCCGGAGGATGTCGTCTCCAGCATCCGGGCGATCTGGAGATAGATCAGGGGCTGTCCCCCGGGGGCGTTCCCATGTGATCCCCTCCTCGTTCGTTGGTTGTAATGAACTATATCACGTTCAAAGGTGACTGTAAAGCGGGGAGTTGACAACCGTCTGATTTCGGACTATAATATGGTCCGAAATCGGACAATGTGGAGGCTGTGATGGAAGAACTGACTTTTTCCCGGTTCATCCGGGAGTTCAATGAGGCGGATAAGGAAATGAATATCATTTACCACCGTCTGGCCCGGCACTACCGCCTGTCGGACAGTGTGTTCTGGGTGCTGTATCTGCTGGGGGAGGCCCGGGGGCCCATGACTCAGACCAAGCTGTGCAGTGCGCTGTTCCTCAGCAAGCAGACGGTGAACTCCGCACTGAAAAAGCTGGAGAGCCGGGGGTATCTGCGGATGGAGAGTATGTCCGGCGACCGGCGCAACAAGCTGCTGTCCCTGACGGCCCGTGGGGAGGAGCTGCTGCGCCTGGCGGTGGAGCCCACGCTGTCCATGGAGGAGCGGGCCTTTCTGCGCCTGACGCCGGAGGAGCGGCGGACCTTTTTGGACCTGAGCCATCGATATTTGAACGCCATTCGGGAGGAGGCGGAGCCCCTGCTGGCCCAGCCTGCCCCGGAGGAGTGGGAGGAAGTATGAAGATCAAGCTGTCAGACCATTTTACATACGGGCGGCTGCTGCGGTTCACCCTGCCGTCGGTGGTGATGATGGTGATCGCCTCGATTTACAGCGTGGTGGACGGCCTGTTCGTCTCCAATCTGGTGGGAGATATGGCTCTCTCGGCCGTCAATATCATCTTCCCCGTGGCTATGATCATCGGGGCCTTCGGCTTCATGCTGGGGACGGGGGGCAGCGCGATCGTGGCCCGCACACTGGGAGAGGGCCGCCGGGAGCTGGCTCAGCGGTACTTCTCCATGATTATTTACGCCGTGATCCTGCTGGGGGGCGTGCTGACTGTGGTGAGCGTCTGGCTCACCGAGCCCATTGCCCGGCTGGCGGGGGCCAGCGACGCGCTGATCCGGGACTGCGTGGTATATGGGCGGATCCTTCTGCTGGGAAGCGTTCCGTTCATGCTCCAGGTCTGCTTTCAAAGCTTTTTTGTGGTGGCGGAGCGGCCCCAGCTGGGGCTGGCGTACTCTATCGCGGCGGGTGTGACCAATATGGTGCTGGACTATGTGCTCATCGCGGTGTTCCATCTGGGGATCGCAGGGGCGGCCATCGCTACCGTGCTGGGGTATGTTGTGGGCGGCATCATTCCGCTGTTCTATTTTGCCACGGGGGAGCGTTCCGGCCTGCGGCTGACCAGGAGCCAGCTCTATCCCAGGCAGCTGCTTCAGGCGTGCAGCAACGGCTCATCCGAACTGATGAGCAACATCTCCTCCTCGGTGATCAGCATTTTGTATAATCTCCAGCTGATGCGCATGGTAGGTGAGCTGGGCGTGGCGGCCTACTCGGTGATGATGTATGTGGATTTTGTCTTTGTGGCCGCATTTTTGGGCTTTTCCATCGGCAGCGCGCCCATTGTCAGCTACCACTACGGCGCGGACAATCAGAGCGAGCTGAAAAGCGTGTTCCGCAAGAGCCTGTGGGTCGTCGGGGTGACCTCGGCTGCGATGGTGGTGGTCTCGGAGGCTTTGAGCTATCCCCTGTCCTTTGCCTTTGTGGGATACCACCCGGAGCTGCTGGAGATGACCGTGCAGGGCTTCCGCCTGTTTGCGCTGGGCTATCTGTTCTGCGGTATCAATATTTATGCCTCCTCCTTCTTTACCGCCCTGTGCAACGGGGTGGTGTCGGCCCTGCTCTCCTTCCTGCGCTCTCTGCTGCTCCGGGGCGGGATGGTGTTGCTGATGCCCCTGCTGTTTGGGCTGGACGGGATCTGGTCCGCGGTGATCGCCGCCGAGGGGCTGGGGGCTGTGGCGGCGGTGTCCGCGCTGGTGTTGCTGCATAAGCGATACCACTATTGGTAGAGGCGGGAAGACGCCCGGGATATGAAACGGGCGGCTCCCGCCGCGGGAGAATAATTTGACATAAAATGGACCCTGTGATAGAATGGCTCAAATCCAAAACGCTACGGAGGGATCCTGATGCAGGTCGATGTATGTATTCAAACCAGAAGAAGCGTCCGAAAGTATTCCGATCAGGACATCAGCGGAGATACGCTGCGGGAGATCGTGGACCTGGCCCGGTTTTCCCCATCCTGGAAAAATACCCAGGTGGTGCGGTATCATGTGGTCAAAAACGCGGACCTCAAGGAGAAGATCGCGCAGAACTGTGTGCTGGGCTTTGACTTCAATGCCAAGACGATCGTGCGCTGCAACGCGCTGGTGATCGTCTCTGTGGTGACGAAGGTCAGCGGCTATGAACCGGACGGCAGCTATTCGACCACGCAGGAGGACCGCTGGGAGATGTTTGACGCTGGGATCGCAAATCAGACGTTCTGTTTGGCGGCCCACAGCAAGGGGGTCGGGAGCGTGATCCTGGGCGTATTTGATGAGAACAAGATCCGCCAATATCTCACCCTGCCGAACAATGAGCGGGTCACCAATCTGATAGCGCTGGGCTATCCGCTGGAGGGAGCCAAGAACGCCCCTCCCCGGAAGGAAGTCTCCCAGCTGCTTGAGATCGTGGAGTGAATGACACAGGAGGACTGCCATGGCGGCAGTCCTCCTGTTTTCTGTTGGGCGCTGTGTACAAATCAGCCCACGGGCTGGGAGAGGTCCTCTGACTGGGGAGCAGCTGCCAGCGACTTTCTCTGCCGCCGGCGGCGGATGAGAAACAGGGCCAGCAGTAGGGCGAGGACGCCGCCGCCGCACAGGGCGACAGCCAGCACAGGCAGCGCTCTCTGATCCAGCAGCATGACCTGCCCCTGGACCGGGGCCTGAAAGACCAGATAGCTGCCGTCCAGCTCTCCCTCCACACGGGACCAGCGCCCGTCCTGATAGAGTGCGGCGTCCGGGTGCTCCGCCCCCTCCGTCCGCAGGCGGAGGGTCACGGTGTCCTCCTTGCTGCCCGTTACGGAGTAGGTCCACGCGCCCACGCTGGCACAGCCCTCCACCGTGTCCTCCTCCACGGACTGGGCGCGGATGGTCAGCTTGGCGTCCGGGGAGAAGATCCCCTGGGCCAGCAGGGTGGGGATGTCCTCGCCGCTGGACAGGGTGGAGGTGGGATCCTCAAATTCCGCCTCCAGCACCATGGAGCGGCGGAGATCCTTGGTCGGGAAGAAGGGCCACTGGCCGTACTGCCCGTTCTGCTCCGGGGGAGCGGGGATCTGCTCCGGGTCCAGGTCCCCTCCGTAGTCGAAGGGCACCTCCGCCAGGAGGGAGCCGTTGACGGTGAAGCGGTAGGAGAAGGTAAGGAAGTCCTCAGGGAGGTAGTCCAGCTGGCGGAAGGCATCGAAATCAAGGCCCTGGGCCAGCTCGGCGTAGTCCACGCCGTCCAGACCGGCCAGATCCTCCATCAGATAGCGGTTTCCGGCCAGGTCGCCCTCCGCCTGTCCGGCGATGGCGCCCCAGTACTCCCCGTCTCCCTGGGCACGGACCATGGCGCGGCAGTCCAGAAGGTCCTCGCCCAGACCGGCCACGCCGCCCAGCCAGCTCTCTCCGGTGAGGTCTACCAGGCTGGAGCAGCGGATGAGAGAGCCTTTGGTCCGGCCGGCGATGCCGCCGCAGTAGTCGGTGCCGGTCTCCACTGTGCCGCGGGCGGCGCTGTCCAGAATAGCGCCCATTTCACACCGGCCGGCGATGCCGCCGCCGCAGTCGTTTTTGACCACCACATCGCCGTTGAAGCGGCAGCTGCGGATGACGGCGCGCATGGTGGCGTACACATCGGCCAGCAGCTTCAGATCGTCCAGCTCCAGGGTCTCCTCCGGGTCGTCTCCCAGCTCTGGGGAGACATTGCCCGCAATGCCGCCCACATTGGCGTCGCCGTTGACGGTGCAGGAGGCGGCGCACCCGGAGATGAGGCCGGGGCCCTGGGTAATATCAGTGAGGTCGGTAATGGTGATCTCCGGCTCTTTGCCCAGGTCATAGATGGCCTGCCGGACCACATCAAGATGCTGGATCATGCTCAGGGTGGTGGTGTGCAGCTCCTGGGTGTCCTGACCGGCGTACTGGGTCATCTGGTCCACCCGGTCCTGGATCACATCCAGCTGGGCGTCGATGTCGTCCACGGCGGCCTGTGCCTTATCCCCCAGCTGGTCGGTGTAGTCCTTCAACAGCTCCCGGATCTGATCGGCCCCCAGATCCACCCCGTCCAGATCGCCGGAGACCTGGTCCATGAGCCGGTCACCGGCGTCCACCAGATGGGAGGCGGCGTCATTCAGTGCGTCCAGGGCCCGCTGGATCCGGTCCCGGTCATCGCCCAGGTCGTCGGAGAGCTGCTCAAAGACCTCACGCCACTGGCTGGGCAGCTGGAGCAGCAGAGAAGAGATCTTGTCCAGCGCGGTGCGGATGCCCTGGATGTGCTCCTTGGGATTCAGGGAGGGAAAGGGCAGCTGAAGCGCGCCTTCATAGTCCTTTTCCGCGATCAGCTTCGCGACCTCCAGAATGTACTGCTTCAGGGCCTCCAGCTCCTGTTTCATCTGCGTGATGTGGGTCTGAATGGCCCGGGCCTGATCCCGAATGCCAGTCACTGTGCGGTCCAGAGCCCGCACTGCGTCGCCAAGGCCGCCGTCCAGGTGGTCCAGCAGATCGTTGAGCCGCCGGCTGAGGCGGTCGGCCTGGTCTAAAAGCTCGTTGAGGTCATCAAAGGCGTCGTCGCTGAAGCGGTCCACATGGTCCCGCAGGCTGTCCAGCGCATCGCTGATGTCGTTGGTGTACTGGTAGAGGTCGTCGGACATGGCCTGGAAGTCATCCTTCCCCTCCTTGCCGGCGTCATAGGTCCGGTCCTGGATGGAGGAGAGGGCGTCATGGATCACCTGAGCGTCCTCCACGCCCCGGCCGGCGATCTCATTGACTTGATTGGCAAAGACCTCCATCTCATCGAACAGGGCGGCCAGGCTGTCGTTCAGCCGGTCCATGGGGGAGTCGCCATAGGTCACTTCGGCGTTGGGCTCGAACTGCCCCACGATGCCGCCCACGTCCTTGCGGCCCCACACCTGTCCGGTGTTGGAGCACTGGAGAACGCTCCCGGACTGAAGGCCCACGATGCCGCCCACGTTATAGCCCAGGTGCTGGTACCCGATCTCGCCGCTGTTGGAGCAGCTTTGGATGGTGCCCCGGGACAGTCCGGCAACACCACCCACGCTGGTGGGGATCTCCTGGTCGGGATCGGAGTTCAGCGCCCCGGTGTTGATGCACCGGTCCAGCGTGCCGAGATTCTGGCCGGCAATGCCGCCCACATTGGTCACACCGGAGATCTGGACCTGGCTGGAGGAGCCTTCGATGCGGCCGGTCTCTCCATTGACTCCCACCAAGCCGCCCACGTCCTCCTGGCCGGAGACGGTCCCTTTGGCGGAGCAGGAGCGGATGGCACCGTAATTTTCGCCGGCAAGCAGGCCCAGCTGGCTGGCGGAGCCCTGGGGCTCCAGCAGGCCCTCCACGCACAGTCCCTCCACCACGGCGCTCTCCGTCAGGGTGCGGAACAGGCCCAGGGTGGAGCCCTTGTGGTCATAGGTGATGCCGCGGATGGTGTGGCCGTTGCCGTGGAAGGTCCCCTGGAAAATGGGGATGGGCTGAAAATCAGAGCCGCTCAGGTCCAGGTCGGCGGTGAGCTCTACGGTGACCCCCTGGGACCAGACATCCCGGGTGCAGCTTTGGACCAGGGCGTAAAAGTCTTTGACGCTGGATACGGTGATGTGGTCGCCCTCCGCATGGACGGCGGGGATCAGAGAGAGGAGCGTTGCGGCCGTCAGGACCAGCGCCGCGGCCCGTTTATACAGTTTCATGGGGTTCCTCCTTCTCTGTGTCAGGCAGATCCAGCTGTTGATATTTGCTCTCGATCAGCGCGTCCACGCTGCCATGGAGCACACCCTTGAACTCTCCGTCCACGAAGCCGGACACATGGCCCCGGATGTGGCCGTCCAGACGCATGGTGCCCTGGTTGAAGCGCTGCTTCCGCTCTCGGTTGAGGGTGATGGCGGTGCGCTCAATGAGCACATCGCCCAGCATGAGCAGCTGGGGAAGCACCGTCATGACCAGCACGATGGAGGTGACAGTGCCGCGGCCCAGGGTGAGGCCCACTGAGCCGATGGTGGCGTTGGTGGAGATGCCGCCGATGAGAAAGCCGGCCACCGACATGATGGTTCCGGAGGTCAGAATGGTAGAAAAGCTCTGGTCCAGGGCCTCCACCGCAGCCTTCCGGTGGTCCATCTGGGTCTTAAGATCCAGATAGCGGTTGGTGATGACGATGGCGTAGTCAATGGTGGCGCCCATCTGAATGGAGCTGACTACCAGATAGCTGAGAAAATAGAGGTTGGTGTGGGTCAGAACGGGGACGGTGAAGTTGATCCAGATGGAGCCCTGGATGGTGAGGACCAGCAGGATGGGCAGTCCGGCGGATTTGAAGGTGAACAGCAGAATGACCATGACGAACAGCACGGTGAGAATACTGATCTTCATATTGTCCTGGGTGAAGGAGTTGGACAGATCCAGGGCGTTGGTGGAGTTGCCCACCAGAAGCACATCCTCCCCATAATATTTCTGGGCGATGGAGCGGATCTGGCTGAGAAGGGCCTGGGTCTCTGCCCCCTCCGTGGGTACGTCGGCCACAAAGACCATGCGGGTCCAGTTTTCACCACGCAGCTGTTCCAGACCGATGTCCAGCTGTTCCTCCAGGTCGTCCACCTTGTCCGCCTGTTCTCCAGTCAGGTTGACCACGCCCTTGTCCCGCTGCTCCAGAAGGAATTCAAACACGTCGATCAGGGGAACGGCGTAGTCATCCGGATTCTGGAAGATGGCGCCGTATTCCTCTACGCTCAGACCGTAGGCCTGATAGAGCAGCCGGGCCAGCTCCAGATCTACGCCGGCCAGCTCCGCAAACTGCCGGGGCGTCATCTCGTCGGTGAGCATTTGACCATCCTCCACCTCGATGTTGGCAAGGCCGGTGGCCGTTGTGACGGGCTCCAGATCAGCCACCTCCCGGAGGATCTTCCCCTCGTTTTCATAGCTGCCCCGGGGGACCAGGACGGCGATGGTATTTTTCTGGCCGAAGGTGCGGTTGACCTTCTCCTCGGCCAGCTGCCAGTCGGGCTTGTTGCCGAAATCAGCGTCGTTGGTGTCGAAGACATAGTCGCAGCGGTTGGACAGCACGGCGCAGACCACCAGCACCACCAGAAAGATGGGAGGGAGAATGTAGCGGAGGTGGATGACCCCCTTTCCGAACCAGTTGATGTGGGGGACCAGATTGCGGTGGCGGGTCCTTTCGATGGGGCCGCTGAACAGCATCAGCAGGCCGGGCATCAGCAGAAAGACGCACAGCATACTGAAGATGATGCCCTTGGTCAGCACGATGCCCATATCAAAGCCGATGCGCAGCTGCATCATCATCAGGGCCACCAGTCCGGAGATGGTGGTGAGGCTGGAGGAGGAGATCTCGATGATGGCCTTGCTCAGGGCGGCGATGTCAGCCTCCCGGGCGTCCAGGCCGTTGTCCCGCTCCTCCATGTACCGGTGGCAGAAGATGATGGCGTAGTCGATGGCCATGGCCAGCTGAAGGACGATGGCGATGGAGTTGGTGATGAAGGAGATGGTCCCGAAGATGAAGTTGGTCCCCATGTTCAGGACTGCAGCGGTGGAAAAGACGATGAGGTAGACGGGGACCTCCATGTAGCTTTTGGAGGTGAACAGCAGAACGACCACGATGACCACCGCGGCGATAGCCAGGATCACGGTCATCTCCTGCTGGAGGCTGGCCGACTCGTCCCGGCCAACGGTGGTGGAGGGATAGTAGTCGTAGCCGTCCAGAAGCTGCTCCACCTGGAGAAGGACAGCGGCGGTGTCCGGGTCATCCTCCTCACCGTCGAAGGAAACGGTGAACAGGGCTGCGGAATCGTGGTAGTGCTCCTGGGTATCGTCAAACTCCACAGAGGAGACGCCGGGGAGCTTCTCAATTTTTAAAGAGAGGGCGTAGGCGGCGTCGTAGGTGATATTGGATACCATGATGTTCGCGCTGCCCAGAGTGATGAACTCCTCATCCATCAGGGTCAGACCGCGCCTGGTCTCCGTGTGGGCTGGGAGGTAGGTGGTGATGTCATCATTGACGTGCACCTTGCTGATGGAGACCGCGCAGAAGAGAAAGGAGGCCAGAAAGATCAGATAGAAGGCCTTCCGTTTATCCACAATGAAGCGCGCCAGCTTGAGCATGGGGCTTTCCGTTTTCTTTTCACGTTCCATAAAAGACCCCCGTTTTCAGTTGATCAGGATAAAGTGAGACAGATTGGAGAGCAGGGTCTCCTGTGAGACTGGGGCGTCGCTGGTCAGCCACCACCGGATCAGGGCCAGCACCGCCCCGATATAGAAGCGGGCGGCGATCTGTGGATCCACCTCGGGGGCGGCGTCCCGGAAAGCGGGCCTGGACAGCTGGAGACACAGCTCCTGGGCTGCGCGGTCGGACAGGACATGGACCTCCGCCTCCATCCCGCTGTTCAAACAGGCCAGATACAAAGAGCGGCGGTTTTGAAAGAACTCCAGGGTATTTTTTGCCGCCGTGAGGAAATAGTCCTTTGGGGAGGTCATCTCCTCCTTGGGCAGGCAGGTCTCCACACACTCCTGCTCCAGCTGGGAGAGCAGATAGCTGAGCAGCTCCCGCTTGTCGTTGAAATGGGCATAAAATGTGGTGCGGTGGACCATGGCCCGGCTGCATATATCCACCACAGACAGCTCAGAGAAGGGCCGCTCCTCCATCAGCTCGGCCAGGGCCTTGACCAGCAGGGCGCGGGTCTTGCGCTGGCGCAGGTCCATATGTTCCTCGTTTTTTTGATCCATGCTTCACACTCCATCCGGTTTGATCGAGGATATGATAGCGCATTGCACGACAGCTGTCAAGATAATATACACTTGTAGATTATACAAAAGAAAGGGGGGAAGATGCAGAAGCTTTGGCACAGGAGCATGGCGTTCAGCAAAATGGAGCGGTAGGGATCAGAAAAAGGGGAGAGACAGATGGTGAAAGTCCCTTGAGTGCGGAGCGGCTTTCTGCTATACTGTCAGCAGAAGCCCGCCGGGCGGACGATGGACAAGACAGGAGGACGGGTAGATGAATAAAAGGGAGCTGCTGGACCGCTGTGCTAGGGACGGAGAGGAGCGGGTCCTGCTGGCCAGGGTGCTGGACAAGCTGGAGCTGTCCCAAAACCGGGGCATTCCGGCCCACACACCCTTTCTCTCCCCGGGGGAGCAGGCGTCGGTGCAGGATCTGCTGAATGCGTGGGGGCACCCGCGCTGTGTCTGGACCGGGGGATACGAGGGGGCGGAACGGCAGGTGTGCCGCTTTCTCCCCGACTGGCAGGAGCCGGAGGACGCTCTGGCTGACCCGGAGGGGCCGCTGGCGGCCCTGGAGGCTCTGTTTCCCCGGGACTCCTCCCTGTCTCACCGGGACATTCTGGGTGGGCTGATGGGGCTGGGACTGACCCGGGAGAAGCTGGGGGACATCCTGATGGAGGACGGCCGCTGTCAGGTGGTGGTCCTGCGGGAGACCCTGCCCATCCTCCTCAGCCAGTGGGAGGGGGCCGGACGCTGGAAGCTGAAGGTGCGGGAGATCCCTGTGTCAGAGCTTTCTCCCCGCCCGCCGGAGGTCAAGACCATCCGGGACACTGTGGCAGCCATGCGGCTGGATGCGGTGCTGGCCTCCGGCTTTTCCACCTCCCGGTCCAAGGCGGCGGAGCTGGTCAGCGCCGGCCGGGTGTCGGTGAACCACCGGGAGTGCGCCAAGCCGGACCGGGTGGTAGAGGCGGGGGACGTCCTCACCTGCCGCGGGCTGGGGAAATGCGTGGTCCGGGAAGTGCTGGGACAGTCCAAAAAGGGGCGTACCATGCTGGTGCTGGAGCGGTATATTTGATCAGTTCAGGGCGGACGGCGCGCCGCCATAGGAGGAGCAGCGATATGGATGAGAAGAAGATCCAGCGGATCAATGAGCTGGCAAAAAAGGCAAAGACGGCCCAGGGCCTGACGCCGGAGGAAAAAGAGGAGCAGGCCCTGCTGCGGCGGGAGTACCTGGACGCCGTCCGGGGCAATCTGGAGGCCCAGCTGAACAACACTTACATTCAGCGGCCGGACGGGAGCCGGATCCAAATGAAAAAGAGGAAAGATTGAGCCCGTTTTGTTGACATCTGACCGGACATCTGGGATAATAGCAAGGTTGTAAAGCTTGTATCAAGAGAAAACAGGAGGCCGCTATGGCACAGAAGATAAAATTTGTTACCGACTCCGCCTCAGACATCCCTCGGTCCCTGCGGGAGGAGCTGGACATCCTGGTGCTCCCCTTCCCCATTGCGATGGGAGCCCGGGAATATCAGGACGGTGTTGATTTTACCGCCACGGAATTTTATGATATGCTGCTGGCCGCGCCGCAGATCCCTACCCATGCCCAGCTGACTCCCTTTGTGTTCAGCCAGTGCTTTGAGGAAGCGTTCCGACAGGGGTATACCGACCTGATCTACACTTCCATCAACTCCAAGGGCTCTGCCACCCACCAGAACGCGCTCCAGGCCCGGGAGGAGTTCTATGAGGACCGGCCGGAGGCGGAGGAGACCTTCCGCATCCACATCCTGGACTCCCGCCTCTATACCATGGCATACGGCTGGGCGGTGGTGCAGGGGGCGCGGATGGCCCGGGAGGAGAAGCCCGTCCAGGAGATCCTGGCCTATATTCAGGACTGGATCGACCATGCCCGGGTGCTGTTTGCCCCGCTGGACCTGCGGTTTGCCAAAAAGTCCGGACGGGTCTCCGCCGCCGCCGCCTTTATGGGCGAGGCGCTGGGGCTGAAGCCTGTGATGACCTTTGAGGGCGGGGATTCCAAGGTGCTGACCAAGGTGCGGGGAGAGAAGAATGTGATCCCGACCCTGCTGGAGATGTGCCAAAAGACCCGGGAGCCAAACACCCCCTAC
>ENA-UONU01001973-UONU01001973.1-human-gut-metagenome-genome-assembly--contig:-CS51-NODE-1973-length-13210-cov-5.372558_pt1 | contig 13210 bp, 15 predicted proteins | sample MGYA00242462_ERZ724009 | MGnify/ENA metagenome assembly ERZ724009 | reverse complement strand
GGGATCTGCCCTACTGCTTCAACCGCAAGGAGGCCAAGGACCACGGCGAGGGCGGTTCCATGGTGGGCTACAAGCCCCAGGACGGGGACGACGTGGCCATCGTGGAGGACGTAGTCACCGCCGGCACCGCCGTGCGCGAGTCCATCGAGCTGTTCAAGCATGTGGCCGACGTGAACATCAAAGCCCTGTTCGTCTCGGTGGACCGGATGGAGCGGGGCACCCGGGAGTGCTCCACCCTGGATGAGCTGCGCCAGGACTACGGCATTCAGGTCTTCCCCATCGTCACCGTGCGGGAGGTCATCGCCTTCCTCCACAACAACTCCATCGACGGCAAGGTCTATATCGACGACGAGATGAAGGCGAAAATGGAAGCCTATCTGGAGGAGTACGGGGCCAGGGCCTGAGCACGGCAAAAGAGGACAGAGAAAGAGAGGGAGCAGGGATGGCGGAGAGGCGCAGATCCATCCATACAGGGCACCGGCAGCGGGTGAAAGATGAATTCTCCGCCCGGGGACTGGCGGGCTGGCCGGACCACCGGGTCCTGGAACTGTTGCTGTACTACGCCATCCCCCAGGGGGATGTGAACGGGCTGGCCCACGAGCTGGTGGAGAGGTTCGGCTCGCTGGCCGGGGTGATGGACGCCGCGGAGGAGGAGCTGTGCCGGGTGCCCGGAGTGGGGCAGCACACCGCTGTCCTGCTCAAGCTGATCCCGGCGGCAGGGGCGCGCTACCTCCAGAGCCGGGCGGACCTGGGGGAGCCGGTGCGCCGGACGGAAGACGCCTACGCACTGCTGGAGCCCTACTTCTTCGGGGCCAGGAACGAGATGATCTACCTGCTTGCGCTGGATGGGAAGAACAAGCCTCTGGGGGTGCGGAAGGTGGCGGAGGGCAGCATCTGCGCCGCCAACATCAATCTGCGCCGGATTATGGAGGAGGCAGCCGCCCTCCGGGCGCCCCAGATCTATCTGGCCCACAACCACATCAGCAACCTGGCCTTCCCCTCCCCAGTGGACATCTCAACAACTCAGACTATGCGGACGGCCCTGGCGGGGGTGGGCATCGAGCTGCTGGATCACCTGGTCTTTGTGGACGGGGATATGGTGTCCATGCGGGACAGCGGGATGATGAAGTGATGCCTGGGCCCTGTCCCTCTGTGGACAGGGCCTTGACTTAGAACATTTGTTTTATTATAATAGGGCGGACGAAGAGCGGCCCGGGAGGAACAGGAGGGACGGCTATGCCCAGATTTGAAGTGGTTTCAGAATACACCCCCAGCGGGGATCAGCCGGAGGCCATCGAGGCCCTGGCCAGCGGACTGGAGATGGGGCTGGACGAGCAGACGTTGCTGGGCGTCACCGGCTCGGGCAAGACCTTCACCATGGCCAAGATCATCGAAAAGGTCCAGCGGCCCACCCTTGTGCTGGCCCACAACAAGACCCTGGCCGCCCAGCTGTGTGCCGAGTTCCGGGAGTTCTTTCCCCACAACGCGGTGGAGTACTTCGTCTCCTACTACGACTACTACCAGCCGGAGGCCTATATCCCCCACACAGACACCTTCATTGAAAAGGATTCCGCCATCAACGAGGAGATCGACCGGCTGAGGCTGTCCGCCACCGCCTCCCTGATGGAGCGGAGGGACGTGATCGTGGTCTCCTCCGTCTCCTGTATCTACGGTCTGGGCGAGCCGGAGGACTTCGCCAAGATGATGGTCTCCCTGCGGGTGGGGGCCACCCTGGAGCGGGACAAGCTGCTGAAAAAGCTGGTGGCCATCCGCTATGAACGCAACGATATCGCCTTTGACCGCAACATGTTCCGGGTCCGGGGGGACACGGTGGAGATCTGGCCCGCCTATTGGAAGGACACCGCCCTGCGGGTGGAGTTTTTCGGGGACGAGATCGACCGCATCAGCGAGATCAACGTGGTCACCGGCACCCCCATCCGCCGGCTGAACAACATCCCTATCTGGCCGGCCACCCACTATGTCACCCCCAAGGAGAAGATGGACGCCGCTATCCAGGAGATCTACAAGGAGCTGGAGGAGCGGGTGGCCTTCTTCGAGGGAGAGGGCAAGCTGGTGGAGGCCCAGCGGCTGAAGCAGCGCACCATGTACGACGTGGAGATGATGCAGGAGCTTGGCTACTGCTCCGGCATCGAGAACTATTCCCGGGTCATTGAGGGGCGGCCCGTGGGCTCGCCCCCCCACACCCTGCTGGACTACTTCCCCAAAGACTTCGTCCTCTTCATCGACGAGAGCCACGTCACCCTGCCCCAGGTGCGGGCCATGTATAACGGGGACCGGGCCCGAAAGACCACCCTGGTGGATTACGGCTTCCGGCTCCCCTGCGCCTTTGACAACCGGCCGCTGAAATTTGAGGAATTTGAAAAGCGGCTCAACCAGGTGGTCTATGTCTCCGCAACCCCGGGGGAGTATGAGCGCACCCGCTCGGGCCAGATCGTGGAGCAGGTGATCCGGCCCACCGGGCTGCTGGACCCCAGGATCGAAGTCAGGCCGGTGGAGGGCCAGATCGACGACCTGATCGGGGAGATCAACCAGCGCACCCAGCGGAGCGAGCGGGTGCTGGTCACAACCCTGACCAAGCGGATGGCGGAGGACCTGACCGCCTACCTCCAGAACGCGGGCATCAAGGTGCGCTATATGCACCACGACATCGACACCATCGAGCGGATGGAGATCATCCGGGACCTGCGGCTGGGCACCTTCGACGTGCTGGTGGGCATCAATCTGCTCCGGGAGGGCCTGGACCTGCCCGAGGTCTCCCTGGTGGCCATCCTGGACGCGGACAAGGAGGGCTTCCTCCGGTCCGAGACTTCCCTCATCCAGACCATCGGCCGGGCCGCCCGGAACGCCGACGGCATGGTGGTGATGTACGCGGACACCATCACCCCCTCCATGCGCCGGGCCATCGACGAGACGGAGCGCCGCCGGGAGAAGCAGGACGCCTTCAACAAGGCCCACGGCATCGTCCCCAGAACGGTCATCAAGTCGGTGCGGGAGCTGCTGGAGATCTCCGCCACGGCGGAGGACGTGGCCTCCAACCAGCGCCAGGGCAGGGTCAAGGCCATGACCAGGCAGGAGAAGGCCGCCGAGATCGCCCGCCTGGAGAAGGCCATGAAAGAGGCGGCCAAGATGCTGGAGTTCGAGCTGGCGGCAACTTTGAGAGACCAGATCATCGAACTGCGGGGGAAGTGAGAAGAATTCTATGGAGCTGCTCCCGAAACGGAAGCCGAACCGTTTGACCGGATACGATTACAGCCAGCCGGGGTGTTATTTCATCACCATTTGCACAGCTGGGCGGCAGCCAATTTTGCGTAGGGGCGCACAGTGTGCGCCCGCATCGGAAATTCCGCCTCTCACAGAAATCGGGGAAATTACGGAACGGGCAATTCAAAGTATTCCAAATCATTATCCGTATGTTTTTGTGGAAAAATATGTAGTCATGCCCAATCATATCCACCTTATGTTGCGTATCGAGGGAACCGGGCGCACACTGTGCGCCCCTACTCCCGTCGGAGCGGTTCCCCGGATCATCAAAGCAATGAAAGAGACGGTCACCAAATGTGCCAGGTCTCCCGTCTGGCAAAAGGGCTATCACGACCACATCGTCCGCGGTGAGGCGGACTATCTCCGCATTTGGAACTACATCGACACGAATCCTGCCAAGTGGCGGGAGGACTGTTACTACTGCCAGAATGAGGGAGTGTAGTTACTGTGGAACACACCTATCTGCTCCGTCCCGGCCGCTGGCGGGCGGAAGGGACCTACTACGACGAGACGGGCCGCTCCTTTCCCCTGGCCGGGGAGACAGAGCTGGTCCAGGAGGGGGCGGAGCGGCATCTGGACGGCTGGATGGAGGTTTCCGGGCCCGCTCCGGTCCGATTCACGAACCGCTATGTCATCCGGGAGACGGACCGCCCCTTTACCCTGACCTGGCAGTCCTTCAACCCGGTGCTGGGCGTGCTGGAGGGTACTTTCGAGCTGGCGGGAGAGAGTATCCTGTCCCGCTATGTCTCACGGGACCGGGTGTACTCCGGCTGTGAGGTGCTGACCCTCCAGGCGGACGGCAGCTATCACAACGCGGGCGTGTCTATGAAGAACGGACGGCGCATGTCCGCCTGGACCGCCGTGCTGAGCGAGGAGAGGGGAAGGACATAATGGCTAAGGTAAAAGAGGAAAAAACCAACGTCATGCGGGTCCTGGACCAGAAGAAGATTCCCTACACCCCCCACGCCTATCCCCACGGGGACGGCGAGGCCCCCGACGGGGTGACGGTGGCCCGCTCCCTGGGGCAGGACCCGGAGCGGGTCTTCAAGACGCTGGTGACCCGGGGGGCATCCGGGGGATACTACGTCTTTGACATCCCGGTGACAGACACGCTGGACCTGAAAAAAGCGGCCAAGGCGGTGGGGGAGAAGTCCATCGCCATGCTCCACAGCAGGGACCTGCTCCCCCTGACCGGCTATGTCCACGGGGGCTGCTCCCCCATCGGCATGAAGAAGCAGTTCCCCACCGTCTTCCATGAGACGGCGGAGATCCTGGACACCATCATGGTCTCCGCCGGAAAGATCGGCTTCCAGGTGGAGCTGTCCCCTGCGGACCTGATCGAGCTGGTGGGCGGGAGCACGGAAGACGTGACGGTGTGAGGGAAAGGGACTGATATACGCAGACGTCCTGCAATCGGCAGGCTGTGACCGCTTTGTGAGGAGGGGATAAGATGGAGCAGCAGGAAAAGCCGCCCAAGTTTCTCTATCTCCCAGAGGTCAAGAATGACCATTTCATCATCGGCGGGGCGGATGACCGCCCCGATGCGTCCGTACCGGGATCAGAGCCGGGGCCGGAACTTGAGGAGCCCACGGGTATCTACCCCTGCCCGTGCTGCGGGTATCTGACCTTTCCCGCCCCCAAAGAGGAGGCCATAGCCTACATCTGCCCGGTGTGCTTCTGGGAAAACGACGTGTTCGACCCGGGGGAGGACGATCCCAGCGATGAGAACCGCGGCCTGACCCTCCGACAGGGCCGGGAGAACTACCGGCGCTGGGGCGCGGTCCGCCCCGACCTGGTTGTCCACGCCCGACCGCCCAGGCCGGAGGAGCGGCCGAAAGAAATGCCGGCCTCCCGGCCTACGGCTCCTCCTGGAACTGGGACAGCTCCCGGGAGAGGGAAAGCCCCAGGCCCAGGCCCAGCGTGAAGGCGTGGCAGGCCTGGAAGGAGGCTAAGATCTCCATGCTGTCAGTGAGATGGAAGAGCAGATCCTGGTCGGCCTAGGAACAGGAGCGGACCTTCTCCTGGGCCTGCTCCAGCCGCTCCAGAAGCCCGTCCTCTGTGGGGGAGCGGGGCTCATAGGGGAATTTTTGGATGATCAGCTCATAGAGCAGGGAAAGTGTGTCATACATAGAGTACCACCCGAAAGTAATAATTTAATTATGACTAAATTATAGGCGAATTTAGAATTGGTGTCAAGAGGGAGATTGGCAGGATGGAAAAGATCATGCTGCCCCTGGGGCGGCGGCTGAAAGAACTGCGGAAAGAAAGAAAACTCAAACAAAAGGAAATGGCCCGGTTTTTGGAATGTACAGACCGAAATTATCAGAAAATGGAGTACGGAGAGATTAACGTTCCCGGACTGACACTGATCAAACTGGCGGACTTCTTTCAGGTCAGCCTGGACTACCTGGTGGGCCGCAGCGACGACCGGGAGCAGTAAAAACGATCCCCGCCCCCCCGCCGGGCGGGAAGAGCAGGGAAAAGCCGGGGGGCTGATCTTGGCGGGCGTGTGCCTGATCCTCTGTAGAATGAACATTCAAGCCATTTCCCAGTCAAACCTCGACCCCAGTGTCATCTGCCTGCGCATACAGGCGTTACCAAAGGAGAAACCAAAATGCACAGTCATATTTTTGTCAAGGGCGCCCGGGTGAACAACCTGAAAAACATTGATGTGGACATCCCGCGGGACAAGCTGGTGGTCCTCACCGGGCTGTCCGGTTCGGGAAAATCCTCCCTGGCCTTCGACACCATCTATGCCGAGGGACAGCGGCGGTATGTGGAGTCCCTCAGCTCCTACGCCCGCATGTTCCTGGGCCAGATGGAGAAGCCCGACGTGGACTATATCGACGGGCTCTCACCCGCCATCTCCATCGACCAGAAGACCACCAGCAAGAACCCCCGCTCCACTGTGGGCACCGTGACGGAGATCTATGACTACCTCCGTCTGCTGTGGGCCCGGGTGGGCACCCCCCACTGCCCCATCTGCGGCAAGGAGATCAAACAGCAGACCATCGACCAGATCATCGATCAGGTGATGGCGCTGCCCGAGGCCACCCGCATCCAGATCATGGCCCCGGTGATCCGGGGCAAGAAGGGGGAGCACGCCAAGATCTTCGAGGACGCCCGCAAGTCGGGCTACGTCCGCTGCCGGGTGGATGGCATCGCCTATGATCTCAGCGAGGAGATTAAGCTGGAAAAGAACAAGAAGCACGACATTGAGATCGTGGTGGACCGTCTGGTGATCCGGGAGGACATCGCCCGCCGTCTCACAGATTCGGTGGAGACCGCCGCCTCCCTGGCGGGGGGGCTGGTGATCGTCAACGTGGTGGGGGAGGACCGGGATATCCTGTTTTCCCAGAACTACGCCTGCGAGGACTGCGGCGTCTCCATCGAGGAGCTCACCCCCCGCATGTTCTCCTTCAACAACCCCTTCGGCGCCTGCCCCACCTGCACCGGCCTGGGCAGCCAGATGAAGATCGACCCGGAGCGCATCATCCCCAATAAAAACCTGTCCATCATCGAGGGGGCCATTACCGCCTCCGGCTGGAGCAGCATCAAGTCGGACGGCATCTCCCGGATGTACTTTGACGCCCTGGCCAAGCGGTACAAATTCAAGCTGAACACCCCGGTGAAGGACCTGCCTCCGGAGGCGCTGGACGCCATCCTCTACGGCACCAACGGGGAGAAGCTGACCCTCTACTACGACCAGCCCCGGGGAAAGGGGACCCTGTATCAGGCGTTTGAGGGTATTGTCAACAACCTGGAGCGCCGCTACCGGGAGACTCAGTCCGACTCTGTAAAGCGTGAGCTGGAGGAGTGCATGAGCGAGTGCCCCTGTCCCACCTGTAAAGGCCGCCGCCTGCGCAAGGAGTCTCTGGCGGTCACCGTGGGGGGGATCGATATCGACGCCTTCACCCACAAATCAGTGGACGACGCCCTGGAGTTCGTGGATCAGCTGACCCTGACTGAGACCCAGATGCGCATCGCCCAGCGGATCCTGAAGGAGATCCGGGAGCGGCTGGGCTTCCTGCGGTCGGTGGGGCTCCAGTACCTGACCCTGTCCCGCAGCGCCGCCAGCCTGTCCGGCGGCGAGAGCCAGCGCATCCGGCTGGCCACCCAAATCGGCTCCTCTCTGATGGGAGTGCTGTATATTCTGGACGAGCCCTCCATCGGCCTGCACCAGCGGGACAATGACATGCTGCTGGAGACTATGAAGCACCTGCGGGACCTGGGCAACACCCTGCTGGTGGTGGAGCACGATGAGGACACCATGCGGGCCGCCGACTATATCGTGGACGTGGGCCCCGGGGCCGGCGTCCACGGCGGACAGATCGTGGCCTGCGGCACAGCGGAGGAGATCATGAACACCCCCGGCTCCCTCACCGGCGACTACCTCTCCGGGCGGCGGAAGATCCCGGTGCCGGAGCAGCGCCGGAAGGGGAACGGAAAGTACCTGAAGGTGCTGGGGGCGGCGGAGAACAATCTGCGCCACATCGACGTGTCCTTCCCTCTGGGGACCTTCACTGCGGTGACCGGCGTGTCGGGCAGCGGAAAGTCCTCCCTGGTCAACGAGATCCTCTATAACCGGCTGGCCTGCGACCTGAACCGGGCCAAGACTCGGCCGGGCAGACACGACGGCCTGGAGGGGGAGGAGTTCCTGGACAAGGTCATCAACATCGACCAGTCCCCCATCGGGCGCACGCCCCGGTCCAATCCGGCCACCTACACCGGGCTGTTCAACGACATCCGGGACCTGTTCGCCTCCACCCAGGACGCTAAAAGCCGGGGCTACGGCCCGGGCCGCTTCTCCTTCAATGTGCGGGGCGGCCGGTGCGAGGCATGTCAGGGGGACGGCCTGCTGAAGATCGAGATGCACTTCCTGCCGGACATCTACGTCCCCTGCGAGGTGTGCAAGGGCAAGCGGTACAACCGTGAGACCCTGGAGGTGCGGTATAAGGGGAAAAATATCTATGAGGTTCTGGAGATGACAGTGGAGGAGGCCCTCCCCTTCTTTGAGAACCTCCCCCGGATCTACGGGCGGCTCAAGACCCTGATGGATGTGGGGCTGAGCTATATCAAGCTGGGGCAGCCCTCCACCGAGCTGTCCGGCGGCGAGGCCCAGCGGGTCAAGCTGGCCACCGAGCTGTCCAAGCGCTCCACCGGCCAGACCATCTATATCCTGGATGAGCCCACCACCGGCCTGCACAGCTATGATGTCCACCGGCTCATCGAGGTGCTCCAGCGTCTGGTGGAGGCGGGCAACACCGTGGTGGTCATCGAGCACAACCTGGATGTCATCAAGACCGCCGACCATGTCATCGACCTGGGCCCCGAGGGGGGCGACGGCGGCGGCACCATCGTCTGCACGGGCACGCCGGAGGAAGTGGCCGCCTGTGAGCGGAGCTACACCGGGCGGTATCTGAAAAAGATGCTGGAGCGGTGAGGGCGCGTCCTTCTGCCTGGGCCAGATCAACAGAACGGACAGGCCGCGGGTCCCTGCGTGAGAATCGGAAATAAATGCGCCCCCGCAGAGCCGGATGCCCCCATCGGGCCGGACGGCCCCCTATATACCCATCATAATATATAACGCGCGGAGCGCTCCGGCGGCCTTTGCCGGAGCGCCGCAGAAAATCAGGAGGAGGATCCTATGGAACACATCCGAATCATCGCCCCGGGCGATCCTGGCTTCGACTGGCTCTATGACCTCTATATGCAGAGCTTTCCCGTCCACGAGCAGCGCCTTCGGGAGCGGCAGGAGGGGGTGCTGGGCCATCCGGAGTACCACTGCGACCTGCTCTGTCAGGGGGAGACACGGGTGGGGCTGTTGATGTGGTGGGCCGGGCCCGGCTTCCGCTATGTGGAGCATTTCGCCATCGCCCCGCAGCTGCGGGGCCAGAGCTGGGGCAGCCGGGCACTGCGTGAGTTCCTGGCGGAGGGAGACCCGGTGGTGCTGGAAATCGATCCTCCGGAGGACCCGGTATCCCGGCGCAGGAAGGGCTTTTACGAGGGGCTGGGCCTTGTCTCCAACCCATGGCCCCACATCCATCCCCCTTACCGCCTGGAGTTCTCCGGCCACGCCCTGGAGGTGATGACCTTCCCCGGCGGCTGGGACGAGGGACAGTACCGGCGCTTTGCCCGATATCTGGACGAGATGGTCATGGCAGACCGCCCTCAGAAGGTGGCGGGGGCGTAAGTGGTCCATCCTCCAGGTCCCGGGCCAGCGCCAGTCCTGTCCGTAGTCCCAGACGGAAGCTGCGGAGGGCGTAAAAGCGGTTGAGCTCTTCCAGCTGTTGCTGGAGAAAGGGGTCCAGCACGCTTCGGAGCAGGTCGGCCCGGCAGGAAGTCCCGAAATCTGGGGGCTGAGAGGAAAGGGTAGTTTTGATATAGTGCTCATAGAACCAAGATAGAAAGTCTTCCATATCAAATCAGCGTCCTTCAAACACATCATATTGCGATGTTATTATAATACATCATTTAATAATGTGTTAAGAGGAAATTAAAAATGACAAAAGTGATCCTTCCGGGGCTGGCGGGCCGGCTGAAGCCGCTGCGAAACGAAAAAAAGATGACCCAGAAAGAGATGGCCGCTCTGATGGACTGCACAGAGGGACATTATCAAAAGATCGAGTATGGAAAGATCAATCTCTCTGCCCTCCAGCTGATGGAGCTGGCCGACTTTTTCGGCGTCACCACCGATTATTTGCTGGGCCGGGATTGACGGATGGACCGGTATCGTGTAAATTGGTTATCAGCTTGCCGCGGCGCGGCAAAATACGGATTTGACAGGAGACCAGAATGGATCTTTTTCAGTGGCTGACCGACACTACAGAGGGGAAATGCCTGTTCACCACCCTGGTGTCTATGATCCCCATCATCGAGCTGAGAGGGGGCATCCCCTTCGGCGTGGCCCTGGGCCTGCCCTACTGGCTGGCCTTTCCCGCCGCGGTAATCGGGAACGTGATCCCCGCCCCCTTCATTATCGTGTACATCCGCCGCATCTTCGCCTGGATGCGCAGACATCTGCCCCGCCTGAACAGCATGGTGGACAAGCTGGAGGAGAAGGCCCACCTGAAGGGACAGAAGGTGCGGCGCTACCAGTATCTGGGCCTTTGGATCTTTGTGGCAATTCCCCTGCCCGGCACCGGCGCATGGACCGGCTCTCTGGTGGCCGCCTTTCTGAACATGCGGCTGAAACAGGCCCTGCCCGCTGTGGTGCTGGGGGTGATGACGGCGGGGTGCATCATGACTGCTCTGACCCACGTGGGTATCAATCTGTTCGCCTGAACCCCGGCGGCGCTTCCGGCATAGGATGGGCCGGAGGTGAGCCTGCATGGAATATGTGTGGGAGATCGTGCTGACCGTCCTGTGCCTGATGGGGCTGGGCCTGCTGGTCTGGTGCCTGCTGGGGCGGCTGGTGTGCCCGGTCCCCGGGCAGGAGGTCCTGGCCGTCCTGGAGGGGCAGGGGGACGGAGGGGGGCTGGAGCAGAGCGTCCGCGCCCTGATGTGGCTGAGGAGCCTGGGCCTGCTGCGCTGCCCGGTGGTCATCGTGGACCTGGGTCTGGACCGGGAGGGCCTGGCGGTGGCCCAGCGGCTCGCCCTGCGCTGGCCGGTGGTGGACCTGTACCGCCCGGAGGATGGGGCGGAGGCGCATTGATACAAGAGAGGAGGTGCCCAAAATTGGAGGACGGCAGAGAGCTGGAACTGGTGGAGGGCACCGTGGCCTCTTTGATCTTTCAGAATGAGGAGAACGGCTACACCATCCTCCGGCTGGAGCGGGGGGGCGAGGAGCTCACCCTGGTGGGGGAGATGCCCGGCGTCTCCCCCGGGGAGTACCTGTCGGTGCAGGGGCGCTGGGTGCGCCACGCCACCTACGGCGCCCAGTTTAAGGCGGAGATCGTGGAGCGCCGCCTGCCCCAGAGCCTGAAGGAGGTCTTCCACTACCTGGCCTCCGGCGCAGTGAAGGGGGTGGGCAAATCCACTGCCCGCCGCTTGGTGGAGGAGTTCGGAGAGGACGCCCTCCGGGTGATGGAGGAGGAGCCGGAGAAGCTGGCCTCCATCAAGGGGATCACCCCCAAGCGGGCCCGGCAGATCAGCGAGTCCTTCCGCCTGCCGATGGGGATGCGGAGGCTGATGGAGTTTTTGGGGGACCACCAACTCCCGCTGACCCTGGGGACCGCCCTGTACCGGGCCTATGGGGATGTGGCACTGGAGGTGCTGCGCTCCAACCCCTATCTGATTGTGGGGGAGGAGTTCGGTGTAGAGTTTTCCCAGGCGGATCAGCTGGCCCTGTCTCTGGGGGTGGGGGGGGAGGACCCCCAGCGCCTGGAGGCGGGGCTGCTCTTTGAACTGGCCCACAACCTGAACAATGGACACAGCTTCCTGCCCCGGCGCAAGCTGATAGAGGCCACCGCCATCCTGCTGGACGTGTCCGGCGGCCTGCTGGGGCCCTGCCTGGAGGCCCTGGCCGGCCGGGGCGAGGTGGTCTGCGAGGCAGTTGCGGGGGAGGATGGGGTATATCTGCCCGCCCTTTACGATGCGGAGTGCTATGTGGCCTGGCGCGTCGGGGAGATGAGCCGGTCCGAGCTGCTCCCGCCGGACGACCTGGACAAGCTGATCGCCCGAATCCAGCGGGACCAGGGAATCCGTTACGCACCCCAGCAGCGGGAGGCGGTGGAGCTGGCAGCCTGCCGGCAGGTCATGCTCCTCACCGGGGGGCCGGGTACCGGTAAGACCACCTCCCTGCGGGGGGTGCTGGCCCTGTTCGAGACCCTGGGGCTGGAGACCGCCCTGGCGGCCCCCACTGGCCGGGCGGCCAAGCGGCTGGGGGAGCTGTGCGGTACGGAGGCATCCACCATCCACCGCCTGCTGGAGACCGGCTTTGACCCCCACAGCGGGCGTCTGGTCTTCAGCCACGGGGAGGACGACCCTCTGAAGGCGGACGCCGTCATCGTGGACGAGACCTCCATGGTGGATGTGCCTCTGATGGCGGCGCTGCTGGCCGCCCTGCGCAATGACTGCCGGCTGGTGCTGGTGGGAGACCCAGACCAGCTGCCCTCCGTGGGGCCGGGGAATCTGTTCGGGGACCTGATCCGCAGCGGGACTGTGCCCACCGTGCGGCTCACCCAGATCTTCCGGCAGGCGGCCCAGAGCGCCATCGTCCGCAACGCACACCTGGTGAACGCGGGGGAGCTGCCCGACCTGCGGAAGAACGATAACGACTTCTTTTTCCTCTCCCGCCGGGACCCTCAGAGCGCGGCGGAGACCATCGTGGACCTGTGCCGCCGGCGCCTGCCGGAACGGATGGGGATCCCGGCGGACCAGATCCAGGTGCTCTCCCCCACCAGGAGGCGGGGGACGGGCACCTCCGCCCTGAACCAGGCCCTCCAGGCGGCGCTGAATCCGCCCTCGGAGGAGAAGGGGGAGCGGCGCTTCGGCGACACCCTCTTCCGGGAGGGGGACCGGGTGATGCAGGTGAAAAACAACTACGACATCCTCTGGAGGGAGGACGGGGGCGCGGCCTCCGGGATGGGGGTGTTCAACGGAGACATCGGCCGCATCCAGTCCATCGACCCGCGGGGGGAGTGCATCACCGTGGACTTTGAGGGGCGGATCGTAGAGTATTCCCCGGACATGCTGGGAGAGCTGGAGCCTGCCTATGCCGTCACGGTCCACAAGGCCCAGGGCAGCGAATACCGGGCGGTGATCCTGGCTGCCCTGGATGGGGCCCCCATGCTGCTCACCCGGGGCGTGTTGTACACGGCCATCACCCGAGCCCGCAGCCTGTTCATTGTGGTGGGGGAGGAGAGCGTGGTGGCCCGCATGGTGGCTAACAACCGCCAGACCCGCCGGTACAGCGGCCTGCGGGCCCGCCTGGCGGGGGAGACAGCGTCGCTCCCCCTGTGACTGAAAAGCGCCAGCCTGCCAAGTA
>ENA-UONU01001956-UONU01001956.1-human-gut-metagenome-genome-assembly--contig:-CS51-NODE-1956-length-13367-cov-5.920072_pt1 | contig 13367 bp, 24 predicted proteins | sample MGYA00242462_ERZ724009 | MGnify/ENA metagenome assembly ERZ724009 | reverse complement strand
GAGGCCGTTTGAAAATTTTTTTACTTTTTGTTACGCTTACCTATTGACATTTGCGCTCTTGACAAAAAAGTGTGAGATAGTACATTAAATGCAGAAAAGGTTTGACCGCCTTTTTCTGCATTATTTTTTTGCATGCCGTGGCGGAGCGGCGAGAAACGAGGTGAAAAACATGAGCAAACAAAGGACACTGACCATGCGGGACAGGCGGGTTCTGGCGGAGAGATGGGCCGCCGGAGACGGCGCCGTGAACATCGCGGTTGAGCTGGGGTTCTCCCCTGCCGCCATCTACCAGGAATTGAAACGGGGCGACACCGGAGAGCTGGACCAGAACAAGCGGCCGAAATATGACCCGGAAAAGGGGCAGGCGGTATACCAGGCGAACCTGCGTAATCGTGGACGCCGCCCGGCGGTACGAAAGTGAGGAGGAGACGAGCATGGCAAAGTACAAGGAGTGCGAGAAGTGCGGGGCCGCCCTGGACCACGGGGAGGTCTGCGACTGTGAGAGCAAGGACCAGGAGGAGAAGGACGTCCTCTACGAGGCCAACCGGGCGGCCATCCGGGAGGCCCTGGCCGCGGAGGTGTCAATCACCCTGGAGAAGAAGGCCGGCAGTGAGACGTTCCGCCGAAAGATCGAGGCATCCAGCGCGTCGGCCGCGCTGAACGGCCTGGCGGTCCTCCTGCGGGAGTATGCGGCGCTGGTAGGGCTGAACCCCGTGGAGATCCTGGCCCTGCTGGCAACCGTGCTGACGGTGCCGGCGCCGGCAGGGAAAGAAAGGGCAAAGGAGGAATAACCGTGGAGCAGAGGTTTTTCACCATCACCATCCACCGCCCCATGACCAGGATGGAACGGCTGCGCCTCCGGCGGCGGAGGTTCTGGGGCCGGGTGTGCGTGGCGCTGGCGGTCCTGGCGGCCGTGGCGGCCCTGGCTGCGGTGGCCATGGCCAACGGCAAGGAGGCAGAGGCCGAAGAACCACTGCAGGCAATCGGCGTCACGAACCCGGCGCCGGTGGTTACCCTGGAGGCGATAAAGGAAACGCCGGCGGCGGAACCGGAGAGCCGGTACGCTCCAGTCACGGAGGAGGAGCGGGAGCTGATTGCCCGGATCGTCTACCTGGAGGCCAGGGGCGAGCCGGCCAAAGGGCAGCAGGCGGTGGCGGAAGTCATTTTGAACCGGGTGGCCGCGGAGAATTTCCCGGACCGGGTGGCTGACGTGATCCACCAGGAGAACCCGAGGCAATTTACCACGGCCCCCTACATCGACACGGCGGATCCGGGCGAGGCGCAATATGCAGCGGTGGACGCCGCCCTGTACGGGGAACCTGTGCTGCCCCTGGACGTGGTGTACTTCTCCAGGGAACCGGAGAACGACAACCTGTGGGGGACCATCGGAGAACATTCTTTCTGCTATCAATACGAATGGTAAGGAGACAAGCGGTATGACCTATCTGAAAATCTTGATGTACGCCCGGACAGGAATCCAGGCGAAAATCGACGAGTACCGGGGCATGCAGGAAAAGGCCCTGGAGGGGGCCGGCAGAGACAGTGGGGCAAAGCATCTGGCGGACATGGCCCAGAGGATGATCGACGACCTGGAGGTGGATATGGCCACCATCGACGAGCTGCAGGAAATCCACGAAAGATAGTAACCCGTCTGACGAGGGACCGATGGGCACGGTCCGAAACGCCCCACCGGGGCGTCACGGGAACCCGCCGGCAACGTGGGAAAGCGCCGCCACGTTCATATATGCACATTGAAAACCGAAACAGGAGGAAGGCATCCATGGAGAAAACACTGTACCTCTATCGCGTCACCCACCTGGAGCATGGACAGGCCCAGGTGGAGGCAATAGACCGGCTGCGGGCCATCAGCAGGGCGGCCGGAACCTGGGGTGTGCCCTGGACGACGATTGCCAGGGAGTGCACCTGCGAGCGGCTGGGACCGGCCCCCGCGCCGGCGCCAACAAAGAAAAAAGCCGGGCCGCGGCGGCCAGCAAAAACTGGAGAGTAACCCAGGGGCAACTTTAGAGTAGAACGGAGGAAACACCATGATAAGTGAGAAAGGGCTGTGCAAAATCCTTAAATCTGCGTACAAAAACGGGGGCTATTCCGTTATCCAGGTGCGGCGGAAAGTTGAGAGTACAACCCAGACCTGGCAGAGGAACGAGATCATCTTGAACGGCGCCACATGGGCCGTGCGCTGCGTTACGGAGGACCTGCCGAAGGCGGCGGCGGTGCAGATCGTGGAGGACGTGGGCTACATGCCTATGGACGCCGTGACCGTCCAGAAGAACCAGCCCAACCAGACCATGCTGGACAGCATCGCAGACACCCGGAGCGAAAGCCTGGAGGGACTGAACGCCGGCGGCGTCCGCATGCGGCAGATCCCGGTGATTTTCCGGGAACGGTGGCAGCTGTACCAGACGGAGGAGGGCAAGGTATATGCCTTTGACCTGGAGCTGCTGAAATTGATCGACTTCAAGGAGGCGGAGCCGTTGGCCTTCATGTCCGGAAACGGGCACCTGGGAATATTCTTCTGGGGCGACAGCACCGTCTACATCGCCCCCGGCCGGTTCTCCAGGGCCAACGAGGAGAAGATCCTGTATATCGCCGGCCTCGACTGGGAGAACCAGATCGACATGGAGGACCCGGTGGCCAACGCGAGCCTGTTCGACGAGGACAGGGACGAGCCTTTGGTGGATCGGGAGGAGTGAGGACATGGAGCGACTGACGCACCAGAGGGTAAATGGGATAAAGACTGGGTACTGGAGCGCGGCAACGAAAGAGGTTCTTGTGCAGCGCCTGGCGGCCTTTGAGGACGAGGCGGAAAGACGAACCGCCCGGCCGCGGACAATCTTTGAGCAGATCACCGCGTCGCCGGAGGCCCTGGGCGACGTCCTGGCCTCTCTCTCCGCGGCGGAGGCACCATGGGACAAGGCCTTTCGTGAGGCCTACTGCCAGGGCTGCGGGCGGGAGAACTGCGACGCCTGCCCCCATGAGGAGTACAGGAACAACCCTGTGTGGTGGATGGGACTGGAGGCGACATGAAGAAAGAGACCGTGGAGCAGCGGGCCGTGAAGATCGCGGCAAAAATCATGGTGGCGGCGGGGCTGTGCCGGTATGAAACCCCCGTGAAATGCGGAAAGGCCTATGTATGCGATAGCATTTGCGATAAGTGCATAAGATCCTGGCTGTTGTCAAAGGCCAGGGCGGAACTGAAAAAGGAGGCGGAGCAATAGACATGGAAAAGACCAGGTACATCTATGAAGTGACCGACGGGCGGGAAATGCTGGCGGGTTCCGGGGACACGATGGAGATATTGGCCCACATTGGCCGACAGATCCAGATCATCCACGAGAGGATGAAAAAGCAAAACCAGGGAGCCGCGGCGGCTTTTCGTGCGGCCATCATTGCGATGGTAACCGATCCTACATGCCCCATCTGGACCTCCAGCGCAGTAACCGGAGGAGAGGGTATAGATTGCTTTGTGATGCGGGACGGAAACTGCGGGGGGGGGTGTAGACTGTGCGCGTAATGAGTAAGGAACCCGGAAAGGGCTGGAAGGTCGCGGAGATCGAGAACACCCTGGAGGCGCTGCAGCAAGGCGTGGGCGGAAAACTGGAGGCGGTGACGCTGGCCAGTGACGCCTGCATCCTGTGCAACGAGGAGGGCCGGCTGCTGGGGATGCCCTACAACATCACCATCTGCGGCGTCTCCTTTGTGGGGCCGCTGCTGATCGTGGGGATCGCCGGCGAGGATTTCGCGGGGCTGACGGAGCAGCAGGTGGACCGGCTGCGGACACTGCTGGTTTCCGGGAGAAAGGAATGAGCGGCGCCCCTGGAACAGGGGGCGCCGCCCTCCCCGACAAGAAATACTCGGTCATCCTGGCGGATCCACCGTGGGACTACAAGCAAAAGGGCGGACCGAAGGGGAAACGCGGCATGGCGGCGGCCCACTACAACACCATGACGACGGAGGAGATCTGCGCCCTCCCGGTAAAAAATATGTGCGGGGGGGGTACGCTGTTTGCTTTCTGTGGGCGACGTTCCCGAACATCGGAGAGGCGCTGCGCGTCATGGAGGCCTGGGGGTTTGAATACCGGACGGCGGCCTTTGTGTGGGTTAAGAAAAACCGCAAGAGCGGAGGAAATTTCTGGGGCATGGGGGCCTACACCAGGGCAAATGCGGAGGTCTGCCTGCTGGGGACCACACCTGGGACGAAGGCCCGGCAGGTGGTCAAGAACCACGGCGTCCAGCAAATTGTGGAGGCGCCCGTGGAGCAGCACAGCAGAAAGCCGACGGAGGTCCGGGAGCGGATCGTCCGCCTCATGGGGGACGTGCCGAGGATCGAGTTGTTTGCAAGAGAACGCGTGCCGGGCTGGGACGCCTGGGGAAATGAGGTTTAACTATGCTAATCTACATAAAGAGCGGGGAGGCCGGCTGGGAGGTTGAGCGGCAGATCGAACTGCCGGACGACGAGAAACTGGTCCGCTCCATCCTCCGCAGCGTGAAACGACGCCTGGACCCGCCGAAAGCGGCGGGGGGGTATTGAGGAAAAGGCCGAGCCGTCACCGGCTGCCCCTGCACAGGAAACCAAAGAACCAGAGGCGGAGGAGGGGTACCGGGGGTTCCTGCTGGTGAAGTGCCAGAACTGCGGGAAGATCTACGCCTACAACGCCAGGAGCGAAACCACAGAAAGCGTGTGCCGGGATTGCGGACACACAACGCCGCTGCGGATGCTTGCGCAGGCGCTGTTCGATTGCCCGAAGTGCGGGACCAAGTGGACCTATAAGACGAACCTGCTGGGCGCGGAGGCGACCTGCAGGTGCATCCAGTGTGGAACGGAAATGCGTGCCCGCTGGCATAAGAACCTGCGGAAGTATGTGCCGCAGGAATAGAGAGGAGAGCACCATGGACAACACTAAAATCGACTGGGCGGACATGTCGTGGAACCCGGTCACGGGCTGCCGGAAAGGCTGCGAGTATTGCTATGCGGCCAGGACGGCGAGAAGGTTTGCCGGCTATCTGTCCCAGGGGGTGGAGGCACGCGGTGACCAAAGAAAAGCAGAAATCGTACAGGAGGTAAAGGTGCCAAACTGCGAGCGGGAAGGGGTTATCGTCCTGGACAAGCCGCTTAAAACCATGACGGCGGCGGGGCGCGTGGTCAATGCCCCCTACCCTTTCGGATTTACACCGACGTTCCACCGCTACCGCCTGGGGGAGCCGGCCCGAAAGCAGCGGCCGAGGAACATCTTTGTCGGATCCATGACGGACCTGTTCGGCGCATGGGTACCCACCCGCTGGATCGTGGAGGTGCTGGACGCCTGCCTGGCCGCGCCACAGCACAACTACCTGTTTCTCACCAAGAACCCGCAGCGGTACCTGGAGCTGGACAAAGTAGCCATCCTCCCCCGCCGGGACAACTTCTGGTACGGGACGACGGCCACGGAGGAGGGGCAGACCTACTTCTTCTCCGACCAGCACAAGACCTTTGTGAGCGTGGAGCCTATGACCGGGCCGCTGCATCCCGGAGAGGACGGGCTGCTGACAGACTGGGTGATCGTAGGCGCGGAAACCGGGCCGAGGAAGGACAAGGTGGTACCGGAGCGGGCCTGGGTGGAGGACCTGCTGGACGCATGCCGCGGGGAGGGGGTCCCCCTGTTCATGAAGGGGAACCTGGCCGGCGCGTGGGGCGAGGATCTGGTCCAGGAGCTGCCGGAGGAACTGCGGAGGGGACAATGAGTATTCTTTTCGTTATTCTCATTCTTTGCATCGCCGTCCTGGGAGGCGTCCTGGTTGTGTTCGACAGCTGGAATGACCGGCTGTGGAAGGAGAACCGGGCGCTGCGGAAAGAGCTGGAGCGGGCGAAACGGGCTGACGGAGAGTGGCAAGGGACGGCGGACGGCTACGCAGACGGAAAACTTGTCTTTGATGAATGGGCGTGCAGCGAGTGCGGATTTGAAATCGAGACGGACGATCCGGACGAGCTGCCCGCGTTCTGCCCCTCCTGTGGGGCGAAAATGGACTGTTAGGCGGAGTGAGGCTATGGACAAATGGACAATCCTTCTTATTGCGTGGATGGTTGCAGGGGTTGTGAGCGCGTATGTCGTTGGATTGATAGCGAAAAAGCCCAAAAAACCGCCGTGCGAAACCTGTAAGTGGCTGAACTTCAAATTTTGCAAAGGATCCAGGACCTATCGCTATCGCTGCGGAGTACAGGGCGGATTTGACAAGCCGCCGCTGTACTGCAAGGACTACGAGAGGAGGGATGAAGGTGGCGGTGCGGATTGAGGATCTGCCGCCCTGGGCGCAGGCCCAGGCGCAGCGGAAGATGGCGGAGCAGCGGCGGCCAAAGGCGCCCTCCTCCCCCGCCCCGCCGCCAGCCTGGGCGGGCGGCGGCGAGAAGTACCACAATGTGCGGACGCGGCGGACACTGGAGGGCGGAGGCACGGTGGACTTTGACAGCAAGAAGGAGGCCCGGCGCTACGACGAGCTGGTGGCCATGCTCCAGGCCGGGCAGATCCGGGAGCTGAAACTGCAGCCCCAGTTTACCATCCAGGAGGCCTTCACCACGCCGGAGGGCCGGAGAGTGCGGGCGATCCGGTACCAGGCGGACTTCTCCTATGAGCGGCCAACGGCCCCGGACGTCACCGGGGAGGTCCACTGGTTGAAGGTGGTGGAGGATGTCAAGAGCCGGGCCACCAAGACCCGCGTGTATGAGATCAAGAAGAAACTGCTGCAGGAGAAATTCGGCATTGAGATCCGGGAGGTGTAGACGTGGCCAACTTCACCATCCTATCGGACAAGCCGTTTGAGGACTACATATCTTTTGTGACGGAGACGCTGCAGATCCTCTCTGCCAAAAAGGTGCGGGGCCTGGCCATTGTGGCGCTGCTGGATGAGGCGGACGAGGACGGGGCCGATGTGCTGACCGGCTACTACAACATGCCCCTGCAGGACAAACAGACGGCAGCGTCCCACATCCAGGCAGACGTGACGGACGGGATCGTCCGGGCCAACATGCGCCGGTACCTGGAGGAGCTGGAACAGGAGGACGGGCCATGAAGGACCGGGAGGACCTGCTGGAAATTGAAATCGCGCTGCTGCAGGCGGCGGGCCGGCGGTACGGTCTGCTGCTGGAGCGGGCGAGCCGGGAGAGGCGGGAGCGGATCCGGAAGGAGGCGAGACGAGCCGTTGAACAAGCGAGGGTTAAACATGGAGCTGGATGCCCTGGCCGCGGAGGCCAGGGCCAGGGGGATCTCCTACGGGCAGCTGGCGGCCAGCACCACGGCCCAGGAGCAGAAGGAGATCGTTGAGGCCTGGGCCGCCAAAAGGGAGGCCAGGATCAAGGCCGAGCGGGCGGCAAGAGCCGAAAAGGCGGCGGCGGAGGCTGCCAGGCCGCGGAAGAAGAAAAAGAAAAAGAAGAAGTGAAAGGAGTTTTCCACATGTCGAGCGCAAGAAACCACAGGAAACGGTCCCACCGGAGCGAGCCGGCGCACCGTTTCTGCGTCCAGCAGATGCAGAAGTTCGCCCCCATCAAGGGAGGGGGCGCCCCCCTCTCCCTCTTTGCCAAAATGGGGAAACACCGCATGGGGCGAAGGGCGCCCAAAAAAGTCGCCGCGGAGCAGTGAGCCGAACCGCCAGGGAAAGGGGGTGCGTGCATGTTTCGGTTCAAAAAGTCCGTCCCGGTGAGTTATGACCGCCAGGGGTACATCTATTTTACATCGCGTCTCTACGAGGAGCTGCCGCCGCGGGCGCAGCAGGTGATCGTCAACCTGTGCCTGGAGTGCGGGGGTGAATACTACCAGGCCCTGTTCGAGTTCGTCACGACGGACGCGGGGGCCACGAGCGTCTGCATGCAGCACCACCTTTCCCACTCCACCCTGGAACGGGCGGTGCGGCGGTACTACGAACACTTCCCGCGGGAGATCTGATATGCGGGCTGCGTCGGGGCATACCCGGCGGCCCGCCTTCCTCCTTTCTGAAATATATGGTCACACCCCGGTAAGGGCCACGCCTGCGCTGTCTGGTACACGGCGCAGGTGAGCCGGTGCAATTCCGGTGAGCCGGGGATTTACATGCCGCCCTGCAGGTGCATGAGCCGGGGGCGGGCCGAGAGGCGAGAACGCTATACCTATTATAATTCGCGCGCGCGAATTTTCGGGCTTGGTAAAGGCCTAAGTTTCCTGCAATAACGCGGAATAAGAAAGAGAGGAGGGACAGCATGAACGGGTACTGGGTGGTGCGGACCTATGAGGCGGGCGCCGTGGGAGAAAAAACAAAGTTTTGGGTACCCGGCGAGCGCCCCTCGAAATCCGGGCGGCGGGAAAAGCAGGAAATCAAAAAGCAGGAGCAGAACGAGCAGAGCGCGGAGAAAAGCATGGCCCGGCTGCTGAACGCCAACTTCTGCCAGGGGGACCTCCTCCTGGGGCTGGACTACTCCGAGGAGGGGCTGGAGCGGATCCTGTCCTGGGCCAGGGAGCAGGGGATGAACGTGGACGGCAGCGAGGAGGAGCGCATGGACGCCGTGCGGGCGGCGGCGGAACATGAGCTGCGCCTGGTGCTGCGCCGGGTGAAACGGGAAATGGCAAAGGCGGGGCTGGTCCTGCGCTATGTGGCCGTCACCTCCGACATGGACGGGGACACCGGGGAGACGGTGCGGGTGCACCATCACCTGGTGGTGCCGGCGGAGGCCAGGGAGGCCTTTGTGGAGAAGTGGGCCGGCATGGGCGGGGTTGACTGGTCCCCTCTGTCGGCCCAGGAGGACTACACCCCCATAGCGGCCTATCTGATCCGGCAGGTGCGGCGGGTGCCGGACGCGAAAAAGTATGTGAGCAGCCGGAACCTGGTGCGCCCCCAGCCCAGGGACCGGGTGGCGCTGACGGACGCGGAGCTGCGAGTGCCCCGCGGGGCGAAACTGCTGCACAGAAACGAGTACAAGCCGGGCAGGCCCCAGTACATCCGCTATGTTCTGCCGGAGGAAAAGCAGCACCGCCCGCCGCCGGGCGGAAAAACTGCATAATCCCCACTTCCCCCTTGCCGGCATGGCCAGGGGGCGGACGTCGTGCTGCGGGCGGGCCGGGAGGCCCGCTTTTTTGCTGCCTGTGGAAAAGTTGACGGTTCGTGACGCGCCTTTTGCGGTACGGTAGGGGCAGAAAACGGGGAAAAGCGGCCAGGAAAGGAGGGGCTGCGGCATGGGACGGCCGAAAAAGTACACGGAGCGGACGCTGCGGAAGGCGGTGGAGGCCTACTTCGACAGCATCACCCGCGAGGTGGGAATGACGGAGAAGGTGGACACCGGCAGGAAGGACAGCAGCGGCCACAAAATCTTCGAGAATGTGCCTGTTATCAACAAGCGCGGGGAGCAGGTGAAGTACACCGAGTACCTGGTCCCCCCTACCGTGGGCGGGCTGTGCGAGTACCTGGAAATCCACCGCAGCACCTGGGCGGAATACTGCGACGAAAGCCTCCACCCGGAGTTTTCCGACACGACTACGCGCACGCGGGGGCGCATGCGCGAGTACCTGGAACAGCAGCTGCTGATCCGCAAGGACGTGAAGGGCATTATCTTCTCCCTGCAGAACAACTACGGCTACACCGAGCGCCGGGAGGTAGACTTCGGCCCCCAGGCCAGCCGGGCGCTGACGGCATCGGCGGTACCCATGGCCGAGCGGGAGGCGCTGCTGCGGGAGTTGTTCCAGGAGTTCTCCCAGGAAGGGGCGGCGCCGGATGGAGCAGGGGAAACTTGACCGGCTGCTGAACACGGCCCTGTGGTGGAAACAGATCCGGGAGACGAACAACACCGCCTTCCTCCCCCTGTTCTTCGACCAGCACCGCTACCTGGTCCTCAAAGGCGGCGGCGGCAGCGGAAAGAGCATCTTTGCCGGCCGCAAGATACTGGAGCGTGTCACCAGCGAGCCGGGACACCGCTGGCTGGTGTGCCGGAAGGTGGCACGGACGCTGCGGGAGAGCTGCTTTGAGCAGCTGCGGGGCCAGATCGCGGACCACTATCCCAACGCCGGGGCCAGGGTGAACAAAAGCGATATGAACATTACCTTCGCCAACGGCAGCAAGATCATCTTCGCCGGCCTGGACGACGTGGAAAAGCTGAAATCCATCTACGACATCACGGGCATCTGGATCGAGGAGGCCTCCGAGCTGGAGGAGGGGGACTTCAACCAACTGGACATCCGCCTGCGCACGGACTTCCCGTACTACCTGCAGATGATCCTGTCATTCAACCCCATCTCCATCACCCACTGGCTGAAAAAGCGGTTTTTCGACCGGCCGGACCCGCGGGCGCGGCTGCATGAGAGCACCTACAAGGACAACCGCTTTCTCACCGAGGAGGCCATCCGAACCCTGGAGGCCTTCCGGGACACCGACGAGTATTACTACATGGTCTACTGCCTGGGCCAGTGGGGCGTGACGGGAAAGACCGTGTTCAACGCAAAGGCCGTGGCCGAGCGGCTGGAGCGGATCCCCCGGCCGGCGGCGGAGGGCTTTTTCGAGTACGACACCGCGGAGGACGGCGTGCACATCGGGAACATCCGCTGGACCGAGGAGGCGGGCGGCCCCGTCAAGGTCTACCGGCCGCCGGCGGCGGGGCGGCCCTATGTGGTGGGCGGAGACACCGCCGGGGACGGCAGCGACTGGTTTGTGGGCCAGGTGCTGGACAACGTGACCGGCGAGCAGGTGGCGGTGCTGCGCCACGAGTACGACGAGGACACCTATGCCCGGCAGCTCTATTGCCTGGGCCGGTGGTACAACGACGCCATGCTGGCGCCGGAAACCAACTTCTCCACCTACCCGGTAAAGCTGCTGGACCTCATGGGGTACCAGAACCTGTATGTCCGGGAGATCGAGGACACCTACGACGGGACCATCCGCCACGCCTTCGGGTTCCGCACGGACCGGCTGACAAGGCCGGTGATCGTGTCGGAGCTGATCCGGGTGCTGCGGGATAACATCAACGTGGTCAACGACAAGGACACGCTGCTGGAGATGCTGACCTTTGTGCGCAACGAAAAGCAGCGGCCGGAGGCGGAGCCGGGCGCGCACGACGACTGTGTGATCTCCCTGGCCATCGCACACTACGTCCGGCCCCAACAGACCATGCAGGTCGGCCGCAGCGGCGAGAAGGGCAAGAAAAATATCTGGAGCGACGACATGTGGGAGGACTTCAACAAGGCCTCCCAGGCGGACCGGGACATCATGATCCGCATGTGGGGAGAGCCGTCGAGATAGGAGACGCCATGAAGAAGAAAAACAACACCATCCCGGAGAAGTTGACCCGCTGGCAGCAGCGCCTGGCGGACAGCAACCACGCCTACTCTGACGACGTGGCCAAAATGGACGAGCGGGAGCGGATCTACAACGGGGACAACAGCCTCCTCCCCCTGGTGCCGGGGGACACCAAGCGCAACGGGCAGCCCAAAAAGACCAGCCACGTCCGCAACATCGTGTTTGAGAACATCGAAAGCCAGGTTTCCTCCTCCATCCCCTCCCCCAAGGTGACGCCGCGGCGGAAGAAGGACGAGCACCTGGCGGCGGTGATTGAACATTTCCTGCGCAACGAGATCGACCGCCTGCCCTTTGAAACCATGAACGACATGGCCGAGCGGACGGTCCCCATCCAGGGCGGCGTGGGGTTCCTGGTGGAGTGGGACAACAGCAGGAGAACCCACAACACCGTGGGCGAGGTGGATGTGAGCGTCATTCACCCCAAACAATTCGCGCCCCAGCCGGGGATCTACACCGGCATAAAGGACATGGACTGGTTCATCATCAAGGTCCCCACCACCAAGGAGACGATCCGGCGCAAGTACGGCATCGACGTCTCCAACGAGGGGGAGCAGGAGCCGGAGGTCCGGGGCACCGGCAGCGAGGACACGGCGGACGACGCCCTTACCCAGTATGTGGGCTTTGAGGTCAACGACAAGGGGGGCATCGACCGCTACTCCTGGGTGAACGACATCGAGCTGGAGGACCTGGAGAACTACCAGGCGCGGCGGCAGCCGGTATGCGCCAAGTGCGGCCGGGTGCGGCCTCTCCCCGGACAGATCCTGTTCAACCGCGTGGAGGACACGCTGGGGAACCTTCTGCCGGATCCGGCGCGGGGGTTTGCCGGTGCGCTGATCCCCCAGGAGGTGGCGGACCGGGAGCTGGCCGGCCGGATGATGGCGGCCCAGATGGCCCGCGGCGCCCTGGAGGGCGGCGGCGGAGGCCTGGCGGACCTGCCGGTGGAGGCGGAGGAACCGCAGCAGGAGCCGACGCGGTATGACGGCGGGCCGTGCCCCTGGTGCGGCAGCGAGGAGTGGACCAGCAAGGAGCAGGAGTACGAACAGGTGATGCTGCCGATCCAAACGGCCGGCGGCGTCACCGTGGAGGGCGCCACGCCTGGCCTGGACGAGCAGGGGCGGCCGGTGATGAAACCCACCCTGGTTCCCTTCTACCGGCCGGACCTGTACCCCATCATCCTGCAGCGCAGCGTGAGCGTGTACGGGCAGCTGCTGGGGAACAGCGACGTGGACCAGATCCGGGACCAGCAGAACACGGTCAACCGCATGGAGCAGAAGATCATCGACCGCCTGGTGAAGGCGGGGACACGGATCACCCTGCCGGACAGGGCCAACCTGCGGACCGACCCGGAGGACGGCGAGCGGTGGTACCTGGGAAACGCGGCGGACAAGGCCATGATCGGCCTGTACGACTTCAAGGGGGACCTGCAGTACGAGCTGCTGTACCTGGCCAACGTCTACGAGGAGGCGCGGCAGATCCTGGGGATCACCGACAGTTTCCAGGGCAGGCAGGACAGCACGGCCACCAGCGGCAAGGCAAAGGAGTTTTCCGCGGCACAGGCGGCGGGACGCCTGGAGAGCAAGCGGATCATGAAGAACGCCGCCTATGCGGAGCTGTTCGAGCTGATGTTCAAATTCTGGCTGGCCTACTCCGACGAACCGCGGCCGGTGAGCTACCAGAACTACAAGGGCGAAACCGAGTACGAGGAGTTCAACCGCTACGACTTCCTGGAGCAGGACGAGGACGGGCAGTGGTACTGGAACGACCAGTTTCTGTTCTCCTGCGACACTTCCGCCCCACTGGCCAGCAACCGGGAGGCCATGTGGCAGGAAACCAGGATGAACCTGCAAACCGGCGCCTTCGGCGATCCGGCCAGCACGGAAACGCTGGTGCTGTTCTGGGCCAAGATGGAGGAACTCCACTACCCCGGCGCGGGGAGCACCAAACAGTACCTGGAGGAGAAACTGCGGCGGGAGCAGCAGCAGGCCATGATGGCCCAGCAGATGCAGATGCAGCAGATGGCCCTGCAGGCGGCCCAGCAGCAGGCGGCGGCCGGCGGCGGGCAGCTGC
>ENA-UONU01001955-UONU01001955.1-human-gut-metagenome-genome-assembly--contig:-CS51-NODE-1955-length-13368-cov-7.631112_pt1 | contig 13368 bp, 14 predicted proteins | sample MGYA00242462_ERZ724009 | MGnify/ENA metagenome assembly ERZ724009 | reverse complement strand
CCTCTCCTCTTCAAAGACTTTTGACTTTATCGAATCCCTGTTCGTAATCTTTCTTGAGTCTGCTTTCCTTCTGGGGAATGCGTATTTCAATGTTGAAAGGCTTCAAGCGGGATTCATATTAGGACTGCGCCCGCGAAAGGACGCCTTTTCCCGCTGGCCCCGTTCAAAAAACAGCCCCCTCGTCAACCCCAAAGAACACATTTTTCTGCCACAGGAAAAACGGTCGGGTGGGATTCGATAAAGGGAAAAGGCTTTGAAGGGAGTGGAGGGAAGGTTGGAGGGGGCGAGGGAAACGTGGGGGCTCCCCCCTTCTTCAGAACGTTTCTCTCGCCCCTCAAATCTTTAAAAGATTCCGGTAAATTATTCCCTTCGCAGCAGCAAGGGGATAAGCCGCCAAAACGCAAAGAACAGCGCGATGAGGTTGGCGGTCCACGCGGCGAGGAACGGGTGCAGGATGCCGCGCTGCCCAAGCGTCGTACCGAGGGTATACACCGCGAAGTACAGGAACGTGCACAGCAGCGCGACGGTCACGGCGATATAGATGTTGTCCTTCCACGAGACAATGGCCGTCGCCACGAAGGCCATGACCAGAATCGATGCCGCATAGGCCAGCTTGGCGTGCCACGCCGTACGGAGCGCCTCCACATTGGAACCGGAAGATTTCAACTGGCTGATGGCGTCCCCAAGCTGCCAGAGCGGCAACTGCTGCGGCTTCGTGCCCGTACTGACGAGCCGGAAGGTTTCGGGATCCTGCCTGAGCGGGAGGACGAAATCCGGCTCTTGCTCCTGCGTGAAGGTGTCGGGCGTGTAGACGCGCACATCCTGCAAGGCCCAGTGGTTGGGCTCGGCGGTGAACGTGGACGCCTGCACGATGCGCTTGATGCTCAGGCCGTCGTCGGACAGTTCATACCCGGAAAAGCCTGTGCCGTGCGCCTGGGGATCAAGCGTGCCGAGCGAGACGATCCAGTCCCCATCCGTAAACCAGACATCCTTCAGCACCGTTGCCGCGAGGTTCTTCTTGCGGACCTCTTCCTGCCAGATGCGGGCGGACTCGCGTTCCCCGGCAACGCCCAGATATTCGGAGAAACCAAGCTGGACGCCGCCCCAGAAAATGCCGCAAAGGATCATGGAGTTTGCCACCACGCCGAGGGAGATGCCCCCGGCCTGCAACGCCGTCAGTTCGCGGCTGCGAGCCATGATGCACAGTTGGATGACCGTGGACAGCAGGAAGATCACCGGCAGGATCTGCGAAATCACGAGCGGCATCTTCACGACGAAGTAGGTGAGCACCATGCCCACGGACAGCCCGGCCTCGATGAAGTTGTCGAGACGCTCGAACAGGTCCGTAAGCACATACAGGCCGATGCCGACGGCAAGGGTCGGCAGCAGGATCATCGCGTTGTTCTTGGTCAGATAGCGGAAAAGCAAGCTCATGACTTCCTCCGTGTCCGCAGGTTGCGGAAGAAGGTCGCCACGTGCGGCGTTCGCTCATGCGCCGTCAGCCATAGCCCGTAGATGCCGAGGCATAGGAACAGGATGTTCGGGACCCACAACCCTATGGAGGGGGGGATGGCCCCGGACTCGCCCGTACTGAACCCAAGCGACATCAGGCTATAATACACGAAGAACATGGCAAGGGCCAACATGAGCCCCGTCTGCCTGTGCAGCCCCTCAAAGGCCGAAGCCAGCGGCAGCACGAAGAGGGTCAGGGCGATGCACGCCACCGGATAGGCCCAGCGCTTGTGGCGCTCCACCTCCAGCTTGTTGGCGTAGTTGGCGTCCACTTTTAGCGCTTCCTCCCGCGTGATGCTGGAGAGCTTGCTCCATGACATCTCGCGGGGCCGCACATCTCCGAGATCAAGGCTCTTGAAGAGGGAATCCAGCGGCAGCCGCACTTTGTATTCGTCGAAGGCCAGCACCGAGGACCCCTTCTTATCCGTGGTGTAGATCTTGCCGTCCTCAAGCAGGAATACCAGCTCGCCGCGCTCGGTATCGGTATCGAAGCGCCCTTCCGGGGCGAGGATGGTCATGTGGCGCTCGGGGTGCGAACGGTCGTCCACCAGAACCTGCGACATATCCCCGTCACCGGGGTTCACCTGCCGGGCGAAAAGCACCAGATTGGGGAAGTCCGTATTGAAGACGCCGGGCTGCACCACGACACGGGCGCGGGTATTGGCGATTTCAAGGATCGTTTCCCGGAAATGCCCCATGCCCCACGCCAGCCAATGCAGGGATACCCAGAGCGTCAGCAACATGCAGATCACACTGAACAGGAGCGGCGCGGGAAGCATCTGATAGATGTTGATGCCCCCCGCACGAAGGGCGACCAGCTCGCGGTCCGTGCTCATGCGCAGGAAGGTCAGGAAGACGCTGAGCATACAGGCGATGGGAATCACCAGCATGAGGAACAGCGGGGTCATATAGCCGAACAGCAGAACGGTATCCAAGATGCCGAGATCCAGCCCCAGAAACAGTTCCCGCATCTGCACCGCCCGGCTGATGAGGATGAGCGTCAGCAGCACCCCCACGGCGAGAACGAACAGGTTGGCGATTTCTTTAAATATCTGTCTCTGAAGAAGCGAAGGCATCGGGCAACGTCCTGTAAGGATGCGAAGTTAGCGTTTGCACGGGGCGGAAGGCTCCTGTCCTTTTTCGGAGAAAAGGCGGGCAAGCTGAGCCGCGTCCAGCGGCGTCAGATTGAAGCGCATACCCGCTTCATCAAGCAGGGAGGAAAGCGGCGCATCCGGGCGGCGGCAGCGTTCTTCCTGCACATATTCCAAAGCGCGGCGGACCAGTTCGCCGTGTTCGATGAACGTCATGTGACACCTCCGTGATTAGAACGCGGCGCTATCACCGGGCTTCATGGAGACCAAGCGGACATCTGGAGCCACTGAAGCGAGATGCGACGCAAAGGCCGAGGTGTCCTTCGCAAGGACCGGGAATGTCCCCCAGTGCATGGGGATCACGGCCTTGGGCTTGAGCAGACGCGCGGCATGGGCGGCCTGCAACCCGTCCATCGTGAAGAAGCCGCCCACGGGCAGCAGCGCCAGATCCAGCGGATACAGCGAACCTATCAGCTCCATCGAGGAGAAGAGGCCGGTATCGCCCGCGTGATAGAAGGTAAAGCCGTCCGGCATGGTCACGACGTACCCTGCGGGGGCCCCGGATTCCGAAGTATGGAACGCCTGCGTCATGGTGACCCGGACGCCCTTCACTTCGATGGTGCCCCCGATATTGAAGCCGATCCCGGCGGGAATGCTGGCTTGCGGCATCCCGGCGTCGATCAGGCGTTCGGCCGTGCCGACGATGCAGCCGCAGGTTGCGCCGCTGCTTTTGCAGATCGCCACGGCGTCACCCGTATGATCGCCGTGATCATGGGTGACGAGCACCAAATCCGGCTTCCCGGCCTCATTCCACGTCACGGGGCAGGAAGGGTTATGCGTGAAGAAGGGATCTATGAAAACAGTCACGTCGCCGCAAGAAACCTTAAAATTGGAATGACCGTACCAAGTAACGGAAACGCTCATGGAATACTCCTTAAGATAAAGAAAAAGAAGGGGAAGCGTAACAAACGGATGGACACAAAAACACGGCTCCGACACCAAACGAGCCGCAGCACGCTCCCGGTACCGGAGCATACAGCTTGACAGGACGCGGCACAAGAGCTAGCTTCCCAAATCTGTAGTGTCCCCTTCCGGGGAAACTCCGCGCCCGTAGCTCAGTCGGATAGAGCGTTAGCCTCCGGAGCTAAAGGCCGTGCGTTCGAATCGCGCCGGGCGCACCAGTAAAAACAAGCCCTTACAGACAACAAGCTGTAAGGGTTTTTTCTTTTCCCAACACCATTCCCAACACGGATGCAAAAAATCCTTTCCATCGCCGACAAAACGCCGACATATCGCCTACAGGACGCCGATACATCAACGCCTTTTGAATTTTTACCCCCCTCTCCCCTTGTATCCCTGTACATCCTCCTATTGTCCCGGTTTGCGTCTTTGGAATCGCGCAAGCGTTCCCGACTTCCGGTTTTCACACGGAGCAGGTGCGGCGGCATCGGGTGGGCCGGGGTATCCATCCTGAACCGTCATACATTTAACCATGCCCGCTTGCATGTCGGGCAAGTCGGGCATGTCGGGCAGGCCGCCAGCAAGAGCGAGGCATACCAACGCTTTTCCCCGCCCGACATGGCTTTTCCCATGTCGGGCGCATGTCGGGCATGTCGGGCGCGCCCGACTTCACGGGGAGTCATGCGGGGCGGATGGTAAGGACATGGGCCGGATGCGGCCCGTGGGAGGCATGGAGAGGCGCGCGCCGCGCCGGGCGGCCTTTCCCTTGGCGGCGGGCTTTGCGGGCATCCTGTGCGGCTTGTGGCCTCCATGCGGGGCAGGTATGGCGAAAAAGAGTAGCCGTTTGACTTTTATTGGCGTTCGAGGTAGGCTTTTCAAGCCAGAGTGCCCGGAGCACCTGAGCTTGTGGGCTTTCCTGTCTGGAAAGCCTCTTTTTTTAGCTCCACCGCGCCATGTACTCTTCGTCTGAAATATGGATATGCTCAAAGCCACCATTGGGAGAACGGACAATTTCCAAATACTTCCAACCGCCCCCCTCTTTTATCCGTTCTTCATCGTCAGTAAGAACAGCATCGCATTGTGGAAAAAGGTCAAGCACGCATTCACAAAGCCTAATCCCGGCCTGCCTAAAAAGAGTCCATTCCTGTGCAAGGATCAATTCTCTTCCCTTAAGTGGAAACGTTGGTTCTTCGAAAGCAACAAGGCTTTCTCCCCACAGTCCCCACCCATAAAGTGCCGTTGTAAATTCGTGCCCCAAAACGATTTCATCCCTGCACCCGTCGGTGCTTCCGCTACTGTAGAACCCTGCACCATCTTCATAGGTAAAATAGGGGTTTCTACAAATTCGTTCATGTTGTGGGTACGAAAAATTTGCATAACACGTGAAAATAATTAGGAAATCATCAATAAATTCCTTTGAAGGTTTCCCAAGGGCTGGAATCAATTTTTCTACAAGTTTTTGGTAATCCCCCGCTTCCTCCATGCACATGCTTTTTCTCCTTTATTCATCAAAGTCATTCATCATTTTACGAACATCCTCGGCCTTTACCCTAATAGGCTTTTCACGCAAGACGGCAAGTTTCGACATGTCTATATAGCTGTAAATCGTCCGGACTGAAACATTCAGACAGTAGGCGGCTTGTTTTACAGTCAGCAAATGAAAACGATTTACCATTTCCACAGGCGAAAGAGAAAAGTAATTCCCACGCTTGTGGGTTGCCATGAGCATTGTCGGGATGGGGGTAAAACCCTCCATAGAATCCGTTACGCAATATTTTGCACACCCTATACATGTTATCTTTCGTCCGGTGTGTCCATCGTAAAGCCATTTCCCGAAAAAAGGCGTCTTGCATCCCAAGCGGTCATATACGGTTTCGGCAATGTGTCCCTCATAGGGGTGCCATCCTCTTTCTGTCAGGAGCACGATTCTATCAATCTGGCTATTCATCACATCCATCCGGTTCTGAGTCTTCTCTTGGCGGAACTATCTGGTAGCAACGTACCCGCCCCATGCCGGGAAGGTTCTTCTTTACCGTAGCGTCCCTGCCTGTTCCGCGTACCAGCCAGCCCTTGTCTGTCAGTATCCGTATTGCCCGCTTTAAGCTCATTCCCGCCAGTATTTCCGCCTTGAAACTCTCCGGAAGGATGTAATACTCCGCCCCTTCTTTGGTCATTTTGACGAACCCCACACGGTTGGGGATGCGTTGCACGCCCGGCGTCTCGATGTTCTCGAAACGACTTGCGCCATGCTGTTCTATGAAGTGCCGAACGGCGGCTTCAACTTCGGCATCCTCTGACGCCCCCACACTGCCACGGGCGGATAACCAGTCATTGAAGCATGAGGCCACTGCCTCCCAAACGCCCATAGACGCAGGAAGCACCCCGGCGGATTGGGCAAGCATCCCCGCATAGGCAACAAGGGCAAACCGCCGCGCCACGCGCCGCACCTGTTCCCCCGCGTCGATGGGGCAAAGGTATTTTACACCATCGTCAAGCCATGCCCCAATGCCTGAAACCACCTCTTCCCGGTGCTCGGTCAGCCATTGCAAAAATTGGCGTCCGGCGTGTCCGTAGTGCCGCCCGGAAAGTTCTTTGAGCCGATTGGACACGGCCCCGGAGTCAGGAAGCCCGTGCAGGCTGGAGAGCATGTCCTTTTCTGTGGGAATCCCGACAAAGCGGACTTCCTGTCCGGCCTTTGCCTTAATGCCGCCTTCCTGCAATTTTTCGGCAAGCCCGACTTCTCCGGAAGACAGGAAGAGTAACCGCCACAAAGGGGATTTTCTGGTGTTTCCGTCTTTTCCGGAGCGCGTCTTGCCCTGTCCGTTCGCCAGCATGTAGGCCGATTCCGAAAGCACCTTGGCGGAAACCTGCCCGACTTCATCCAGTATCAGCAAGCCGTCATTATGAAGCGCGGCAATGCTTTCCAAACCGTTGTCAGTTGTGCGCCAAGGCCGGACATGGGAACCACCGCCCCATACGGACGCCGCAACTTCCAGACAGGTTGTCTTGCCGCACGAGGAACCACCCTCAAAGCTGAATCCACCGCCTTCTACATCGGCAAGTCGGAGAAGAGGCCCCGCAAAGGCGGAGCTAAGGGCAAATTCAAGCCGGGTATTGCCAGCGGACAGGGTGGCAATCTGGTTCCATGCTTCCTGCGTGCCGCCCGCCTGATACATGTCCCCATGAGTGAGCGACTGGAGAACGATGGAGTTCGCACCATCCCCGTATGCCCGGTCAGGCAGGACAAAAGCACCATTGTGCCAGCCCACACGCGGCACGCAAGTGATAAAATTTAGGGTGACGGATTTTTGCAAAAAATCTATGAATCGTCCCGTCTGTCCACTGGCAATGTCATAACCGCCGTCCGCCAGTATCCAAGCCCATTCACGGTTGGACTGTTGGAGCATCCCGCCGGGCAAGGCCCACCTGTGCAGAGTCCCTTTCGGGTCTTTCCATTCAAGGAGAAAACCCCATGCTATATTGTGCTCGTCACAGGTGCGCCCCAAGAGGCGGATAGGAGGCCCCAAGCGTACCTCGTGTTCCTTTCCTCTCCGGTGTTCCAAGTAGTACAGTCCGGCGCGTGGGCCTTCCGGAACCATGAAATACCCGTCCGGCAAGGTTGGAGTGGGAAGGCCGTTCCCGGTTGCGGCGGGTAAAAGGGTACTGTTTCCCTCGGAGTTGTCAGGCGTGGTCATGTGCTCTCTTTCTGTGTGTTCTCCGTCCGGAATGCGGGCGGCGGCAAGGCAACGCCATACAGCATCAATGCCGCCTTTTTTGTGTAGGTCGTTTATGTCCGTCGCGCCGGGGATGCCCCGGACGGAAGGCACGGCAAGCCAGCCGCCAACGCGCCGGGCGGCCTCTTCCGCCGCCTTCAACCCTGTATTTTTCCCGGTTTTCTCTTCCGTCTGCCAATCGTCGTCTGCAACCACAATCAGCTTGGATTCCGGGAACAGCCGCCGCGCCCGCATTGTTACGGACAGGAGGTTTCCCGCGTTGAAGGCCACAAACGCCGCATAGCCCGACGCCATGCACGCGGAAGCGGCGGTAGCGTAACCTTCGGCAATTAGGACAGGTTCACCTTGTTTCCCGCTGATAAAGAACGCCCCGCCTCGCGTCTTTCCACCAGCAAGAAAGCGCTTCTCGCCGTCCGGGTCTATGGTCTGGAGGGATACCAGCTTTCCCGCCTCGTCATGGAGCGGGATAAGCAACTGATCTCCCCACAGGCGCAGCCTGTAGGAACGCACGCCCTTGCGCTCAAGATAGGGGTGAGTGTCGGGCGCGTCGCCTGCCTCATTCCAGCGCGTTGCGGCGGTTTCGGCGGCTTTGGCGTGCTGCCGTTCCTTGTCCACTTTACACCGGGCGCGGTCTTCCGCAATCTGCTTTTTCAGGATGTCCCATTCGGCGGCGGTCATGCGGCTTTGCTTGACGGGGCAATACGTTCCCTCTTCCCCAGTCTGCCAGTTCTGCCACCAGACGGAAGCGGGGAAATCCGTATGGCCAATGTACGCGCCGTCCTTCCCGCTCGGCTTGGCAAGCGTCCCGCAACGGTGCATCATGCCGTCCATTTCCACATGGTCAACGGCAAGACCGGCTTCCCGGAGCTTATCCCCAAAAATCTGGTTAAGGTCATCTGCTGGCATATCAAGGCCCCCATATCCTGCACACGGTCAGAGACGATTGGGAAGATTGGAGGTGCAGGGGAGGTTACCCGTCCACAGCAGGTTTCACGGCGCATGAGTCAAGGTAGGCGGTAATGTCCGTCATGCGGTAACGCACGAACCGTCCGATTTTGACATAGGCTGGCGGTTGTTTCTGCCAGCGGCGTTGCTGAAGGGTGGCCTTTTTCAGGCCCAAAACGGCGGCGGCCTGTTCCTCGGTAAGAAGTTCAATAGTGGGGGTTTCTGAGGACAAGGGAACACAATGGGAAATACTTTTCACGTTCATTTCTGACAGCCTCTTTAAAAAGTTACCATACCGCAATAGCATTTTTGGGGTGTTGTATCAGAAAGAAGGCAAAGAAGTCTATCTTTTTTCCATTCTCATCTTGACTGCAAAACTTCTCAAGTTAAGTGCAAACCTTTTTTGTCTGTTTTTACTTATGATTCATGCATAAAAATGGTTCAGTGCTGAGTTTAGAGCTGAACCAGTTTGGGCATGAAAGAGCGAACTTGCACCCAAATTAAGAATAGGGCACAAAAATTTGTCACCAAAGTTGAGAATGGGCATGTGTCGGATTTGACACAAATAGACATTCATTTTTCGTCAATGCGTTTTACCGCAACGACTTTTTCTGAAATACGCTCTTCGTAAACGCTAAAATATCCGTAATGCTCTTGGAGCAAGGCAAGGGCTTTTTCTATGCTGTTTTGTGCGTGCATGGTCAGAGCAGCGCAAACCGTTGCGATGTCGTCGACTGGTGCAAGCGACTCCGTATCTTCCCCCGCTTTCGTCAATACACTGGCAAAGGCTTTGGAGGGCCAAAAGGCACGGGCAACGAAATCATCCAATTGGCTTTCGAACGTGTCCTTGTTCATCGCACACCCCCGACAAGGAAGAGTTCAGGGGCGGCGCAGATAGCCAGCAGGACGCCGAACAAGGCCACGGCAACGGCCTTACGGATGGAGCGGGCGAGCAGGGAGGAAAGACGATACCGGAGCCGCAGGAAGCGGGAGGAGAGGAAGAAACGAAGCACAACACACCTCACAGTTTTGGGATTGGGCACAAAAAAAGGCAGAACAACGCTCCCCGGCCTGTGATAAGCCGCCTGAGTCTCACGAACATCAGGACGTTGTTCCGCCAATATGTAACCGCAATCCCAAAGGTCCATGTAGACCAGAGGGTGCAAGGGTGGCAGGAAACAAGAAACTCCGCTCTTTTCCTCTTGCTTGGGACAAGGGAAGGCGACGGATACGCCTATCACAGTTTGAGGAAAGTCAGCATTGCCGAAACACGCGAAGGAAGTCAAGGGGAAGGTTGCGGCGTCCTCTTGCCAAGCGCGCCGGGAGTCGCTATCTTTACAAAGAAGGGCGGCAAGTGCTGGTAACACCCGCCGCCCCGTGGGACACGTCCCCCATAAATCATAGTGGATTTACAGTTTTTGCGCCCCGGTAGGAATGGTCACTTCCTACCGGGGCAACTGCGTTACTGGTTCAGGATGAACCGCATAACCACAGCCGCTATGACGTTGGCGATTGCTTGAATCGCCACGTCCCGCAGGAAGTGCCGCATGGGGATAACCTCCTTTCGGGAGGCGGGCCCCACGCCGGGAACACTACACAGCCGCGCCTCTCATGGAAGGCCACCCGCCCTATCCGCGTTTCGCCTTCCATCGGTTCCATATCCACGAGCCAATCAACACCATAACGCCAGCCAACACAGCCGCCGCCCACTGTTGCCCGCCCCAATGCAGCGGGTTCCATATTCCATCCATGAAGCCCGTTGCCAGATAGACGCCTACGCCATAGGCCGGAAGCTGGCGCGCCAGTTTCTTCATCATGAGAATCCCTCCTTTTTGTGCAGACTATCCGCTACCCTCTCCCCATCGCAAGCCCACAAAAGCCCGGCACGGCGTGCGCCTCTCCATGCCTCCCACGGGCCGCATTTTCGGCTTGCAACGGGAGGCGGTTAATGCCTCCTAAAAAGGCGGGCGGCAAGTGCTGGTAACACCCGCCGCCCAGTGGGGCACGTCCCCCGAGAATAACCTTCTCAAGTTGAGCGCCCCGTAGGAACTGCAATTCCTACGGGGCAACGTGCGTTACGCCTCACAGAGCGCCCGCCGCACCACGTCCGGGGCGACTTCGATAACGCGCAGGTAGGCACGCGCCGCCGGGTCCGGCTGTCTCTTTCCCTGTTCCCAGTTGCGAAGGGCATAAAGGGAAAGGCCAAATGCGGAAGCAAATACGGACTGGGAAAGCCCCATTTTTTGGCGGATAGCCTTCACGTCCACCCGCTCAGGCGCATTGACGGGGGCGAAATCGTGAATGCCGAATTGCGCCTTGTCCGCCGTTCCGTCCATATAGCCCACGGCCTCGGTCAAACTGGCAATAATTTCCTGTCCTATCGTGCTCATGGCTTTTGTCTCCCGTATGCCGCAAGCAACGCCGTCAAGCGGCGCATATCGTTCTTTTCGGCTTGCGTCAGATTCGCTTTTTCGTTCTTTCCGTATATCAGCAGGGCAAACAGGGGGATATGCTCAGAATGAAAGTAGTAAATGACCCTGTAGCCGCCGCTCTTGCCTTCCCCCTCTCTTGCCCACCGCACCTTGCGAACGCCGCCCGTGCCTTCCATGACCTTCCCAATATCGGGATTTTCGGCAAGGTAGGCCACCAAATCGGCGCGTTCCGATTCTGAGAGTAATCCCTTGGCTCTACGGAGAAAGGAGGGGGTTTCAACAACGGTCATAGGTGGGATGTTCATAACTGAATTGTAAGCCATTGGCGTATGCTGTCAAGACATTCTCCGCGTCGGCTTTCCACCTTACAAGCCCGCCCGATGCCGCCGCACCTCCCCCGCATGGCGGCCACAAGTCGGGCAGGACGCCCGCAAAGCCAGCCGCCATGGGAAAGACCGTCCGTCGCGGCGCGCGCCTCTCCATGCCGCCCACGGGCCGCATCCGGCCCATGCCCTTCCATCCGCTCCGCATGACGCCCCGTGAAGTCGGGCACGCCCGACATGCCCGACATGCGCCCGACATGGGGAAAGCCATGTCGGGCAGGGAAAAGCCTTGGTATGCCTTGCTTTTGCTGGTGGGCTGCCCGACATGCCCGACTTGCCCGACATCATATCGGGCAACCTTAAAAAGAAGAAATCATTTTTCGTCGTCTGGCGAGGTGCCTACCTCAAGCATACCATCCGCAACGCTGGCGGCGCGCATCAGAGCATCATCATGCAAGTGAGCGTATCGTTGTGTCATTTGTGGCGATTCATGGGTAAGGAGGCGTTGCAGGGTATACATATCCACCTGCCCGCTTGAGGCCAAACGGGACGCAAAATTGTGGCGTAAGCCATGAAGCGGGCGGAAGTCGTCGGGCAATCCGGCCTTTTCCTTCACGCGGCGGGCCATACGGCGAAAATCAGCGCGCTTGCCTCCGTCCTTGCCGGGAAAAATGTACGGGCTTTCCGTCCGTTCCACGGCCTCCAACACGGCACGGGCTACGGCGCTCATGGGGATATGTTCCGTTTTCCGTTTCTTGGCGGCTTCACCCCGCAAGGTAATGCGTGCCCGCTCAAAGTCGCAATCTTCCCATCGGAGCGCCAAGAGTGCCCCCTTCCGCATCCCCGTAACCAAGGCCAACCGTAGAAGCGCGGCGGCGTTCTGGTCTGGTTCCTCGTCAAGTGCCCGCAGGTAGCGGAAGAGTTGCTCATCCGTAAGCACTTCCGTCTTTTCATTGTCTACGCGGGGCATTTCAAAATGGAGGTGTTGCGGCATGGGGAAAAGGTCACGCTTTACGCCAAAATGCACCAAACGCCGCAACAAGCCCAACACGTGCTTTTGTGTCTGGGCTGCCAATGGCACAGCCTTCCCATCTTTCAGGCGTGGGCTTTTGGTTCCGGCAAGCCTACGGCGCAAGGCGTCCACGTCTTCCGTTTTCAGGCTGGCGGGTTCCCTGTCCGATAGCCCGGAAAGGTACTTGTAATAGCTCCGGTCTGGTACGATAGACGGCTTGCCCGCGTTGGCTTCCTCGTACCGCTTCCAAAGGCTTGCCACCGTCACCCGGCTTTCATCCGCCAGCCGTACGGCCTCTTCCGCCTTGCGCCGCTCTCTATTGGCTTGTTCCTTCCCCGTGATTCGGGCCGCCCGGATCAGGTTTGCTTTTGCCGCCGTCATCCCCTCAGACTCACGGCCCACGGGCTCCTCTATGAGCTTAGCCCCGCGTCCGCCGCGTCTATACATGACATAGTAGGCTTTCTCCTCGCCATACCCGTCAAGGCGTTCCTGTTCCCGGAAATATACCCCGGGGTATTTTGTCTTCTCACGCTTCGCCATAAAGAACTCACTGGTAACAACTTTCCCAACACCATTCCCAACACACAAGGCAGAAACAAGGAGAGATTGACAGAATAAGATAGAAAAAGTAGCTTCAAATTATCATATAAAAACAGAATGATAAAGTGTTAAATAGAAATTGCTAGAAGTAAAAAGAAATATAGATACATAGACTCCGGAGCTAAAGGCCGTGCGTTCGAATCGCGCCGGGCGCACCAGAATGGAATCAAGGACTTGGATGTAAAAATCTGAGTCCTTTTTTCATAACTATTTGCACAAACAGAGGAAATGCAAAGGCACTCACAATAGTTTCTTCTGCCGTTTCACCTCACTGGAATCTGCATACCAATCCATTTTTTGTTGGACTAGTATCAAAAATTGTCATTTTCAAAGGAACAAACATAGGGTATTAAGATACTCTCGTGAATGTTTGGGCACTGAGGTAACCGAAAGCACTCGCTCCGGTCGGGGGATTGAAGTTCTGTAACGACTTGTCAGCAAACATGGAGCCCCGTGTTATCTGCGCTCGGATAATAGCCGGAGTTTGTGTCCAACGCATTGCTATGTTAGGTAACAGGGGAAAACGCTCATCGAAAGCGCAAAAAAGAGGGACTCGAATTCCAAACTTCACGCCGTTTGCGAGGCCAGGCGACCTATCCTGCGTTTGTTGCCCAAAGGGCAGGCTGCGATTACAAATGGAAAGAATTCTTTTACCCCTTCCAGAATACTGCAGCTACTGAAGGAACGTCATTTTTTACCTTTAATTATGAGTCCTGACTATAGACGTCAATACAATTCAGGATAACTTTCCCGGATAAT
>ENA-UONU01001951-UONU01001951.1-human-gut-metagenome-genome-assembly--contig:-CS51-NODE-1951-length-13389-cov-4.346258_pt1 | contig 13389 bp, 10 predicted proteins | sample MGYA00242462_ERZ724009 | MGnify/ENA metagenome assembly ERZ724009 | reverse complement strand
CGGTAGACCGTATACGCCAAGCATGAGGGATCGGCTGCAGCGCCAACGGCGGGGCTTCATTTTACAAAGGATCTTCTGGATGAGATTGAGGAAATGGGGGTGAAGATTGCCCATGTAACCCTCCATGTAGGGCTGGGAACCTTCCGCCCGGTGAAGGTGGAGGATGTGAAGGATCACCATATGCACTCGGAATTTTACATGGTAGAGGAATCGGAGGCAAAGAAGGTGAATGACACCAAGGCGGCCGGAGGCCGCGTGATCTGCGTGGGGACTACCAGCTGCCGGACGGTGGAATCTGCTTCCACAGAGGATGGGATCCTGGAGGCCAAGAGCGGGTGGACAGAAATTTTTATCTATCCGGGTTATCGCTTCAAGGTGTTGGATGCCCTGATCACCAATTTCCATCTGCCCCAGTCCACTTTGGTGATGCTGGTCAGCGCCCTGGCAGGCCGGGAGCACATTCTCCATGCCTACCAGGAGGCAGTAAGGGAGAAATACCGCTTCTTCTCTTTTGGGGACGCGATGTTTATACAATAATGATCCTGCTTTCAACAGGAAATTGGGGCCTGGAAGGAAACAGGAAGAAGAGGAATACATGGTCGGGCATCTGGCAGGAAACAGAAATAGGAAAATGGGCTAGGATATTAAGTTTGGGAAAGTAAAGCATGGAAGAACGTTTAAATAAATGGCTGAGCCGCATGGGCGTCTGTTCCCGGCGGGAGGCGGACCGGCTGATTGAGTCCGGCAAGGTTTTGGTGGACGGGCAGACTGCTCTTATGGGACAGAAGATCCAGGAGGGCCAGAGAGTGGTCTGTGATGGAAAACCAGTGTCTATAGGAGCAGCCGGGGAGCCTGAGCCTGTACTTTTGGCTGTAAATAAGCCGCGGGGCATTGTCTGCACTACATCGGATAAGGACCGAGCTCCTAACATTGTGGATTTTTTGGGGTATCCCTGCCGGGTATATCCGGTGGGAAGGCTGGATAAAGATTCGGAAGGACTTCTTCTCATGACAAATCAGGGAGATCTGGTGAATAAGATCATGAGAAGCGGAAATGCTCATGAAAAGGAATATATGGTTACTATTGACCAGCCAGTGACCGATGGATTTTTAAAGAAGATGCAGTCAGGGATTTATCTGTCTGAGTTAAAGCAGACTACAAGACCCTGCAAAGTGAGAAAAAAGGGTGAGAGGACGTTTTCCATTGTCCTTACCCAGGGATTAAACCGCCAGATCCGCCGTATGTGCCAGGCCTGCGGCTGTCAGGTGACGCGGCTGGTGCGGGTGCGTATTATGAATATCAGGCTGGAAGGATTGGAGACAGGTTCTTACCGCCGGATCGAAAAGGAGGAGTACAGGGAGCTTTTGGGGCTGCTTGAAGACTCCTCCAGTCTGTCCGTGAAGGAGCGGAAAGCCGGAAAAAAAGACAGGAGAGCAGAATGGAAGACAGGATCCAGAGAATGAAGGAATTGATCCCCATACTGAGGGAGGCTGGAAAGGCCTACTATCAGGAGAGCCGGGAGATCATGAGCAACTTTGAATATGATAAGCTGTATGATGAGCTGTCAGAGCTGGAACAGCAGACAGGGGTGATCCTGTCTGGAAGCCCTACCAGACAGGTAGGATATGAAGTGTTAAGTGAACTTCCAAAGGAGACCCACAGCGCGCCCATGCTCTCACTGGATAAGACAAAGAGTGTGGATGATCTGAAGGAGTGGCTGGGGGAGAAGAAGGGACTTCTGTCCTGGAAAATGGATGGACTTACGATCGTGCTTACCTATGAGGAGGGAAAGCTGGCAAAGGCAGTCACCAGAGGAAACGGCGAGGTGGGTGAGGTCATCACTCCCAATGCCAGAGTATTTTCCAATATCCCTCTGAATATCTCTTATAAGGGCCAGCTGATCCTGAGAGGGGAGGCAGTGATCACTTACTCCGATTTTGAACGTATTAACAGGAGTATTGAGGATGTGGATGCTAAATATAAAAATCCCAGAAATCTGTGCAGCGGTTCCGTACGTCAGCTGAACAGCCAGATCACAGCGGAGCGGAATGTCCATTTTGAGGCATTTTTCCTGGTGAAAGCCGATGGCATTGATTTTCACAATTCCAGGAAGGAACAGTTTGAGTGGCTGAGAGACCAGGGATTTGAGGTCGTTCATTATGAGGAAGTGACTTCAGGTGATTTGGAGAAAGCAGTAGAAGGCTTCGGAGAAGCGGTGGAGAAGAATGATATTCCCTCCGATGGCCTGGTGCTGACTTATGATGACATTGCCTATGGGGAATCTCTGGGACGGACGGCCAAGTTTCCGCGCAATTCCATTGCATTTAAGTGGAAAGACGAGATACGGGAGACAAGGCTTTCCTATATAGAATGGAGCGCTTCCCGCACGGGCCTGATCAATCCGGTCGCAGTCTTTGAACCAGTGGAGCTGGAGGGAACTACGGTGAGCCGGGCCAGCGTCCACAACATCAGTATTATGGAGAGCCTGGAGCTGGGGGCAGGGGACACGGTCACGGTCTATAAGGCCAATATGATCATTCCCCAGATCGAGGAAAATCTCACCCGCAGCGGTGTGAGGGATATACCAAAAATCTGCCCGGTATGCGGGGGAAAGACAGAGATCCGAGAAATCAATGAGGTCAAGAGCCTTTATTGTACCAATCCAGACTGTCAGGCAAAGAAGATCAAAAGCTTTACCCTGTTTGTCAGCCGGGATGCCCTGAATATGGATGGACTTTCTGAGGCTACCTTGGAGAAATTTATACAGGCTGGATTTATCCATGAGTACAGAGATATGTTCCATTTGGAGGATCACAGGAACGAGATCGTGGAGATGGAGGGGTTTGGACAAAAGTCCTACGATAATCTGATCGCTTCCATAAAGAAAGCCTCCTATACGACCCTGCCAAGGCTGGTTTATGGTCTGGGAATTGCAGGGATCGGCCTGGCCAATGCCAAGATGCTGTGCCGCCATTTTGATTTCGATTTTGACCGTATGCGCCGTGCCGGGGAGGAAGAACTGGTAGCTGTGGACGGTATTGGAGCTGTGTTAGCTAAGGCGTGGATGGATTATTTTTCATCAGAAAAGAATAATCAGGCAGTGGACCGGCTTTTAGGCGAGCTGGAGATTGAGAAGGAACCGCAGGAAAACGGGGAAGAAGGAGGAGCCTTCTTAGGCGGATTGGTTTTCGTGGTCACTGGTTCCGTGGAGCATTTTTCCAACCGAAAGGAGCTGCAGGCCCTGATCGAGTCAAAGGGAGGGAAGGTGACTGGCTCCGTGACATCGAAAACTTCCTATCTGATCAATAATGACACAGCCTCCTCATCTTCTAAAAATAAGAAGGCCAGGGAACTGGGGATACCGGTGATCTCAGAGGAAGAGTTTTTAGAACTGCTGCAGGAGAGAGAAAGTTGAGAGGAGAACGGGAAACATGCCGATAAAAGTACAGAAGGATCTGCCTGCCAGGGCAATCCTGGAGGAGGAAAATATATTTATTATGGATGAGGACAGGGCTATGAGCCAGGACATACGTCCGCTGGAAATCCTGATCCTGAACCTGATGCCCATTAAAGAGGAGACGGAAACTCAGCTTCTCCGGGCCTTATCCAACACGCCGCTCCAGGTGGACTGCACCTTTCTCATGCTCTCCACCCATGTGTCCAAAAACACATCGGCCAGTCATTTAAATAAATTTTATGTGACCTTTGATGAAATCAAGAGGAAAAAGTACGATGGAATGATCATTACCGGGGCTCCAGTGGAAAATCTGGAGTATGAGGAGGTTCATTATTGGCAGGAGCTGTCCACCATCATGGAGTGGAGCAAAAAACATGTGACCTCCACCCTCCACATCTGCTGGGGGGCTCAGGCAGGCCTTTACTATCACTATGGGATCCGGAAATATCCCATGAAGAAAAAACTTACAGGAATTTACAATCATAGGGTTTTGGCGCGGAAGGTTCCTTTGGTGCGCAGCCTGAATGATTGTTTCCTGGCTCCTCACTCCCGGTATACAGAGGTGAGGAGGGAGGATATTTTGGCCCATCCGGAGCTTATGATCCTGGCAGAGTCTCAGGAGGCAGGAGTATTTCTCGTCATGAGAAGAGATGGACGGCAGATTTTTGTTCAGGGCCACCCGGAGTATGACCGTATGACGCTGAACAACGAATATCACAGGGATCTGAAAAAAGGCTTAAACCCTGAGGTTCCCTGGAATTATTACGAAAACAATGACCCCTTCTCTGTTCCGGAGCTTACCTGGAGAAATACCTCCAACACTCTTTATACGAACTGGCTGAATTATTATGTGTACCAGATTACGCCTTATATATTGGCAGATGAGGAATAAAAGCTGATAACATTTAAAATAGAGGGTTTCAAAGTAAAAAGGGCGTGTGCCGGCTTAGGACCGCAGAAAACACGCCCGGTGAGTGGGAGTATGCGCATATGGATTACAGAAATGAGCTGAGGGAAGAAAATGAAGCCGTTAAGGAGCGTTTTCTGCTGTCTATGGAGCGGATCAGCGCTATGGACGGAGAGGAGATAAGGGAGCCTTACGGTGCTTATTTTAAACGGGTAGCTGCCTTTATCGGTCAGATCGGACAGTTGGTGGCCCGCAGGCAGGAACGTTCAGAGCAGGAAATGAGCCTGGAGGAGCTCCAGATGGAGAATCAGGCTCTTTATCAGGATATTCTGCCTGAAAATTATAAAACAAGCTATGGGAATCCAGATTTTGCTGTTAAGGAGCTGGGGGACGGCCTGGGACAGCTTCTCTCTTTCCTGTACACGGAGATCCGGGCCGGTATTGTGTACGCCTTTGAAATGAGGCTGTGCGGTCTAACGGTCTTAAACGAGCTGTTTCTGGAAGTGTATAATCTCTTTGTGCAGGCATGGGAGGAAGGGCTGTCTGAGCCAAAACAGCAGCAGGTAAAAGATTGTCTGTACTGGTTCGTCAGTGATTATGCAGATCAGACGGTGGATTGGAGGATCCGGGAGGGATTGGATCCGGCCCTATCCTTTGGTAAGGATATTGTGATGGAGTGGGATCTCACAGATCCCCGGTATCTCTATGCTTATGGAGAGTACGTAGGCCCGTCTGAGTTAAAGACAGCCGCTTTTTTAAGCAGCCTTCCAGGGGAAACCCTTGATCGGATGGCAGATGTCTATACAGAAGGATTCCGCCGTGGGTTTGAAGTGATGGGGCGGGATCTGTCAAAGAAAAAGACCGTGATCGTGGAGTATGAGCTGGGCTTTGAACCCATGATCCGCCGGGCCGTGGAGCAGTTCCGTAAAATGGGGCTGGAGCCTGTTCTTTACCGGGGAGCGGTAGAGTCCATCAACCGCAGGCCAAGCGGAAAACGGGGGTATTACGGTTCTTCCCCCAACAAGCAGTACGACTACGATCACCGTTATGACAGCGCCCTTTACATGGGAGATGCATTTAAAGACAGGAAAATGGCCATGGTGCGGGCGGCTTACGAGCGTTACAGCCAGCTGGCCGGATGGTGTGCAGGCCCGGCTGTGGTGGAGACCTTCGGGGAGGAGGGATTTGAACCTGTAAATAAGAAAACAGCCTTATCCCTCAATTCCTACCAGGAGGAGCTGAATGTTTCTTATGCCAATGAGTCTCGGCAGGTGGTAAACCAGTATATGCCCGGAGATGAGACCAGCTTTACCATTATCGCCTTTCCAAAGCCGGAGATCGGTCCGGATTTTGAAGCCATCTTCCATGAAACCATTAGGATCAATACACTGGATTATGAAAAATACCAGAGGATCCAGCAGGTGATCATCGACGCCCTGGATCAGGCAGAACAGGTGGTGATCACAGGGCGGGATGGAAATGAGACTCAAATGACAGTTTCCCTTCACACCCTGAGAGACAGAGAGAGGGAGACGAACTTTGAGAATTGTGTGGCAGATGTAAACATCCCTCTGGGAGAGGTGTTTACCTCGCCGGTGTTAGAGAAAACCTCAGGGCTGCTCCATGTGAAGCAGGTCTATGTGGAGGATTATCAGTTCCGGGATCTGCGTATGGAGTTTCAAAACGGAAGGGTCGTTTCTTACTCCTGCAGCAATTTTTCAGAGGAGGATCAAAACCAGAATCTGGTAAAGCAGGTGATCATGCGCGGGCACGACTGGCTTCCTCTGGGAGAGTTTGCGATCGGAACCAACACAGCGGCTTATGCCATGGCCCGCAAATTCCACATTGGGGATAAGCTTCCGATCCTCATTGCAGAGAAGACGGGACCTCATTTTGCTGTGGGGGATACCTGCTACAGCTTTTCAGAGGATTCTCCTATGTACAATCCGGATGGCAAGGAGGTCATCGCCAGAGACAATGAAATTTCTGTTTTGAGGAAAACAGATCCTTCCAAAGCATATTTCAGCTGCCATACAGATATTACCATTCCCTATTCCGAGCTGGGAGACATCTGTGCAGTGACGCCGGAAGGGAAACAGATTCCCATTATCCGGCAGGGAAGGTTTGTGCTAGAGGGAACAGAAGAATTAAACGATGCGCTGTAGGCAGGCCTGTTTTGATCAGCAGGCTGGCAAAAGGGATAAGAGCGGTTTGAAGGCAGAATGATAAGCCTTCAAGCCGCTTTTTGCGGTGCTGGCATCAAAGCCTCCATCAGAAAAAGTATTAAAAAATCCTGTTTTAAAAAGAAGATACGGTTTCACAGGAAATTCAAACTTATTAAAGGTTCATTAAAGGTTTCTTCGATATGATAACAGTCAGAATGAAATGCATAGTCGGCCCGGTAAAAAAGGAGCATTTTAAGCAGGAGGAAATCCTAAATCCTTTTTCCTGCACTGGGTGGGCGGAAGGAGGAGAACATGGAAACAATGGTGAAAAAAAGAGAGGGAACAAGGAGAAAGACAGTCGCTTTGATCCTGTTTCTGGCAGCAGTATGTGCACTGTTTTTTGGAGGGCAGGCTGCTTTTGCCGCAGGAGGATTGAGCCTCAGTACCGATTACCCCGGAATATCCATAAAACCTGGGGATAACCTGAACATTCCCATTACCCTGGAAAATGAGTCGGGAGAGGATCTGGATGCACAGGTAAGCCTGGCTACCCTTCCGGAGGGCTGGGAGGGATACCTTCAGGGCGGAAGCTATCAGGTAAGCCGGATTCACGTAGAAAACGGGGGAGAGGGAACGGAGATGACGCTGCATGTGACCGTTCCCAAGGAGCTGTCAGAGGGAACCTATACGGTAGAGATAAAGGCGGATGCAGGAAATGGAATTGCTTCCACCCTTCCGGTTTCATTTGTGGTCAATGAGACCAACGCAGGACAGGGAACTTTTACGTCCGAGTATCCCAAACAGGAGGGAACCTCCGATACCCATTTCAGCTTCAGCGCCACTCTCATCAATAATGGACTTGAAACCCGTTCCTATAGCCTGTCCTCCAATGCTCCGGCAGGATGGAGTGTGGGATTTACGCCCACTGGGGAGACGGTGCAGGCAGCTGCAGTGGAGGTGGAGTCAGGTGTCAGCAAGGGGCTGACTGTATCTGTGATCCCCCCAAAGGGGATTGGGGCGGGAGAGTATACCATTTCCTGCAGCGCTGTGTCGGCAGAGGAAACATTGGATACAGACTTGACGGTAGTGGTTACAGGAAGCTATGGCCTTCAGCTGTCTACGCCAGACGGACGGCTGAGCTTTGACGCTTACGGCGGAAAGACAGCCGATGTCACATTGAGCATTACAAATACAGGAAATGTAGATTTGGAGAATATTTCTTTAAATTCCAGCCTTCCCACAGACTGGACGGCTTCTTACGACCTGGAGGAGGGAGTGATCGCTTCCATTCCGGCCGGGACGACTACGGAAGTGATCGCCCATGTAAAACCATCTTCCAAGGCAATAACCGGAGATTATATCAACAGCTTTACCGTGTCCTGCGACGAGACAACGGCCAGCGCTGATTTCCGTGTGTCTGTTAAGACAAGAACCGTATGGGGGATTGTGGCAGTGCTGATCATTGCAGGAACAGCCGGAGGTCTGGGATATGTGTTCCGTAAATATGGGAGGCGTTAGAAAGGGGAAGCTTTATGGCTTATGAAAATGAAGTAATCATACGTACAGAAGGGCTGTCCAAATCCTACGGTGAGAAACAGGCGGTCTGCGGGCTGGATCTGGAGATAAGAAGAGGGGAAATTTTTGGCCTATTAGGCCCCAATGGGGCTGGAAAGACGACCACGACCCTGATGCTGTTAGGGCTGACAGAACCTACTTCTGGAAACGCTTACATAGATGGAAAGGACTGCACCAGGGATACAGTGGAGATCAAGCGCACTGTAGGCTGTCTGCCGGATCAAGTGGGTTTTTATGCAGATCTTACCGGACGGGAAAACCTCCGGTTTACAGGACGGTTAAACGGCCTGGATCCTGATACCATTGAGGAGCGGGCAGGGGAACTGCTTGAAAAAGTAGGGCTTGAGGCGGCGGCAGACAAAAAAACCGGTGGATATTCCCGGGGCATGAGACAGCGCCTTGGGATTGCAGATGTGCTGATGAAGGATCCCAGGGTGGTTATTATGGACGAACCTACTCTGGGACTTGACCCGGAGGGGGTCAGGGAGCTTATGCGGTTGATCCGGGATTTGGCAAAGGAGGATGGAAGGACGATTCTCATCTCCTCCCACCAACTGTACCAGGTTCAGCAGATCTGCGATCGGGTGGGACTGTTTGTAGATGGACGGCTTATCGCCTGCGGACGTATAGATGAGCTGGCGGGGCAGATGCAGAAAGAGGGACACTATGCGCTGGAGACAGCCGCCCTCCCCGACGATGCAGGATTTGGGGCATTGCTTTGGGGGCTTGGAAATGTGGAGCAGGTAGAACGAACAGGAGATTTTTATGTGGTTCAATCACAGACAGACGTGTGCAGGCAGTTAAACAGAAAGGCCTTGGAGGAGGGATATACCATCCGGTATCTGCGCCAAAGAGGAAGCGATCTGGATGAGATCTACCGCAGATATTTTGAGAAAGGAGAGGAGAGAAATGACAGTATCCATCGTAAGAAAGGCAAAAGCCTCCTTTCATTTGGCAGACAGAAGCAGTAGCAGGAAACAGCCCGAGGGGAAAGGAAAAAGGACAGGGCATCGGGAGTTCTATTTGAATGGTCTTAGAGCTCTGTACCGCAAGGAGATGGCAGATCATATCCACAGCAGGAGATTTGCGATTGTTCTGGGCCTTATCCTCATCACCAGCTTTGCAGGGATCTATGGCGCTCTCAGCAATCTTTCAAACACCGAGATTTCCAGCTCTGATTATCTGTTTTTAAAGATATTTACCCTTAGCGGAAATGCAACCCCTTCGTTTATGTCGTTTATTGCCCTTCTGGGGCCCTTTGTGGGGATCAGCCTGGGCTTTGACGCAGTCAACAGCGAGCGATCAGAAGGAACTCTAAAACGGTTGGTATCCCAGCCTATTTATAGGGATTGTGTGATCAATGGAAAATTTCTGGCTGGAGCAGGGGTGATCTTCCTTATGGTATGTTCCATGGGGCTTTTTGCGGGAGCAGCAGGGATTCTAGTGTCAGGGATCCTGCCTTCCTCTGAGGAGGCTGGGCGGATCATTGTATTTTTGTTTTTTACCGGGGTTTATATCTGTTTTTGGCTGGCCCTGTCTATTTTATGTTCCGTTGTCTGCCGACACGCTGCAACATCAGCCATGACAGTGATCGCCCTGTGGATCTTTTTTTCTCTGTTTATGACACTGGTGTCAGGGATTCTGGCAAACGCTGTGTTTCCTGCTGGACAGGAGGCATCGGTCAGACAGATTTTAAACAATTACAGACTGCAGTTGGGATTAAACCGTTTATCACCTTATTACCTTTACAGTGAGGCTGTATCTACGATCATGGATCCTACCGTGCGCACCACCAGCCTGATCCAGCCTGAACAGCTGTCAGGCGCTATTACCGGATACCTGTCACTGGGGCAGAGCTGCCTTCTTGTGTGGCCTCATCTTACAGGGCTGCTGGCAGGAACATCGGTAGTATTTGCAGTTTCCTATATCCGTTTTATGAGAATGGAAATACGAAATTGAGGAAACTGTGAAATATCTGTAAAATCCATGGCCATTTTCTTGCATTTTTTTGATAAGTGCAGGAAAATGAAAATGTGTTTTTACAGAGTATACCCTCAGTTTACAAGGACACATACGGTCAGGACAGAGTGAATTTATCTCTGCCAGACTCTTCGACCTCAAACGGAGAAAATTCCGCCATTTTTAAGGCAGACGATTGAGACGTACTGGACGTACGCCGATTGAGGATAACGCAGAAAATGGCGGAATTGTCCCGTCTTGAGGCGTGTGTGCTCTTGTAAACTGAGGGTAGGTTCAGAAGAAATCCTAAATTGACGCAGGGAGTGGGAGAATGAGAATATTGATCATGGAAGGAGATGAGCCCATGGCAGAGGCAATACGGGATATGCTGCGCCATGATTATTGCTGTGAGATATGCGGAGATGGGGAAAATGGGCTTGGCCTTTTAAGAGAAGGAGGATATGAGGGGGCAATCTTGGATGAGGATCTGAAGAACTCAGATGGATTGGAGATACTTCGAAAAGCCCGAAGCCTGGGGTGTGAACTTCCGGTTTTATTTTTGACTAATCATTGGGGCCAGGCTGCCAGGCAGAGGGCGTGCTGTCTGGAAAACGGTGCGGATTACTGTCTGACAAAGCCCTTTGATATGCAGGAACTCCAGGCGGCTATGAAAGCGATCCTGCGGCGCAGAGGGGAGATGATGCCGGAAAGCCTGCGCTTTGGAAATCTTACCCTGGATCCCTCTGATTATACTCTGAGAGGGCCGGAAGCTTTTCTGCATCTGGGAAAAAAAGAATTTGACGTGCTCCATCTGCTGATGCTCAACCGGGGAATCGTAGTGTCTAAGGAAACCATTCTTTTAAAGGTGTGGGGGAATGACCGGGATGCAGTGGAAAATAATGTAGAGACGTATGTTTCCCTTTTGAGGAAAAAAATGGAGTATTTGAAAGCCAATGTGGGGATCCGCACCATACGCCGGGTGGGGTATCAGATGGCAGAGAAAGCCTGCTTTGCGGAAGCCCCAGGCATTTTTTGCAGCTGAGTTGTTACAGATATTGGTATTTTCCTTTGTATTTCTTTGTAAAATAGATGCACAGCAGAAGGCTTCCGGCCTCAGCAATGGGAATGGCCAGCCACACTCCGTCAATGGCTAAAAGGGCGGGAAGGATCAGCAGGCAGGTGACGATCAGGCCAAAGGTACGGACAAAGGAGATGACAGCGGAGATCCGTCCATCTGACAATGCGGTAAAGAGGGCAGAGCAGTAGATGGAAAAACCGGAGAACAGAAAGCTGCACGCAAAAATGGCGAAGCCGTGATCTGCCAGGTCATAGACAGCGGTTCCCTTTCTGGCGAATATCTCAACCATTATGCTTCCTCCAAACTGGGCTGCCAGGAATATCACCAGGGAGGAGACGCTCATAAAGATCATGGAGGTCTTAAACACCTGCTTTAGCTGGGTATGATTTTTGCTTCCATAATTAAAGCTGATGACCGGTGAAACGCCCTGGGAAAAGCCCATATAGAGAGCATTCAGCAGAAACTGGGAGTACTGGATAATGGTGATGGCGGCTACCCCGTCCTCGCCTGCAAAGCGCATCATCAGCAGATTAAACAGGAAGGTGATCACGCCGGATGACAGGTTTGTCACCATCTCAGAGGATCCGTTCAGGCAGGTATCTGCTAACTCCTTTAAGTTCATTTTCGGCCTTACAAACCACAGGCTCCTTCTGGCAAAGGAAAAATAGATCAGTCCGATGACAGCCGGGATCGAATAACCGGTTACGGTTGCAATGGCTGCGCCGGCGATGCCCAGTTCCATGGGAACAATGAGCACATAATCAAGAACTGCGTTGGCGATGCCTGCAAGGAGCGTGAGGAACAGCCCGATCCCAGGCCTTCCTTCTGTAACAAAATACATCTGAAACTGAACCTGCAGCATCATGGCAGGGGCAAAGGAAAGCTGCCAGCGCAGGTATGTAATACAGTCTGCTAAGAGCAGGTCGCTGGCTCCAAGGAGACGGGACAAAGGTTCTGCGGCCAGGTTGCCCACAAGGGAAAAGAAGATTCCCAGTATGATATTTAAGAAAATAATGGTGGAGAAGGTCTCCCTGGCGCTGTCAGGCCGTCCTTCTCCCATTTTTTTTGCTACAATGGCGCTGCTTCCTGTGGAGAGCATGACTGCGATTCCCAGTACGATATTGATGACCGGGAATACGATGTTTACCGAGGACAGGGCATTGGTGCTGACAAAGCGGGACACAAACACTCCGTCCACAATGGTATAGAGGGACATGACCACCATCATGATCATAGTAGGAAGGGCAAACATTAAAAGGGATCCAAACGTAAATTTTTTTGATAAAGAGTGACTCATTTTTATTACCTCATAAAAAAATATAACAAAAAAGTACAGCTGAAAAATCCCGGAAAAGATTGAAATTCCGGAGAGCAGATATTATGATATAGTATAGGGTTACCCGATAGTCAAGAGCGAATTTTAAATAAAATGGAACAGAATTTGTGATAAAATGGAACGGGCAATTCTGCCTGTCAGTAGCAAGGAGGGAAAATGGAAAAGCAATCGGATTTATATTTTACCACAGGGGAATTTGCCCGCATCCTGGGGGTAAAAAAGCATACCCTGTTTCACTATGATGAGATCGGGCTTTTTTCACCGGCAGTTAAGGAGGAGAATGGATACCGATACTATTTTGTCTGGCAGATGGATATGTTTGAGGTCATACGGGCCCTTCAAAAGCTTGGGATGTCCCTGGGAGAGATCCGGGAATACATGGAGAACCGTTCCCCTGAGCGGTTTTTGGCGATGATGGAGGAAAAAACAAGCCGGATCGATGAGGAGATACAGCGGTTGAAGAGCATAAAGCGTTTCATCCGGCATGAACAGGAGTCTGTCAGGAAAGCTTTGGAGGCCAGGCTGGATATGGTGCAGCTGGTAAAACGTGAGGAGGAGTATCTTTTGATGTCCTCTATTTCTTCCGGCTCAGAGCGAAAAGCGGCAGTCCAGGTAGCGGAGCATGTGCGGCTCCAGGAAAAGTACCGCGCAGCTGTAGGTGCTGTAGGTGCGCTGTACCGATTGGAGGATCTGGAAAAGGGGATATTCGACCGATATGTAAAGGTATACACCAAAATGGAGAGAAAAAGCGGGGGAGTGCACATTGTTTCAAGGCCGGGGGGAATGTATGTGGAGCTGTACTGCAAGGGCTCTATGGGTTCTATGGAACAGCCTTACGGGAAGATTAGAGCCTTTGCCGGAGAAAATGGGCTGACGCTGGGGAAAGAGTGGTATGAGGATCTGATGTTAGAC
>ENA-UONU01001933-UONU01001933.1-human-gut-metagenome-genome-assembly--contig:-CS51-NODE-1933-length-13531-cov-6.798976_pt1 | contig 13531 bp, 9 predicted proteins | sample MGYA00242462_ERZ724009 | MGnify/ENA metagenome assembly ERZ724009 | reverse complement strand
GCATCTGATGATCTCAGATGCCCAGGGCGGCTTTCTCCATGTGTGATTTGTTTTTTACTTCGGCGTTTGCGAACTTACACGGCGCTTTCTGCTCAGGGGGTGTCCGTATCCGCAGTGTCTGCTTTATCGGCCACACAGGGCGCGACAGGGGGCTACGTGGGGGTATAAAAGGAAGCAGGAAGTCTGTTTCCGAAGAAGCAGGCTTCCTGCCCTATGTGCTGCTTATGACGCGCTGTCCAACGGGTTTGGGCGGTATCCATCCATAAGTTCATCATTTTCCATGATGAAGGAACGTGTCGTATCCTGTCCCCATGCAGTATCGTATTTTTCCATCAGATAATCGCTCAGTTCGGTTCTGTTCTGAATCTTTACCAGGCGGTACGGCTCCTGAAAGGCGACCTTTTCAATGAAATACAGACTTCCGTCCTCTGCCGGCAGTAATACGCCCACGTGCCCGATGAACAGCGTATTGTCCGTATCCGAAAATCGGTCATGGAGGACAACGGAGATCAGACGGGCAGAGCTGTCTTCAAAGGAAATCCCGCACTCCGACCAGCCCGCCTGAAGCGCTTTGACCTGATCCGCCACCTCTGTGGTGTCTGCGGCAGTTACCGGTGCAAACAATGCGCAGAACTTGGACGTGCTGTCCCCGCAGAGAACGGCGGGATCTGCGGCCAGCGTTTCAAGATCCATAAAGAGGGAGTTCTCGCCCTGCGTTTCCGGCTGATCTACTCCGGCGGTGACGAACTCACCGAACAGACTGAAGGCCGTGATCCGGCAGTTATAGCCGGGGAAGCCGCCGTTCTTCTTCGTCCACAGATCTTGCATCTCATAGGGGTCATATCTGGTCTCGGTGGTAGCGGCGCTCTCAAACCCGCCTGTCAGCCATTCGCTCTTGACGCTGGCATTGAACTGATCCACGCGGTCCAGCAGCAGCTTCGTTCGGGTCTCATCCACATTGGCATCTGCAAGCGCTTCGGTGAGCAGCTTGCGCGAGTCCGCGTCCGTCAGATTGGAGTACGTTACGGTTTCCAGCGGCGGCTGCGCTGAATCCGGCTCGGCTTGTTGCCCGCAGCCTGAGAGTGCCATGAGGAGGAAGCTGACCACCAGAAGCGTGGTCAGGGAATTTCTTTTCAGTTTCATAATTGATTTTGCCTTTCCTTTCATCGATCCTTGCGGGACAAAGCTGAACCTGCCGCACGGAACACTTAATATGGTAACCGACTCAGCAGGAAAAGTCCATATCAAGTATAACGTTTTCTTTTCAATTAGGTTATAGAGCCCACTTCAGATTATGTGTCCGACTCCCATCTGATAGGAAAAGCCGCTGCCTCACACGCCAGAAGAGGGACGGGTGATACAGCGGCTGCTGGTTTTCTTTGTTTTTAAGCCTTGGTGTTCGAGTCACACCAGTCCATAAAAGAGTTCCGCTGCATCTCTGAAATGTCGCCTCTCGCGTGGAAAAACTGATTTTCCGGAAAAAGCGTTTTTTCGAACTTTTTCCTGCATGAAACGGCGTTAAATATGCAAAAAACACCGCACTTTCGTGCGGTGTTTTCGGTGCTGCATCTTTCATCAACACATTCTGGAGCTTGTGGCCGGACTCGAACCGGCGACCTGCGCATTACGAATGCGCTGCTCTACCAACTGAGCCACACAAGCAACTATTTGCTGCCGGAACGAGTCTTTTCTCGTTCACAGTGTTCTCAGTATATCATGCTTTTGAAAGTTCGTCAATATTTTTTTGAAATTTTTCTTGACATTCTCCGTGTATCCGTTATAATGGTATAGTATCCTTGCTCACATCAAAGGATGTGGGCCAAAAGTCCAAAAGGAGGTGCTAAGAATATGGCAAAGATTTCTGGCAAGTACGAGACTATCTTCATCGTTAACCCCAAGCTGGAAGAGGCAGCGGCTACCGCTGTTGTGGACAAGTTCAAGTCTCTCGTTGAGGCGAACGGCACGAACGTAGAGGTCGAGGACTGGGGCAAGCGCCGTCTGGCGTACCCGATCGAGGATCAGACGGAGGGCGTTTACACGCTGGTTCGTTTTGAGTCCAAGCCCGATTTCCCGGCTGAGCTGGACCGTATCTACAAGATCACGGACGGCATCATGCGTTCCATCATCGTCTGCCTGGACGACTAAGGCGGTGAACACCAATGCTCAATAAGGCGATTCTGATGGGTCGTTTGACCCGCGATCCCGAATTGCGCCATACCCAGTCCAACATGGCTGTGTGCTCGTTCTCGCTTGCGATCGACCGTGGTCGCAAGGATCAGAACGGCGAACGCCAGACCGACTTCATCGACTGTGTCGCATGGGGCCGTCAGGCAGAGTTCGTTGCACAGTGGTTCACGAAGGGTTCTATGGCAATCGTAGTCGGCCGTATCCAGTCCCGCCGCTGGCAGGACCAGAACGGCAACAACCGCACTGCAATCGAAGTAAATTGCGACGAGGTTTCCTTCGGTGAAACGAAGAAATCCCGCGATGCCTACAATGCAGGCAATCAGGGCGGTTTTGGCGGCTATGACAACGGATCGCAGATGCGGCCCGAGCCTGCCGCGTCCCAGGTTGCTCCGGCTTTCGATCTCCCCGCAGGAGATTCGGATTTTCAGGAGCTTGCTGATGACGACGGCGATGTCCCATTCTAAACTGAAGGAGGTTACGTGATCATGGAAGAAACCAAGAAGGAATTTACTCCCCGTCCGGAGCGTGCAGAGCGCCCGCAGCGCGGCCGTCGCCGCCGCAAGGTTTGCGCGTTCTGTGTCGATAAGATCGAGCACGTTGACTATAAAGATGCCGGCAAGCTGAAGAAGTACATGTCCGAGCGCGGCAAGATCCTGCCCCGCCGCATGACCGGTACCTGCGCTGCTCATCAGCGTCAGCTGACCGAGGCTATCAAGCGTGCACGTCACATTGCTCTTCTGCCGTACACCGCAGAGTAAGCAATTCGTTTTTTATAATCAAGGATACGCAAAGCGTCGTTTTCGCAAGAAAGCGGCGCTTTTTTGCACCCTTGTTTCTCGTTTGCGGCAAACAAAAAGGACGCCTGATGCGTCCTTTTTCGTTATTCCTGTGTTCAGTTCATCAGATCGAGCAGCTTATAGCAGTGTGTTTTGGTGTAGCTCTGCTTAAAGCTGTAGGATGCAAGCTGCTTTGCGGTGTCATCCTCGGTCTCCTTTGCGGCATTTTCCGCACCGGAATCCCGCTCCTGCACCCACTGCTTGTAGCTTGCCTCCTCGGAAGCGTACTGATCGGCGTTGAGCACGGTCGCAAGGTAGTCGTACATCTCACTCAACAGGTTATCCCATTGCTCGAACGAGCTTGCGGTCATGGCCAGCTCATCCTCCTGATTCTCTGCCGACGAAATTTTCAGATCGTCACTTTCCAGCTCATCCATCTTTTTGCTGAACGCATCGCGCTGCTCGGCCTTTTTCTGGCTGCTCTCTTCCTGCTGCTTTTCCTGCTGCTGTGCATCGGAAAGCTGCTTCTGCAGCTCCTTGACCTGCTTTTTCTGGTCATCGGTCAGCGAATCATCATTTGCCAGAGAATCCAGTTTGCCGCTGGCGGCATCGTACTTTTTATCGTCCAGATAGCTCTGTGCCTCGTCCAGATCGGAGTTGAACTGATCGTCCGACTGGGCAGACTGCGCCTTATCGAGCAAATCCTCGATAGCCTTGTACATCGCGGAATCCGGGTCGGTAACACGGTTCTGCAGCTGCTTGAGCGCCGCAATGGCCTCGGTGTACTGGCCGTTGCCCACATAATCCTCGGCAGACTGATAGTCCTTGATCAGTTGAATGGTCGCATCCAGAGCCGCCGGGTCCTTGGCTTCCGCCTGTGCCTTCTGGTAATACTCGAGTGCCTTGTCGAAGTTGCCGCGGTCCATATACTTTTCGGCCATGATGAGGTTTTCGTCGGTCTTGTGCGAATTTGTAAAATACCACACACCGCCGCCAATCAAAGCCGCCACGATGATGACCACCAGCGCAATGATCAGGCCGCGTTTTCCCTTGGACGGCTTTTTGTAAACGCGGTCCTTCGGATCGGCCTCACCGTTGTAGTAGGTCGTGCGGCGCTCGGGCGTGCCCGCAGTACGGCGGACCGGCGGCGTGTCGATCGGACGCATGGCAGCCTGCGTGGGAATGTTCGGATTCAGAATATTGGGATTGGTGTCTGCCAGCGGATCGGCAGCCGTGTCGTCCACCGGAAGCTGCTGCTTTTCGGCCCGCATAGCCGCGTCAAACGCGCTGGTGTCAATCGGACCAGTCTCAACAGGGTCCTTCATATCATCCGGCAGGGTGGTAAATACAGCTGTTTCGTCGTTGACACCGGTCTGCTCGACAGCTGCGCCGCAGAAGGGGCAGAATTTTCCGGCGATCGGCAGCTCCTTGCCGCAGTTTTTGCAAAGCATGGGTGATTTCCTCCTTTGAAAAAGGGTCGTTTTTATGCTTATTTTATAGTATAACATGCTATATTCAGATTGTAAAGCGTGGATGGCTGTTCCCCGTATTGGGATTCGCCGCCTGCGGACGGCGGGAATGTCGCCGCGCCCCGCGGCGGGGCAAGAGGGTAGACACCAATGGTTTCTACCCTCTTAACTCCCACTTCCTTTTGTTTCTTAGTCTGGCGCAGACCAGAGACCGGCGACCGCTGCAAAATGGGGAACGGCAGTCGGGTTACCGCAGCGTGTCTTTCTCCGCCTTTTCGCATTTCACAGACAGCTTACTGCTACACATATGGTTAAATCTACGCAGGGTGCGGCATGACAGTGCCGCACAAGTCTTTAACACGTTATATTGTAGGACGGGGTGACCTCACCCCGCCGTTTTTTACGATTTGCTGCCATTTACATACGGCGGGATGGGGTCATTCCGCCCTACAAGATAGATTCTGCAACGGATGGAATCCGCAGGTGCCATGCACAACAACGCGCAAACGAGTTGCGCAACACTGTTATGTTGCGCCTGCGGAAATTGAACCGCCTGTGTAGCAGTACGAATACAGCTTGAGCGATGAAGGCGGAGAAATGGGCGGACACATTGGTCCGCCCCTACGGAAGATGAGCAGTACAGCCGTTCCCCCTGGCGAGTCTCAGTTCTCCGATTTTCGCCGTGCTCTCCCAAGGGAAACGGGAGTCAAGAGGGTAGAAACCGCAGGTGTCTACCCTCTTGCCCTCTCGGCGTGAGTACGCCGTCCCCAGCGGACAGCGAAATGTTTCGGAACTGAAACCTTACTCGTCTTGACAAGCTATGGTCAGGAACGTAAAATATAGGTAATAAGGTAAGGCAGAATGTCCGCATTCTGCAACTGTCAAAAAGGGGATAGTATTTTGAAGTTGACAAAACGCATTTTCAGCGGTCTGCTGGCCGCCATGATGCTGTTCACCACTGCTTTTGCCGTAAATGATTCGGCGACCACCAAGGCTGCAAACGCGCTGACGTTTGCGTTCAAGCCGATCACCGGCAGCGAGTACGACAGCACCGCTCTCCAGACCGATCTGGCAGCAGCGCAGAAGATCATCTCGCAGCGCATGCAGCTTGAGGGTCTGACCGGCGCGTCTGCCGCCGTTTCCGGCGATGTGATCACCGTTTCCATTCCGAAAACAGCTACCAGCAACACTGCCGCTTACTGGGCCGCTCGTCTGGGCGACCGCCGTCTGTGCAGTGTGACCGACTTTCTGAACGAGGAGTGGCAGTTCGACCGTGCAGATTTTGCCTCTGCCAAGGCAACCACCGAGAACGGCGCAGAAGCCGTTGAGATCGACCTGACCGACTCCGGCAAGACCAAGCTGACCGAGGCCCACAACAAGGTAAAGGCATACCTTGCGGACAGCAAGAACGATGCCGACAAGGCGCAGTGGCTCACCTTCCACTGGGGCACCACCACCTTCCGCATGCTGGTGGACAACAGCTTCTCTGACAGCAAGCTGGTGATCGGCGGCGATTCCGATCCGCTGCGTGCCGGTGCGTCCAAGTACATGCCGCAGTATCTGATGCTCGATCCGCTCCCGTTTGCACTGGAGCAGACCGCCGTTCCGACGACCACCGAACCGACGACTCCGACCACTCCCACCGAACCCACGACTCCGACTGACCCGACCACACCTTCCGAGCCGACGACCACGGATTTCCCGGACATTGACGGTCACTGGGCTGCCGCTTCGCTGCGCAAGGGTGTTGAGCTGGGTCTTCTGAAGGGCATCAACGGCAAAATTATGCCGAACAACTCGGTCAAGCGTTCCGAGGCTATCGTTATCCTCAACCGTGCGCTTGGCGCAACGCAGGCCGACAGTGTATCCGGTCTGGCTGCCAGCCAGCAGTCCGCATGGTACAGCGAGGATCTGGGCAAGGCCATCCACCTCGGCCTGATCACCGCAAACGACAACCGCAGCTTTGACACTGCAGCTACCCGTGCCGAGGCTTTCGTGCTGATGGCTCGTGCGTTTGCGTACGACCGCGCAGAGACCGCTGCCGATGAGCTGAGCAGCTTCACCGATACCTCCTCCATGACTACCGAGCAGAAGCAGGCTGCTGCCGCTCTGATCAGCCAGGGCGTTGTAAACGGTACCTCTGCTACCAAGCTGTCTCCGTCGAACAAGCTGACCCGTGCACAGTTCGTCACCATGATCGTGCGCATTGCAGCTGCCACCAACGCAGACAGCTCACCGACCGAGCTGGCCGGCGGCACCGTACTCACCAATCCGAGCATCGCTCTGACCGGTGCTGTCGCAGACGGCGACTGGATCTTTGCCGCTCCCACGAATGAAATTTCGCTCGATTCCGTCAGCAGCTCGCACCGCATCGTCCTCAAGGGCGAGGAGCGTGCTGTACTGAACGGCACCAAGCAGACCAGCATTTCCACGCTTGCTGTTGACCCGGCAGGCACGGCGGATGTTAAGATGGACAACACTTCGTCCGTAAACACGCTCGTTATCGCGGGCAAGGGCGGCTCCGTTGGCTACAGCGGCGCAGTCTCCAACATCGAGATCACCGCTTCCGGCCGCACCATCGTGCTCGAAGGCATGACCTCGGATGCCATCACCATTACCGGCAGCAACAACACCATCCTGCTCAAGGGCGACGCGGATACCGTTTCCGTACTGCGCGGCTCCGGCAACCGCATCACGCTGTCCGGCACGGTCGGCACGATGGTTCTGGCCGGCAAGAACACCACGGTTGACGGCACCGGCAAGATCGGCACCGTAGACACCCGCATGGTCGGCTGCACGGTAACGGCTAAGGCCGACCACACGATCGACAACATCGATCCCGGTCTGGATGGCGTTCAAATCACGATGACCGTTCCGGATAAGGTTAAGGCCGGCGGCTCGCTGACTGCCAAGGTCAGCTTCTCCGGCGTAAAGGAAGGCGTTACCTGCACTGCAATCTGGTATCAGGACGGCTCCGCGATCAAGGGCTGCACGAACAACAGCTTCGAGCTGACCAACGACAAGACCTCCAGCCACACCAGCACCTTCACCTTCACCAAGAATATGAAGACCAGCACGGCGATTGGCTTCAAGCTGCTCTACAACAACCCGTCCACCGGCGAAACCGAGCAGGTTTACGCCCAGAAGACCGTTCCGATCGAGAATTACTCTGCCGAGTGGTATGCACAGCGCGATGCTGCCGCTATCCTCAAGCAGGTATCCTCGGTTTACCGCGGCAACTACACCACATCCTACGCGGCCAACAACGATTACTCCAAGACCACCAAGGAGGTCTGGATCAACGCCAAGGGCTACTCCAGCAACACCAATTATCTGGTCTGGATCAACCGCGCCTATCAGCATGTAAACGTATTCACCGGCTCCAAGGGCAACTGGAAGCTGACCAAGAGCTTTATCGTCGGCACCGGCGCTGCCTCTACCCCGACTCCGGTCGGCGTGACCACCGTCAGCTACAAGCTGAAGGCAGGCTGGACCACCGGTACTTACACGGTTCGTCCGGTTGTAGGCTTCTACCCGGGCACCGGCTACGCGTTCCACTCCCGCCTGTGCTATCCCGGCACCGACACCGAATATGACTTCAGCAGCGGCTATCCGGTTTCGCACGGCTGTGTACGCATGAAGCACAATGACATCAACTGGATTTACAACAACGTACCGATCGGCTCGACTGTCGTAATCTACTAAACCGCAGCTGCAAACACCGATATTCTCCGTTTTTCCGGAGAGTATCGGTGTTTTTTTGCTGTAAAACAGTGTGTACATCATCAACATCCCGTCTTGCACCGCAACGATAAATTCTCACCGCGAGAATGCAATTCGTCATTTTATACGCATTTTTCGCAAATGCAATTGGTTATCGTTGTGACATTTTAATGTTGACACCGACAACATCAAGGACTATAATAAACCCATCACAACAAACAACGAGGTGAGGAAATGGCCGATCAGTATCATCACGGAAATCTGAAAAGCAAGCTGCTGGAGGAAGCGGTCACGCTGATCTCGCAGGACGGCCTCGAAAATCTTTCTCTCCGGCGACTGGCAACGCAGTGCGGCGTGAGTCACAACGCCATCTACCGCCACTTTGACAGCAAAGAGCGCCTGATCGACGCCTGCCGTGCCTATGTCATGCAGGAGCTGACGCGCACACTCGAGCTGACGCTCAGCGGTCTGGACGAAAGCCTGCCGCAGACCATGGAGCAGCTCGGCACCGCCTATCTGGATTTTTACATGCGCAACCCGACGTATTTCAGCGCGTATTTCCGCAATGCGTCCCAGAAGCTGACGTTCTCGCTTGAGCCGATCGAGGGCAACTACCCGCCGTTTTCCGTTTTCCGCCGTGTGGCTGTTGCTATCGCAGAAAAGCAAGGCATTCCGCTGGATGAGACACGATGGCGGCTTCTGCGCTACTGGACGATGCTCAACGGCATGTTCGCCATGTGGATCTCCTCCAACGTGGAACTGCCCGAAAACTGGAAAACCTGTCTGAAAAACGAATTTTAAGGAGCGTTTACGATATGAAACAGATCATTCTTACGGGCGACCGCCCGACCGGCAACCTGCATGTCGGCCACTACGTCGGCTCACTGGCCGAGCGCGTGAAGCTGCAGAATTCCGGAAAATATGACGAAATTTACATCATGATTGCGGACGCGCAGGCGCTGACCGACAACGCCGAGCATCCGGAGCGCGTGCGCCAGAATATTATGAAGGTCGCGCTGGACTATCTTGCGGTCGGCATTGACCCGGAAAAGGCGAATATCTTCATCCAGTCCATGGTGCCGCAGCTGACCGAGCTGACGTTCTACTACATGAACCTTGTCACCGTGTCCCGTGTACAGCGCAACCCTACCGTTAAGGCAGAGATTCAGATGCGCAACTTTGAAGCCAGCATTCCGGTCGGTTTTTTCTGCTATCCGATCAGTCAGGCGGCGGACATCACCGCATTCAACGCTACGGCTGTTCCGGTCGGCGAGGACCAGGAGCCGATGCTCGAGCAGTGCCGCGAAATCGTGCACAAGTTCAACACGGTTTACGGCGAAACGCTGACGATGCCGCAGATTGTTCTTCCGTCCAACAACGCCTGCATGCGTCTGCCCGGCACAGACGGCAAGTCGAAGATGAGCAAGTCGCTCGGCAACTGCATCTACCTTGCGGATCCGGAGGAGGTCGTTCGTGAGAAGATCATGTCCATGTACACCGATCCGAACCATATCCGCGTGCAGGATCCCGGCAAGCTGGAGGGCAATACCGTGTTCACCTATCTGGATGCGTTCTGCCAGCCGGAGCACTTCGCAGAATTCCTGCCGGACTACCAGAACCTTGACGAGCTGAAAGCGCACTACCAGCGCGGCGGACTCGGCGATGTGAAGGTAAAGAAGTTCCTGAACAACGTCATGCAGTCTCTGCTGTCGCCCATGCGCGAGCGCCGTGCACAGTGGGAGGGTCGCCTGCCCGAAGTCTACGAGATTCTCAAGAAGGGCAGCGAAATCGCCGCTGAGACCGCTCAGGGCACGCTCGATCGAGTCCGTCACGCGATGAAGATCGACTATTTCACCGATAACGGCCTGCTCAAGTAAAAACAGCAAAATAAAGGACGAACCGCTTGGTTCGTCCTTTCTGTTAGATTTTCGGGATTTGCTGGGTCACACAGTGAATATTGCCGCCGCCGATCAGAATATCGCGGGCAGCAATCGCAACTACCTTGCGGGTCGGGAAAAGCTCCTGCAGGATAGCCTGCGCCTTTTCATCCATCGGGTCACCGAAGGCGGGCATGACAACAGCCTCGTTCGCAATGTAGAAGTTGACGTAGCTTGCCGCCAGACGCTCTCCCGGGGTACGGGTCGGCTCGCCGTCGCACAGGTCAAGGCCGTCGCACTCCTCCGCGGTGATAGTCACCGGCTTGGGCAGCGGCAGCTTGTGCACCTTGATCCTGCGGCCCTTGGCATCGGTCGCAGCTTCCAGTGCATCCAGACTGGCCTTGGAGAGCGCATACTGCGGGTCGGTCTCGTCGTCCGTCCACGCGAGCACAACCTCGCCCGGAGCCGTGAAAGCGCATACGTTGTCAACGTGCTCGTTGGTCTCGTCGTTGTAAATACCGCGCGGCAGCCAGATCACCTTGGAAACGCCCAGATAATCGCACAAAACCTGCTCAATTTGAGTCTTTGTGAGATCGGGATTGCGTCCCGCGCTCAGCAGGCAGGCTTCTGTGACGAGTGCGGTGCCCTCGCCGTCCGAGTGGATGGAGCCACCCTCGCAAATGAAATCGCGTTTATCGTATACGTCGTTGCTGACCAGGTCGCAGAACTTGCGCGCCACGCGGTTGTCCTTCTCCCACGAGGGATACAGGCCGTCCACATCGCCGCCCCACGCGTTGAAACCCCAGTCGATGCCGCGGCGCTCTCCCCTGCCGTTGATAACAAAGGTCGGGCCAACGTCACGCGCCCACGCATCGTCAGTCTCCATCACGACCAGACGAACGCGGTCGGGCAGCTGCGCACGCGCGTTGTCATACTGCCCTTCCGAGCAGAGCACGGTCATGCTTTCGCTTTCGGAAATCGTCTCGATCACACGCAAAAAGGCTTTCCGGGCCGCATAGGCGCCGTACTGCCAGCTGTCGGCGCGTTCCGGCCAGATCATCAGGCAGCCCTCATGCGGTGCAAACTCCGCAGGCATATAAAACCCGTCCTGCGCGGGTGTAGTGTGCAAAATTTTCATGGTATCTCTCCTGTTCGGTGGTACATCAAGAGTACAACATTTTGATGGAATTTGCAATGGTCGTAGGCGGTTTGAAATGAAAAATTGAGAATAGAGAATGCTATACTATCGCAGCGGAACAATCGGCGGTTGAGGTGAAAAACCATGAACCTTTTGGGGCAAAATGGTCTATGTTCTGCCGCCTGAAAGTCCGCAGCTATGTATTGGCTGCGAATGTTGCAGGTACGTTAAAAGTTGCGCCGCTTCAAATTCTCAAGTTTCCGGTCGTCCTTCCACATAAGTTTTTGGATGCCGAGAAGTTCAATCTGCGGTTTTCGGACGCATCCGAGATCACGGAAATTGCGGACAAACTGCGGTGGTATCGTTATCAAAAAGGACTTCGCCAGCGTGACGCGGCGGACTATACGGGTATTGACCGCAGTACCTACATCCATTACGAATAGGCAGGGCGGGACTTTTATCCGAAGGAGCATATGGAGAAGCTGGCGGAGCTGTTTGAGGTACCGCTTGAGAATTTGCTGGATGACTATAAAGCGGCTTTATGGTGGCTGCTGCCAGTTGTGTGGGGAGAACGCTTTTCGTGAATTTAATGCAGATATTTCCGAAGCGCATCATATTGCTTATTTTTCGGATTCCAAAATAACGATTCTTCAAATATAATCATTCTTTGCCCCAACCATCATCGGCTGATACATAAATGAAATCCGAAGTTTGATTATAACAGAGGTTGCTTTGTATTCTCAGAAAATTCCGAACTAAGAATTGAGCTTGATTTTCACCTGATGAAATGACATCGGAATAAAAATGGCATCCGCTGAACGATCTTTAATATTGAGAACTGGTCTTTTGATTGAGCTTACAAAACCTCGTGGGGGTGTCAATTAAGTCGCGCCCCATTATACCCTTGATTTCAAGGGTATAATGGGGTATAATTCTACATAGAATAGTATCTCACAGGAGGTGCGCTATGGACTTATCTGAGATGCAAACCCGCGTGGCGGAGTTGGAACAGCAGATTTCTGCTTTGCCCGCTGGCTCTGTCACGAAGAAAACCATCAATGGTAAGGAGTACTTTTACCACCGTTGGACAGAGAACAAGAAGCGGCGGGAGAAGTATATTCCTGCTGACGAATTGGAGAATTTCCGTGCTCAGATCGAGCGGCGGAAGGCGCTAGAACAGGAGCTGAAAGCGCTGAAAAAGCAGCTGCCCAAGGCGAAATCTACGAACCCTGCTGCGTTTACTACCAATGTCCGCACCGGCGAGACGCTGCGTTCCTTTGCGGCATCTGTTCGCGGCTATCGCAGGCGCGAGTGCTTCCGGCAACTGCACGACTTTGTCTGCGGCGAGCCGCAGGACAAGGTGTTCATTCTCTACGGCCTGCGCCGGACGGGTAAAACCACCATGATCCGGCAGATTTTTGCGGAGATGAGCGACACGGAGCTTGCCAAGTCAGCGTTCATTCAGATTACCGCAAAAGACTCGCTGGCAGACGTGAACCGTGACCTCAAGGCACTGGAAGCACAAGGCTTCCGCTATGTGTTTCTCGATGAAGTGACGCTGATGGAGGATTTCATCGAGGGCGCGGCGCTGTTTTCTGACGTGTTTGCAGCCTGCGGCATGAAGATCGTGCTCTCCGGCACGGACTCGCTGGGCTTCCTCTTTACAGAGGACGAGCAGCTTTACGACCGCTGCATCCTGCTGCACACCACATTCATCCCTTACCGAGAGTTTGAATCCGTCCTCGGCATCCACGGCATCGACGAGTATATCCGCTACGGCGGCACCATGAGTCTCGGCGGTGTTCACTACAACGAGACCTCCACGTTTGCCAGCAAGGAAAGCGCGGACGAGTATGTGGATACGGCTATTGCACGCAACATCCAGCACTCCCTGCGCTGCTATCAGTACGAGGGGCACTTCCGCCATCTGCGGGATTTATACGAGAAGGGCGAGCTGACCAGCGCCATCAACCGGGTGGTGGAGGACATCAACCACCGCTTCACGCTGGAGGTGCTGGCGCAGGATTGGAAGTCCCACGACCTCGGCATTTCCGCCAGCAACCTGCGCCGGGATCGGAAGAACCCGACGGACATCCTCGACCGCATCGACCTTGCGCTTGTCACCGACAGTCTGCGGAAGCTGCTGGAAATCCGCAACAGGGCAGAGCAGACCGTGGCGCTGGACGATGTTCACGCGGCGGAGATCAAGGAGTATCTGGACTTGTTGGACTTAACGCGGGAGATCGATGTGCTGCACCTGCCGGATGTCAGCACGAAATCCAGCCGCACGGTGATCGCGCAGCCGGGTCTCCGCTATGCGCAGGCGGACGCGCTGATCCGCAGTCTGCTGCTGGATGAGAC
>ENA-UONU01001931-UONU01001931.1-human-gut-metagenome-genome-assembly--contig:-CS51-NODE-1931-length-13565-cov-8.940192_pt1 | contig 13565 bp, 8 predicted proteins | sample MGYA00242462_ERZ724009 | MGnify/ENA metagenome assembly ERZ724009 | reverse complement strand
AGGGGGCGGGGGAAGCTTTTCTTCAGAAAAGTTCCCCCGCCCCCTCCAAGTCTTTCTCAATCAGCCTTCCAATTCCAAACTACTCCTGCACGACCCAAGGGAGGCCGCGGAGGTTGAGCTGCTCCATGAACGGATCGGGATCGAGCTGTTCCATGTTCCAGACGCCGGGCTGCATCCACTTGCCGGTCACCATCATCATGGCGCCGATCATGGCGGGCACGCCGGTGGTGTAGGAAATGGCCTGGCTGCCGACTTCGGCGTAGCAGGCTTCGTGATCGCAGATATTGTAGATGTAGGCGGACTTTTCCTTGCCGTCCTTCACGCCCTTCATCACGCAGCCGATGCAGGTCTTGCCCTTGGTCAGCGGGCCGAGGGAGGCCGGATCGGGCAGGAGCTTGCCGAGGAACTGGATAGGCACGATCTGCTGGCCCTGGAACTCCACGGGCTCGATGCCGGTCATGCCGACGTTGCCGAGCACCTTGAGATGGTTCAGGTAGTTCTCGGAGAAGGTCATCCAGAAACGGGCGCGACGGATGCCCTTGAGGTTCTGGACGAGGGATTCAAGCTCCTCGTGGTACATGAGGAAGCACTTCTTGGGCCCGATGCCGTCCGGGAAATCGTAGGTCATGGACCACGAAAGCGGATCGGTTTCCACCCACTCGCCGCGTTCCCAGTAACGGCCCTTGGCGGTCACTTCGCGGATGTTGATTTCCGGGTTGAAGTTCGTAGCGAAGGGCTGCCCGTGATCGCCCGCGTTGCAGTCGATGATGTCGAGGACGTGGATCTCGTCGAACAGGTGCTTCTGGGCATAGGCCGCGAACACGTTGGTCACGCCGGGATCGAAACCGCTGCCGAGCAGGGCCATCAGTCCGGCGTCCTTGAATTTCTGCTGATAGGCCCACTGCCATTTGTATTCGAACTTCGCCACATCCAGCGGTTCGTAGTTGGCGGTGTCCATGTAGTGCACGCCCGCTTCAAGGCAGGCGTCCATGATGGTGAGATCCTGATACGGCAGGGCCACGTTGATCACCATGACGGGCTTGTAGCGTTTGATCAGCGCCACCAGCTCGGGCACGTCGTCGGCGTTCACGCGCGCCGTCTCGATGATGCGGCCCGTGCGTTCCTTGATGCTCGCGGCAATGGCGTCGCACTTGGAAACCGTGCGGCTCGCCAGCATGATCTCGGTGAAAACTTCGGGATTCTGCGCGCACTTGTGCGCCACAACGCTGCCGACGCCGCCCGCGCCGATAATAAGAACTCGTGCCATTCTTTTCTCCTTTTTCCGGGGCTCTGCCCCGGCCCCTGCAAGGGACTCAATCCCTTGGCCCGGCTTGATGGTCAATCACCGTCTTCCGTTTTCGGGAAACGGTATCAATCATATGCTCCGAACACCCCGGCACGGCATACGGCGGCATTACCGCCGCCCATCCATGACCGAGGGGGTCCGGGGGGAATCATTCCCCCCGGACAGGGGGTCAAGGGGGGCGGTAGCCCCCTTGCCGCCGGAGGCATTCTACCGCTCGAAGTAGGTATAGCCGCGCAAACCGTCTTCAAAGGTTTGCAGGATCTTGTAACGCTCCGAGGGCGTGATTCGCTTTTCACGTACGGCCCGTTCGGCGGCTTCACGGAGATCCTCAAGGATGCGCCGGGGATCGTATTCCACATAGTCGAGGATGTCGGCCACGGAATCGCCCCTGATCTCGCGGACGAACTGGTAGGAGCCGTCCTCGCTGATGCGGATGGACACGACGTTGGTGTCCCCGAGCAGGTTGTGCAGGTCGCCGAGGGTTTCCTGATACGCGCCCACAAGGAACACGCCGAGATAATATTCATCGCCGTCCACAAGGGGATGCAGATCGAGGGAAGTGCGCATACCCTGCGGGTCGATGAACTTGTCGATGCGCCCGTCGCTGTCGCAGGTGATATCCGAAATGACCGCCTTGCGGGACGGGAATTCCGTCAGGCGGTGCACCGGCATGACCGGGAACAGCTGATCGATGGCCCACGCGTCGGGGAGTGACTGGAACACGCTGAAATTGCCGTAGTAGATGTCGGCAAGCGTGCTGTCGATGTCCGCGAGTTCCTTGGGCGTGTGCTTGAGCTTTTCCTTTTCCTCGGCGATGCGGTTGATGATCGCCCAGAAGTACTTGTCCGCGAGCGTCCGCTGCCGGAGCGTAACGCGTCCGGTTATGAACAGCTGGCGCATTTCGTCCCGGTAGTAGACGGCGTCGTTGTAGCACTCCTGAAGGTTGCGGACGGACAGGCCCTGCAAGACTTCACGGAGGTTGACCACCGGTTCCGGCACGTCTTCGTGCAGGACATCGGGGATGCTCTCGCCCGTTTCGGCGATGCTCACGTCGAGGATGTTGAACAGGAGGATGGAATAGTAGGCCACGGTGGCGCGGCCCGATTCCGTAACGATGTGCGGGTGTTCGATGCCCTGCTGGTCGAGGATGGTCATGACCGCTTCCACGACGTCGGTACAGTATTCGTCCATCGAATAGTTGCGGCTGCTCACATAGTTGGTGTGCGAGCCGTCGTAGTCCACGGCGAGGCCGCCGCCGAGGTCGAGATACCCCATCTTCGCGCCTTCCTGCACGAGGCCCGCATAGACGCGGGTGCTCTCCATGACGGCGGTACGGATGTCGCGGATGTTGGGGACCTGCGAACCAAGGTGGTAGTGCAGGAGCTGGAGGCAGTCGAGCATGTCGTGCTGCTTCAGGGTGTCCACGATATCCACCACCTGCGCCGTGGTCAGGCCGAAGGCGGAGCGTTCGCCGCAGGAACCGGCCCAGTGGCCGCTGCCCTTGGTGATGAGCTTGACGCGCACGCCGAGGAGCGGGCGCACGCCGAGCGCGGCGGAGCGTTCGAGGATCAGCTCCAGCTCGCCGGGCATTTCCATGACGAAAATGCACTTGAACCCCATGCGTACGGCGGAGAGGCCGAGGTCGATGAACTCCTCGTCCTTGTAGCCGTTGCAGATGAGGCAGGCTTCCGGGTCTTTGAGCTGGGAAATGGCGGAAATGAGTTCGGCTTTGGAACCGACTTCGAGGCCGTGGTGAAAGCGCGAGCCGAACTGGGCGATCTTCTCGACCGTATGCTGCTGCTGGTTCACCTTAATGGGGAAGACGCCGCGGTATTCGCCCTTGTAGCCGAGCGAGGCGATGGCCTTGCGGAACGACTCGTGCAGCAGGGTGATCTGCGAATCAAGAATGTTTTCAATGCGCAACAGGACCGGCATGTCGTAGCCACGCTCGCGCATACCCCGAATGACCTCGGGGACGCTGACGGCCACGCCCTTGTTTTCGCCGGAAGGATAAATCACGACATCGCCCTCGGGCGAAACGCCGAAGTAGCCGGCCCCCCAGTTACGGATGCCGTACAGTTCGGTGGAATCTTCCACACTCCATTGCTGGAGAGTGCGTTTTATCGCCACGTAACGGAACCTCTCAAGGTAATCGGTTGAACAGGCGCGGGCCCCCTGCCCCGTGACACAGCCATCGCAACGCGTTCCAAGCCTACGCCGCCCATGCGGCTGCGGGGTGACATTTCCGCGCCGTTTGGCGAACGATACGCTCCGGAAGGAAAACGCCCCGTTCCTCGGGAGAAAATCCGGGGGAACCGGGGCGGCCTGCGCGTACGAAAAACAGTCAGATACAGTTTGGAATATACCGTCAAAAAGACAATATTGTCAACAAGCCAGAGCCCAGCCCTCCGTGCGGAGCGGCGCGTTTTCGCAAAGGATTCCGCACCCCGGCGGAACGGGGCCGTCCGGGCGCGGCATGATTGCGCGGCAAAAATATCTGTGCTAGGAGAAAGGTTTGGAATCAGCCGGACTTCCGCTTCGGCCGCTTCCGGAATCGTCTTGTGTTTTCCTGTCCGGTTTTAGGTGCAGGTTTGACCACGCCCAACCCTCAGTGAGGAAAAAATGAAACGGATTGCTCTTCGTTGGCTCGGAGCTCTGCTGCTCTCCATCACTCTTGCCGCCCCCGCCCTGGCCGCCGGCAAGCACCTCATCAACGGCATCGACGCCAACTATCCTCCGTTCGCCTACGTGGACGAAACCGGCAAGCCCGCCGGGTTCGACGTCGACTCCATGAACTGGATCGCCAAGAAGATGGGCTTTACCGTGGAGCACAAGCCGATGGACTGGGACGGCATCATCCCCGCCCTGCTCGCCAAGAAGATCGACATGGTCTGCTCCGGCATGAGCATCAGCCCCGAACGCAAGGCGCAGGCGAACTTCTCCGATCCCTACTGGACCATCCGCAAGATTTTCATCACCAAGAAGGGCTCCAAGGTCACCGAAGACCAGATCTACAACGGCAAGATCAAACTCGGCGTCCAGCGCGGCACCAACGAACACGAAATGCTCCAGAAGGCGCAGGCCGAAAAGAAGTACAACTATCAGCTGCGCTTCTATGACTCCGGCCCCATGGCCATCGAAGACCTTCTGAACGGCCGCATCGACGCCATCGGCCTTGACGCCGCCCCCGCCGAAGACGCCATGCGCAAGGGCAAGCCCGTGCAGGAAGTGGGCGTGTTCGGTTCCGACGAGTTCGGCGTGGCCATCCGCAAGGACGACGCCGAAACCATGAAGCTCGTCAACGAAGGCTACAAGCTCCTCAAGGCCGATCCCTACTGGAAGGAACTCCAGGCCAAGTACCTCGGCAACAAGTAATGACGCTCACGCCGGGGGCCGCACGGCCCCCGGCGTTTTCGACGCGCTTACGCAAGACCGGCGACGCGGCCTCTCTCCGCCGTCGCCGCCTTGTTGTCAGGGCTTCCCTCTTCGGGAAGACTGGCGTATGCTAGAACGCTTTTCGCGGAGCGGGCGCGGTCTTCGGCATCCGCCCAGACCCTCCGGTTCCGGGCGCGCAAGCCCTTCTACGGGCCCCGCGCAGAGCGTGTTTCCTTTGAAAGGCGCTACGCTTCAAAATCCATTCAGCCGGAAAACACCGTTTTCGGCGGAATCCACGCCGTGTTGCGGCGCGCCGGACATGCGTTCGGCGTTCAGGCATTCCCTTTGGGAACGCTTTGACCCTCAACCCCCATTCCGTGAGTCGAGATGCTGGAAATAGTGGACAAAATCCCGGTTATTCTCAACGCGTTGCCCTACATCCTTCAGGGCAGCGTCGTAACCCTCATCACCGTCATCGGATCTCTGGCGCTCGGGTTCTGCATCGGCCTTCCCCTCGCCGTGCTGCAGGTGTACGGCCCTTCGTTCATCCGCCGCCTCATCGGCGTCTATGTGTGGTTTTTCCGGGGAATGCCCATCCTGCTCCTGCTGTTCCTCTTCTATTTCGGGCTGTTCGAGGTCATCGGCCTGAACCTGTCCACCATCACGGCGTCCTGCCTCGTCCTCGGCATGGCGAGCGCGGCCTACCAGTCCCAGATTTTCCGCGGCTCCATCGAGACGCTCCCGGTGGGCCAGTTCCGCGCGGCCCGCGCCCTCGGCATGAACGACGGGCAGGCCATCCGGCATATCGTCCTTCCGCAGGCCCTGCGCCTGTCCATCCCCGGCTGGTCCAACGAATTTTCCATCCTGCTCAAGGACTCGGCCCTGTGCTTCGTCCTCGGGACCCCGGAAATCATGGCCCGCACCCACTTCGTGGCCTCGCGGACCTACGAGCACCTGCCGCTCTACATTACGGCAGGCCTGTTGTACTTCGGCATCACCCTTGTGGGCGTGCACATCCTCCGCGTGCTGGAACGCAAGGTCCATATTCCCGGTTACGCCGTCAGCGGCTCCATGTGAGGCACGTCACCATGAACACCACCCCTATCCTGCGCGCCACCAACATCGTCAAGAAACTCGGCGGCAAAACGATCCTCAACGACGTGTCCCTCGATGTGCACAAAGGCGACGTGAAAGTGGTCATCGGCCCTTCCGGTGCCGGCAAAAGCACGTTCCTCCAGTGCCTCAACTACCTCCTGCCCCCGGACTCCGGCGACATTTGGCTTGAGGGGAAGAAGGTCAACGCCCGCGACACAAGGGAACTGTGCGCCCTGCGGCAGCAGGTCGGCATGATCTTTCAGGACTTCAACCTGTTCGATCACCTCACCGCCGAGGAGAACGTCTCCATCGCCCTGCGCAAGGTCATGGGCTGCAACAGGGCCGAAGCCCGCAACCGCGCCCTGACCGAACTCAGCCGCGTGGGCCTCGCCAAGCGTGCCGCACTTTACCCCGCCCAGCTTTCCGGCGGGCAGAAGCAGCGCGTCGCCATCGCCCGCGCCCTCGCCATGGACCCCAAGGTCATGCTCCTCGACGAGCCTACCTCGGCCCTCGACCCCGAGCTTGTCGGCGAAGTGCTCTCGGTTATCCGTGACCTCGCGGACGGCGGCATGACCATGATCATGGCCACGCACCAGATGGATTTCGCCCGCGCCCTCGCTACGGACATCCTGTTCATGGAACAGGGCAAGATCATCGAGCAGGGCGCGCCCGACGTATTGCTGGCCCCCGGCTCCGGCACGCGCACCAGCGATTTCTGCGGCAAGCTGTTCGACCTGCGCGGCACCGAAAAATCCGACGAGCCCACGGTCAGCGAACTCCTCACCGGCGACCTGTCCCACGACATCACCGACGACGGCAGCGAATCGTCCATGATCCCCGACGCCCCGAAAAAGGACTAGACGATGCAGTGGCTTGATCCCGACTTCATCTTCCAGACGGTCCTCCCCGCGCTCAACCGGGGGCTCGTCATGTCCATCGCCCTGATCGTGCCCTCCGCGACCATCGGGTTCGTGCTCGGCGTCCTCACCGGCGTGGCCCGCGTCTTCGGCCCCAAATGGCTCCGCAGCCTCGGGAACGGCTTCACCACCATCTTCCGCGGCGTGCCGCTCGTGGTGCAGCTCATGATCCTCTATTTCGGCCTGCCCAACCTCGGCATTTACCTCGAGCCCTACCCGGCCTCCGTGCTCGGCTTCATCCTCTGCACGGGCGCGTACCAGTCGGAATACGTCCGCGGAGCGCTGCTCTCCATCCGGCAGGGGCAGATCAAGGCGGCCTATGCCCTCGGGTTCACCAAGCTGCAGACCATCCTCTGGGTGGTCATCCCGCAGGCCGCCCGGCGCGCCCTGCCCGGCTGCGGCAACGAAATCATTTATCTGATCAAATATTCCTCCCTCGCCTACATCATCACCTGCATCGAGCTTACCGGCGAGGCCAAGGTACTTGTTTCGCGTTCGTTCCGGCCCACGGAAGTCTACATTGTGGCGGGCATCTACTATCTTGTCCTCGTCTCCTTCGCCACGTGGTTCCTCCAGAAGCTCGAACGCAAGTTCGCCATTCCCGGCTTCGGGAAGAAGTAAGCGCAGGGCGCCGCCCTGCACCCGCTGAGGCTCCGCCTCAGACTCCGCCGGGGAGAGAGCCTCCCCCGGCCCCGGCGTAAACGGAAACGACACAACGAGGTTCCATTACCCACAGAATAAACGGCAACGCCGTTTATTCCATTTTTTAAGAAAACGACACAACCGACATAAAGCCTCAACCTCTCGCGTTTCCATAACCGAGGGGGTTTGGGGGGAATCATTCCCCCCAAGCAGGGCCAAGGGGCGGCAGCCCCTTGCCGCCGGAGGCACTACCCATTCTCGAAAAAAGGACATGCTTCAATGCCCGTACAGGAACATATCCGCAACTTCAGCATCATCGCCCATATCGACCACGGCAAGTCGACGCTCGCCGACCGCATCCTTGAGATCACGGGGCTGGTGTCGGAACGCGAAAAACGCGACCAGTACCTTGACCGCATGGACATCGAACGCGAGCGCGGCATCACCATCAAGGCGCAGAGCGTCCGCATCCCCTACAAGTCGAAAAACGGCAAGCAGTACCTGCTGAACCTCATCGACACGCCGGGCCACGTGGACTTCAACTATGAAGTCTCCCGTTCGCTGGCGGCCTGCGAAGGCGCGCTGCTAGTGGTGGACGCCACGCAGGGCGTGGAGGCGCAGACGCTCGCCAACGTCTACCTCGCCCTCGACCACAACCACGAGATCATCCCGGTCCTCAACAAAATCGACCTCCCGAGTTCCGACGTGGAGCGGGTGAAGTCCGAAATTGAAGAAGACATCGGGCTGGACTGCTCCAAAGCCCTGCCCGTCAGCGCCAAGACCGGCGACGGCGTGCCCGACGTGCTCGAAGCCATTGTGGAGCGCCTGCCCGCGCCCGAGGGCAACCCCAACGCGCCGCTCAAGGCACTCATTTTCGACTCGTGGTATGACTCCTATCAGGGCGTCGTGGTCATGTTCCGCATCATGGACGGGACGCTCCGCAAAGGCGACAAGATCGAGCTGTTCGCCACGAAGAAGACCTACGAAGTCATCCGGCTCGGCGTGTTCTCGCCCGAGTCCCGCGATATGGATCAGCTTTCCGCGGGCGAGGTGGGCTTCCTCTGCGGCAACATCAAGGAACTGGGCGACGCCAAGGTCGGCGACACCATCACGCTGGCGGAACGCCCTTGCGCCGAGGCCGTGCCCGGCTTCAAGGAAGTGAAGGCGGTGGTCTTCTGCGGCCTTTACCCGTCCGATCCGAGCGATTACGAGCAGCTCAAGTTCGCGCTGGAAAAGCTCCAGCTCAACGACGCGGCCTTCTCGTGGGAACCGGAAACCTCGCAGGCCCTCGGCTTCGGCTTCCGCTGCGGCTTCCTCGGCCTCCTGCACATGGAGATCATTCAGGAACGCCTCGAACGCGAATTCCAGGTGGACCTCATCGCCACGGCCCCTTCGGTCATCTACCGGGTGGAGACGACGGACGGCAAGACCACGGAAATCGACAACCCATCGAAGCTCCCCGATCCCGCCCGCATCACCAACCTCTATGAGCCCTACGTCCGCATCGACATCCATGTCCCGAGCGACTATGTCGGCAACGTGATGAAGCTCTGCGAGGAAAAGCGCGGCATCCAGAAGAACATGGGGTATCTGGCCCAGAACCGCGTCGTCATCACCTACGAGCTGCCCTTTGCGGAAATCGTGTTCGACTTCTTCGACCGCCTGAAGTCCGCCACGCGCGGTTACGCCTCAATGGACTACGAAGTGATCGACTACCGGGCCTCGAACCTCGTGCGTCTGGATATCCTCCTGAACGGCGAAGCCGTGGACGCCCTCGCGGTCATCGTGCACAAGGACAAATCCTACGCCTACGGGCGTGCGCTTGCCCTCAAGCTCAAGCGCACCATCCCGCGCCAGATGTTCGAAGTGGCGATTCAGGCCGCCATCGGCCAGAAGGTCATCGCCCGCGAAACCATTTCCGCGCTCCGCAAGAACGTAACCGCCAAGTGCTACGGCGGCGACATTACCCGTAAGCGCAAGCTCCTCGAAAAGCAGAAGGAAGGCAAAAAGCGCATGAAGCGCATGGGCAACGTCGAGCTGCCCCAGGAGGCCTTCCTCGCCGCCTTGCAGGTCGGGGACGAGTAGAAAGCAATCGGAGGGGGCATACCTCCTCCCGATCCCATAACAAAAGAAAAGGACAGATTCTCGAAATCTGTCCTTTTCTTATTTGAGCCATTCCATTCCAACAGGCTAATCTACATAGCCCTTTTTTCTTTTCCGTCTATGCCGGAAACCAAGAAGCCAATGCATCCGCTCAACCTTCCGCCCACAGGGACCCCCGGGAACGGGGATTCAATAAAACCGAAAGTCTTTGGAAAGGGAGGGATGGGGTTTGGGGAAGGGAGGGAAAAGCTTTTCTTCAGAAAAGTTTTCCCTCCCTTCCCCAATCTTCCACTTCTACTTCCCCATCAACCCCGCTATCTCCTCCCGCAGGACGCGGGCGGCGGCCTCGGCGGTAATGCGGTCAAGCTCGTTCTGAATACGGCTCATAACGTCGGCGGTGATGGCTTCGGTGTCGGGGAGATCCGGCAGGATAAGCTGCGGAAGCGGGCGGCTCTCCAACTCCTGCACGCGCCGTTCCAATTGCTCCAGGGCGCGGGCCGAAGCTTCCTGCTCCTCGGAGGCTTTTTCCATGTCCACACGGACGAGGGCAAGGACATCCTGCACGATGCCGGCGGCGTCGGGAGCCTGCACGGGCCGGCTCTCCAACAGCGCGAGCCGCCGCTCCAGCGATTCCAGCGCAAGGCCAAGCACATCCGGGCCGTCATCGGGATCGGCTTCCGGAGAGGAGGATTCCCAAGGGATCTCAGCGGAACGGGAGGGGACGGGAGGGAATGGGGGCTCTTCGGCCACCTCGGCGGAGGAACCGGGAAGCGGTGCGGCTTCGGGGGCCTCAGCGTAAACGCCCGAAGGCGTGGAACCAAGCTCCGCCGCAAGCGATTTCAACTGACCGCACAGGGCATTGCCTTCCGTAAGCAGAGACTGGATGTCGCCGGAGATCGCGGAGACGTTGAGATCCTGCTCAGCGGCGCCATCCGCGCGCTGTTCCAAGGCGACCACCCGTTCATTGAGACGGCTCAAGGCTTCCTCCAGCCGGATAATACGTTCTTCCATTTCGCCGCATGAGGGCTCCGCTTGAGGCACGGCGGCGCTGACGGGAACGCCCGGCACAGCCACGGGCACGAACGCAAGCGCCCGATCCGCTCCGTCCCCGGAAGGTTCCGGCAACGGCTCGGCAACCTCATCCGCCGATGCGGAAGAGGGCAGCGCTTCCGCCGGTTCCTCAACAGCCCCTTCCTGCGCGGCCTGTTGGGAAAGGCCGGGTTCGGCTTTCGAGCCCTCCTCCCCTTCTGGGGAAACCAGCATGGGAGCTTCCATAGCGGGCTCCGGCGCAACCGGCGAGGGCTCAACCTGTGGGGCATCCGCAACCGGAGCGTCGCCGAACAGCAATTCCAGATCCTCGGCATACGGTCTTTCAGCGGGTTCCGGGACGGGGGGTTCCTGAGCTTCAAGGTGCATCTCGGCAAACTCCTGATCCACGGCGCCGGTGGATAGGGCCGGAGCTTCCGTCTCGTCCGGAACCCCGGAGGCATCGGCCATGCCGGGAGCCGTTTCCACACCATACCCGTGTACAACCGCCCCGGCCTTCGCCATTTCCGCTTCAAAGGCGCGGATCAACGCCTCGTCCGGCTCTTCGCGGACGGGTTCGCCAAGGCTCTCGGCGGGAGCCTCTTCTTCCGCGCCATCCGAAACAGGCTCCTCCGGCAACGCGGAAGCCTCGCCCTTCGGAGGCAGCAGCGTCATGAGGGGCGTCTTTTCGATCTCTTCAAGAAAATCATCGCTGTTCTCAAAAGGATACCGGGACACCACCCGTTCGGACTCTTCCCCGGTCGGGGTTTCCGGATCGGCCGCTTCGGGCTGCCCCGGCAGGGCTTGCCCGCCATCATCATGAAGAGCCCCGCGGGGCTCCGGTTCAGGAGACGCCTCGGGGTCATCGACGATATCAAAAAGGTCTATGATGCCTTCTTCCGGGTCGTAGGGATCTTTCCGCGCCATACTGGCCTCTCGTCGGCAAAAAATATAAATGGATACGAGTAGAGTACACGCATCCGGCGCGATCTGGCAAGCGCCAACCGGAGGACGGTTTACAGGCCGCCCACCACCCTGTAGACTGGATGCGGCCTTTCATCCTGCCTCTTTTTCAGACTTTTTTTGGAGATCGCATGGAGCGTCCAGCATCCTCAACTCTTCCGACCACGCCCGGCATCTATATCTATAAGGACGCGCAGGGGCGGATCATCTATGTGGGCAAGGCCCGAAACCTCCGCAAGCGCATCCTTTCCTATTTCCGGGACGCTTCGGCCCTGACCCCGAAAACGGTCGCCATGATCGGGCACGCCGCCTCGCTGGAGACGCTTTCCACCACCACGGAAAAGGAAGCGCTGCTCCTCGAAGCCAGCCTCATCAAGAAACACCGCCCGCACTACAATATCGTCCTGCGCGACGACAAGCAGTATGTCCTGTTCCGCATCGCCAAGGACGCCCCCTATCCGCGCCTTGAGGTCGTGCGTCAGGCCCGGCGCGACAACGCCCGCTATTTCGGCCCCTTCACCTCGGGGCAGGCGGCCCGCGAGACATGGAAGACCATCCACCGGGTCTTCCCCTTACGGCGCTGCGTGGACCGGGCCTTCAAAAACCGCGTCCGGCCCTGCCTCTACCATCATATCGGGCAGTGTCTCGCGCCGTGCACGGAAAACGTCCCCGTTGAAGAATACGCCTCCCTCATACACCGCGTGGAACTGCTCCTCTCCGGGCGCTCCCGTGAATTGCTCGATACGCTGCGCCACGCCATGGCGGACGCGTCCGAGGCCATGAATTACGAACAGGCCGCCGTGTTCCGGGATCAGATCAAGGCCATCGAGCGCACGGTGGAACGCCAGAGCGTGGTCCTGCCGGAAGGCGGCAACATGGACGTGGCGGGCGTGGCCCCGGCCAAAGGCGGCCTTGCCCTCGGGCTCCTCTTCGTGCGCGAAGGGCGGCTTGTGGACGGGCGCACCTTCTTCTGGCCGGATCTGGAACTGGCGGAAGGCCCGGAATTGCTCTGGAGCTTCCTCGGGCAGTTCTACGGCCCGCAAACATCCATTCCCCCGCGCATTGTCGTGCCGTGGCTGCCCGCAGACACGGTTCTGCCCGGAATGTCCGGCGAGCAGGACGCTCCGGACTCCCCCTCTCCGGCAAAAGATCACATTGCAACACTCGAAGGCGAAGCGGAACCGCCTCACGCCGCCGGAACGGATTCCAACGGGCACGCCCCCGACGAGGTGGAATCCCTCGAAGCGCTGGAAGCGGCCCTTGCCGACGCGCGCGGGGGCATCGTCCGCATCGCCAAGCCCCGCAATGCCGCCGAAGCCCGGCTCGTGGACATGGCCGTCTCCAACGCCCGCGAAGCCGCCGTCACCAAGTCGGAAGTCCCCATGTCCGACCGCCTTGCCGCCGCCTTCGCGCTGGACAAGGTGCAATCCGCCCTGCCCGGGGCCGTCCCGATGGCATCCCGCCCCATCCGGCGTATCGAGTGCGTGGACGTTTCCCACACGGGCGGCACGTCCACCCGCGTGGGCATGGTCGTCTTCGAGGACGGGCAGCCCCAGAAATCCGATTACCGCACCTATGCCCTTGAAGGCGAAGCGGCCTGCAACGGCGACGACTACGCCGCCCTTGCCGAGTGGATGCGCCGCCGCCTCGAATCCGGGCCTCCGTGGGCGGATCTGGTGCTCATCGACGGCGGGCGCGGGCAGGTTTCCGCCGTGCAGCGCATCGTCAGGGAATCCAATGCCGAAGGGCTGTTCCTGCTGGCGGGCATCGCCAAGGCCCGCGACGACATGGGGCGCGCCGACCGCCGGGCCGGGAACGTGGGCGACCGGATTTTCCTGCCCGGCCGGAGCAATCCACTGCCGCTGCGCGACGGTTCCGCCGAGTTATTGTTTCTCCAGCATATCCGCGATACGGCGCACCATTTCGTCATCGGGCGGCACCGCCGGGCGCGGGCGGGCGCGGCGCTTTCCGCCGAACTGCTCCGCATCCCCGGCGTAGGCAAGGCCACGGCCCGGCTGCTCTGGGATCATTTCAAGGCCCTTGATGCCATCATTGCCGCCACGCCCGCCCAGCTTGCCGCGCTCCCCGGCATCGGCCCCCGCATGGCCGTCGCGCTGGCGGGCAGTTTGAAGAGGTTG
>ENA-UONU01001926-UONU01001926.1-human-gut-metagenome-genome-assembly--contig:-CS51-NODE-1926-length-13645-cov-5.078146_pt1 | contig 13645 bp, 16 predicted proteins | sample MGYA00242462_ERZ724009 | MGnify/ENA metagenome assembly ERZ724009 | reverse complement strand
TTCCTCACAGAGGTTATGACAGAGGCGGCCTTTAAGAAGGCAGCCGCAGATTATGATGAAAGAGAACAGGAACAGTCTGAATATGGGATCAAGCAGATGATCCGGGCGGCTCTGTAATGGGCAGATGGATGAAATGGATCACAGGGCAGGGATTTCCCTGCCTTTTTCATCTTCTCACAGGGCTTTACTGTCCCGGATGCGGAGGAACCAGGGCTTTTTTGGCACTCCTCAGGGGAGATCTGGCCCTGAGCCTTTCTTATCACCCTTTGGTAGCCTATATGGCGGCAGTCCTGGCAGCAGAGTTTCTCAGCTTCCTTGCATCCAAGGCAGCAAAAAACCCCAGATATTATCTGGGGCACGAAGTCCTGTTTGCCTATATCGGAGGGATCATCCTGCTGATAAACTGGCTGTACAAAAATTATATGCTGGCGGTAAAAGGGATCGATCTGCTTCCGCCCCTGAGCTGACCGGTACTGCCTGGGATCATGGGCGGATAACGGCGGTAGTCTCCTGTATGGACCGGTACAGCTGCTCCTGGAGCTGGTTCATCAGCTCATTGATCTGAGGGCCAAGCACCGGATCGCTCAGGGCTTCGTAATAAGTTGCCAAGGCGTAAAAAAAGAGGAAGCTGAGCAGGATGGCGATGGAGCTCAGGACGATCCCGGTGATGCTGATCTTGCGGAAGGATTTTTTCGGCGATAGATCGGCATTGCGGGACAGAAGGGCGAAAACAAGCCCGATGACCCCGCAGATCAGGCCCTGAGGCAGAATAGAGCGGTTAAAATAAAGGGACTGGGGAAGATAAAACAGACTGGTGATGATCCCAATGATCCCCGCAATAATGGAGCAGGCTCCCAGGCGGTCAGAGGAAGTGAAATCCTTCCTCGGTCCCTGAGGGGCCGTTTTTTTTGCATTTTGATCTGTCATGTTTGAAAACCTTTCTTTCTTGTGTGCTGATGGTATTCTACCATGAAAATCACCTGGTGTCCAGACGGCAGAAACGGAAGCTCTGTCTTGCATAACCGCCTGCCATCGACTATAATAGAACCGCTGGAAGTTTCAGAAAAGTATATTAATGTGAGGAAATATATGGATATTATCAAGACGTTAGCAGAGGAATTGAACATCGGACGCCGTCAGGCGGAGGCTGCTGTTGCTCTGATAGATGAGGGAAATACCATTCCCTTTATTGCGAGATACCGTAAGGAGGCCACCGGCTCCTTAAACGATGAGATCCTGCGGGATCTGGATGAACGGTTGAGATACCTGCGCAGTCTGGAGGAGCGCAAAGAGCAGGTGATCTCCTCTATTACAGATCAGGAGAAGATGACGCCGGAATTGGAAAAGGCCATCAGAGAGGCGAAGACCCTGGTTGCGGTGGAGGATCTTTACCTCCCATACCGGCCTAAGCGCCGTACCAGGGCAATGATCGCCAGGGAAAAGGGATTGGAGCCGTTGGCAGATCTTATTGCTCTCCAGCGCTTAAAGGAACCGGCCCTAAAGGCGGCGGAGGCTTATGTGTCTGAGGAGAAGGACGTAAAAACTCCTCAGGAGGCATTGGACGGAGCAAAGGATATTCTGGCAGAGCGCCTTTCTGACAACGGAGTGTTCCGTAAGTATATCAGGAATATTACCATGAATAAGGGATTTCTTCAGTCAAAGGCTAAAGATGAGACCGCCTCATCTGTGTACGAGATGTATTATGATTATGAAGAAATGGTCAAAAAGGCTGCCGGACACCGTATTCTGGCTCTGAACCGGGGAGAAAGTGAAAAGATCCTGTCCATAAAAATAGCTGCTCCTCAGGAAACGATCATTTCTTATCTGGAAAGCCAGACGATCACATCGGATAACCCTTATACGTCCCCTGTGCTTCGGGAGGTGGCTGAGGACAGCTATAACCGCCTTATAGGGCCTTCCATTGAGCGTGAGATCCGAAGCGCTCTCACAGAAAAAGCCCAGGAGGGAGCAATCCGTGTCTTTGGCAGGAATCTGGAACAGCTTCTCATGCAGCCTCCTATTGTGGGGAGAGTGGTTTTGGGATGGGATCCGGCTTTCCGTACCGGATGTAAGCTGGCTGTGGTAGACGGCACAGGAAAGGTTCTGGATACAGCGGTTATTTACCCCACTGCGCCTCAGAATAAGGTGGAGGAAGCCAAGAGGCTTCTCAAGGAATTGATTAAAACCTATGATATTTCCCTGATTTCGGTAGGGAATGGAACAGCCTCCCGGGAATCGGAGCAGATCATTGTGGAACTTCTAAAGGAGATCAGAGGGACGATCCAGTATGTGATCGTCAACGAGGCAGGGGCTTCCGTCTATTCTGCCAGCAAGCTGGCTGCAGAGGAGTTCCCCTCCTTCGATGTGGCCCAGAGAAGCGCAGTCTCCATTGCCAGACGTCTTCAGGATCCTTTGGCGGAGTTAGTAAAGATTGATCCGAAGTCCATTGGAGTGGGACAGTATCAGCATGATATGAACCAGAAGCGGCTGGGGGAGGCTTTAGGCGGCGTGGTAGAAGACTGTGTAAACCGTGTAGGTGTGGATCTGAATACAGCATCTGCTTCCCTGTTGGAATATGTATCGGGAATTTCAAAGGCCTTAGCTAAAAATATTGTGGCCTACCGGGAGGAAAACGGCGCTTTTACAAGCAGAAAACAGCTGTTAAAGGTGGCGAAGCTAGGGCCTAAGGCATTTGAACAGTGCGCTGGTTTTATGAGGATCACAGGAGGGGAGAATCCCCTGGATGCGACCAGCGTTCATCCGGAGAGCTATGCTGCTGCCGGGAAGCTTTTGGAGAAGCTGGGATACAAGCCGGAAGAGCTGGCTCAGGGCGGTCTTGTGGGAATCGGACGAAAGATCCGGGATTACAAGGAGATGGCAGACAGCTTAGGCATCGGAGAGATCACACTTCGGGATATAGTGGAAGAAATGGAAAAACCTGGGAGAGATCCAAGGGAGGAGATGCCCCGCCCTATCCTTCGCAGCGATATTCTGGAGATGAAAGATCTAAAGCCGGGTATGGTGTTAAAGGGAACGGTGCGCAATGTCATTGATTTCGGAGCTTTCGTGGACATTGGTGTCCATCAGGACGGCTTAGTACACATTTCCCAGATGACAGACCGTTATATCCGCCATCCCCTGGAGGCAGTGAGCGTAGGCGATGTGGTAGATGTGAAAATCCTGAGCGTGGATCTGGACAAGAAGCGGATCTCCCTCACGATGAAGGGCATAAACTAAAGCTTTTCCCGCTGATATGCCAGGCCAGGCATATAGGCGTGAGGAAAGCTGACAGGAGAGAAAAGTATGGTAATAGAGACGAAAACACCAGAGGAGACGTATGAGCTGGGAAGAAAAATGGGACAGGAGGCAAAGCCGGGGCAGGTGATCTGTCTGGAGGGTGACCTGGGAGTGGGAAAAACCGTATTTACCCAGGGTTTTGCAGCCGGCCTGGGAATCAGGGAACCGGTGAACAGTCCCACCTTTACCATTGTCCAGCAGTATGAGGAGGGGAGGCTTCCCCTGTATCATTTTGACGTATACCGCATTGGAGATGTGAGCGAGATGGATGAGATCGGCTATGAGGATTGTTTTTTCGGTCAGGGGGTAAGCCTGATCGAGTGGCCGGGCCTGATCCGGGAGCTCCTGCCCAGGGAGGCAGCATGGGTAACCATTGAGAAGGATTTGGAGAAAGGATTCGATTACAGGCGGATCACAGTGGAGGAACGATCATGAGGGTATTGGGAATGGAAAGCTCGTCCCTGGTAGCCAGTGTGGCTCTGGTGACAGATGATGTTTTGACGGCAGAATATACAGTGGACTTTAAAAAGACTCATTCGCAGACCCTTCTGCCTATGTTGGATGAGATTGTGAGGCTTTTGGAGCTGGATATGGATACCATTGATGCCATTGCTGTGGCAGCCGGGCCTGGCTCCTTTACAGGCCTGCGTATCGGCGCTGCTACGGCTAAGGGGCTGGGGCTGGCTCTAAGTAAGCCTTTGATCCATGTTCCCACTGTGGATGCCATGGCATATAATATGTGGGGAGCCAGGGGGATTGTGTGCCCCATTATGGATGCGAAGCGCAGCCAGGTATATACAGGGCTGTACCGGACAGAAAATGACCTGGAGGTGGTCATGGAGCAGAAGCCTATGGACATGAGGGAGCTGGCTGCCAGGATCAATGAGATAGGGGAGCCTGTTATTTTCCTGGGGGACGGCGTACCTGTGTACCGCCCGATCATTGAGGATACCGTGACAGTTCCTTATACCTTTGCCCCGGCTCAGATGAACCGGCAGCGGGCGGCCTGTGTGGCAGCCCTGGGTATGAAGGCCCTTCTGCAAAAGGACGGTCAGGGGAGTGCAGGATACAGCGGAGTCCGTCTGGTATCCGCAGATGAATTTGCCCCGGATTATCTGAGGAAGCCTCAGGCGGAGCGGCAGAGGGAAGCAGAGCTGTCTGAGGCAGGAGCAGCGGCAAAGCTTCCGGGAGATTATTAGAAAAATGTGTTTCAGGACAGTTTTTCGGGGAAGATGTTTGCTGGGGAAGATATTTGCTGGGAAAGAGGTTTGTCGGGAAAGAGGTTTATCAGATCCGGAATGGCTGCACAAAAAATGGGAGGGACATGGATGGAGTTGATCAGAGGAATACGTTCTATGAAGGATCAGGATGTGGAACAGGTGGCAGAGCTGGAGCGGATCTGCTTTTCAGAGAGCTGGCCGGAGCATATGATCCGCTCCGGGCTGGACAGTTCCCTGGACACCTATTTTATCTATGAGGATCATGGACAGATCCTTGGATATGCAGTCCTCAGGATCCTGGCGGACGAGGGGGAGATCCAGCGCATCGCTGTGCTTCCCCTGTACCGCAGGCTGGGGATCGGAAGAAAACTAATGGATGCCATGACATGTTTTTCCAGGTTAAAAGGGGTCAGGGCTATTGCCCTGGAAGTGCGGGAGAGCAATCAGGGAGCCAGAAGCCTTTACAGATCCTATGGTTTTGAGGAAGAAGCGGTGAGAAAAGAATATTATCACAATCCCACAGAGGATGCGGTTATTATGTGGAACCGGAATATCTGAGGCTGCATGAAAGAATTACCAATGAAAAACAGGATCATTTGCGTATATAATGGAGAGGAACCTTCGGCCTCTCCCTTTTTTATGTAATAGGAAATTACTCCGCAATATTCCTATTACATAAAAAGTGCTCCGTGCAGGATCGCACTGCGGCGGGAGAAGGGGCTGGGGTCAGAAGAAGATGCGGCAGAGAAAGGCAAGGACAGAACATGAGAAAATACAATCGGAGCGGGCAGCTAAAAACCGTAATATGCAACGGATGCGGCAGGAAACTGGCGGTAAAGGACGGGATCCTGCGGGAAGGATGTTTCCATGCGGATCACCCATGGGATTATTTTTCTGAAAAAGACGGGGAGATCCATCACTTTGACCTGTGCGAGGAATGTTATGATCATATGATCCAGGGTTTTCATATTCCGGTGGAAAGAGAGGAACAGATAGAGCTTCTCTAGGGGAGCCTGCCTGGATCTTTCCATAGCGGAACTGTTGCGCTGGATTAAACAAATTGCAGGAATAATTTGTGTTTTTCCCTCAAACATAGTATAATCAGACATAACTGTTTGATACTGTTGAATACCCAAGAAGGAGATTTATTTAATATGGAAACACTTGAAAAGAATGGGGCTCAGGCGGCCAGATACGAGGGAAAGGCTTTTATCTTCAGCGATATTGCCTCCCAGGAAAAGGTAACAGCTGTGCTGTGCAGGGCTTTTGGACTGGATCCTGAGGGAAAAGGGGATACCCTGGTTCTTCACAATGAGGATATAGAGGTGCGTTTGGCTGTGGCCTGCCAGTCCGCCGGACAGGAGGCAGAGGAATTTATTGACCGCCAGACAGAGGCGGCCTGCGCCCATTTTTACCAGGTCAAGACAGAGGCGGCAGAGGTAAAGACCAATCTGCTGTATCAGATTGGCCGGGCCAAGGGATTTATCCTGGTGGAGTATGAGTTCGACGTGGAAGAAAATAGGAGCGCTGCAGAGAAAAAGAATATGGTTGAGAATATGTTTGTCAACCTGCTGGGAGAGCTTGAAGGGATCATGCTGATCCAGGATAAGGAAAAGGGGACAGACGCCTTTTACTGCCGTGGGGAGAAGGGGGAGCGCCTGTTAGTGATGTCTGATAAGGGTCAGACCTCTTTCCGTTGCTATCTTCCATACCAGGAGCCAGTGCTGCGCGCCAGAAAGGATTTATCGAAGGAGCAGATCGAGCGCCGTATGCGCACCATGGAAACTCTGATGTTAAAGGGGATCTATGTACCGGCTGAATTTCCAGTGGTAAAGGATGGGGCGGCTGTCACCTGCCCTTCCCTGGAGGAGATGGCAAAGCGTGCCTTAGCTCTTATGGGGGTAGCCATTTATTCCGGCTGTATGCTGGATGAGGAGCAGGGCTTTAAGGGCGCTCAGATGTTCCTGATGGATTACATTGACAACAATAATACCCAGGATTACTTCTCGCCTGCCGAGTGGGAATATATCCACAATATGAAGGCAACAAAGAAGGAGCAGCATCATTTTATCCGTCAGTATGAAGCGCTGTATATTATGGAGTGGGCTTTGGGACTGGTGGAGAACCTGGAGTTCCCGGATCACCCCTGCGACGCCCAGATGCTGATCAAGAGCCTGAGAAAGGGAACCAGCATCAGCCGTGTTATGGCGAAATCCAAACCGAAGAGCCCCAGGGAGATCTTAGATGTGTACGATATGGTATCCTGTATCCACTGGGCTTGTTTGAGCGCAAGGGAGCATGACCTTCCTGCACCGGCTGGAATGAACCTGGGAATCGTAAACCTGTGGCACAGAACCTTAAACTGGCTCATTGGGCGCGGTGATTGGGATCAGGTGAAGGCTGATATTGAATAAGCAACAGACGGAAAGGCAGGCGGGGGCAGATATATGGAGATGAGACGCGGAATTGTGGTGGAAGGCGGCGGTATGCGGGGAATTTACGCAGCTGGGGTGCTGGATGTGCTCTTAGAGCAGAAGATCCAGGCTCACGGTTTGATCGGTGTTTCTGCGGGAGCAATTCACGGCTGCAGCTTTGTATCTGGCCAGAGGGGGCGTTCCATACGCTATAATCTGAAATATTGCCGGGATCCGCGGTACATGAGCATTCGTTCCCTGCTAAAAACAGGGGATCTGGTGGGGAATGATTTCTGTTATCATGAGCTTCCGGACGTACTGGATCCCTTTGATCACAAGGCTTTTGAGCAGTCCATGACGGAATTTTATGCAGTCTGCACGGATGTGGAGACGGGAAAGCCCGTGTATCACCGGTGCGAAAGCCTGAAGGGAGAACAGCTCCAATGGATCCGCGCTTCGGCCTCCATGCCTCTGGTGTCCAGGATCGTAGAGATCGATGGATATAAGCTGTTAGACGGAGGGGTGGCAGATTCCATTCCTTTGACAGCCTTCCAGAAAATGGGATTTCAGAAGAACCTTGTCATTCTTACCAGGCCCAGGGGATACCGGAAAAAACAAAGCCCCAAGGCGATGAGAGGGCTTTTGCACCTGGCCTATGGCCGGTATCCTGATTTCATCCGCAAGATGGAGGATCGGTATTTGATATATAACAGAGAGATAGAGGAGGCGGAACGCATGGAAGCCCAGGGCGAGTGCCTGATCCTGCGTCCAAGCCGCCTGATCAAGATCAGCCGCACCGAAAAGAACCCGGAAACCATACAGGAAATGTATGATCTGGGACGCAGGGACGGCGAAAAGGCTCTGAAGGATATTCTGGAATTTTGGGGAGAAAATGAGGGGCAGTTGAAAGATTAACTTGAATCCTGCCCCGGAAGTTTATAAGTCATCCAGGCTGTTTCAGGACAGCCTGGTTTTTTTTGTCAAATGATGGTATACTGAACCTGTTGAGGAACCGCAGACCATTAAGGAGAGTGACCGATGATCCAAAAGGATACATTTTTGAAGCAGTACAATATTGAGCCGGAGGAGTTCGCAGCTTCCGGGCTGGATTGGGAGGAGCTGACAGCGATCTATGACGATTATATGTCTATTGAGGGGAAGCTGCGCAGCATAGGCAAGGATTTTGTCTATGATTATCTTTACGATATTGAGCGGGCCGGAATCCATTCTTACCGCTATCGGACTAAGAACCCGGGACATCTCATTGAAAAGATCATACGCAAGCGCAACGAGCATTTTGCCCGTTTTGAGTATATTGACCGAACCAATTACCACAAATATATGACCGATCTCATTGGCATCCGTGTATTCTTTTTGTACCGGGAGGACTGGATCCATTTCCACAATTATATTACCCATGTTTTTGAGAACGATCCCAAGCTTTATGTAGTGGACCGCATCGCTGATTTTGATGAGGATCCCAGACATTATTATATTGCGGAGCGTCCAAAGGTCTATCGCCGCAATGGTGATTCCAGGATCTATGATGAGGATCTGATTGAAATCCGTTCTGATGGGATCTACCGCTCCCTCCACTATATCATCAAATATAAGGGATACTATGTAGAGATCCAGGGAAGAACCCTTTTTGAGGAAGGCTGGAGCGAGATCGATCATGATATTGTATATCCATATTTTACAGATGATGAGATGTTGAAGGATTTTTCTACTCTTTTAAACCGCCTTTCCGGTATGGCAGACGAGATGAGCTCCTATTTCAGGCGGATGAAGGGGCTGCGCCAGGAGTGGGAAAAAAAGCAGGAGTGGGAAAAGCAGCTGGAAAACAAGCTGGAAAACGAGGGGAATGATGCCTAAGATCCAGGGAGAGGAGGAAGGCCGTTGGAGCGGAATATTTCTATGGAAGAAATATCGGACGGAAGATTGTACGATGCAGGAGATATGGTGAAGGCGGACTGCGGCGGCTGTAAGGGATGCAGTAAATGCTGTAGCAGAATGGGAAATTCGGTTGTGCTGAATCCCTTTGATGTATTCCGTTTGAGGAAAAATTTGGGAGTATCTTTTGAGGAGCTGCTGTCAGGCCCCCTGGAGCTTCATATCGTAGACGGGATCATCCTTCCCAATCTGTCTATGTCAGGACAGGAGGAGAAATGTCCTTATTTAAACGGGGAGGGAAGGTGCAGCATACATGATTTCCGTCCGGATTTCTGCCGTCTGTTTCCCTTGGGACGGCTCTATGAAAACCGTTCCTTCCGGTATTTTCTGCAGACACAGGAATGTCCAAAGGAAGGGAAATCCAAGGTAAAGGTGAAAAAATGGATCGGCATGGAGGACATGGGATCCTATGAGCGGTTTATCAGGGACTGGCACTATTTCCTTAAAGATCTGGATCAGGCGATCCGGCAGAAGGAGATTCAGGAGAGAGAGCTTTGGGAAAAGGCGGCCGGTGAGAAAAATCTTCAGGAAAAAGATGGAATGGATCTGAGAAAAGCCCTGACGCTGTATGTGTTGAAGGAATTTTATATGAGGCCCTATTGCTGGGAGGAGGATTTTTATTCCCAGTTTTATGATAGGCTCTCCCGAAGCCGAAGCTTTGCAGAGGAAACTTTGGGAGAAAGTCGGTAAATCAAAGTAAGGGAAAGAGGAGGAAACAAAGATGGAGTTAAGGGAAGCAATGGAAGCGCGCAGAAGTATGCGCAAGTATGAGGCAGGAAAAAAGGTGACAAGGGAGCAGGTGGAGGAGCTGATCCAGGCAGCTTATCTGGCCCCTTCCTGGAAAAATTCAGAGACCCCAAGATATTATGTGGCAATGTCTGAGGACGTGGTACAGGATATAAGGGAGAACTGCCTTCCGGCATTCAATCAGAACAACAGCGCCGGTGCGCCAGTTCTGATCGTAACTGCCTTTGTAAAGGGAATCTCAGGATTTAACCCAGACGGAACCGCCTGCAATGAGCTGGGAGACGGATGGGGATGCTACGATTTAGGGCTGAACAACGAAAACCTGGTGTTGAAGGCAAAGGAGCTGGGGCTTGATACGCTGATCATGGGGATCCGTGATGGGGAAGGGCTCAGGGAAAAGCTGTCCATTCCAGAGGATCAGGAAATCGTATCAGTGATCGCGCTGGGCTATGGCGCTGCAGATCCGCAGATGCCTGCAAGAAAATCCCTGGATGAAGTTGCGAAGTTCTTTTAGGTCAGGAACATGGAGTCTGCTGTCTGCCGGCCTGCCATCAGGCAGCAGCAAATACAGAAACCAAAAGAGGACAGAAGGATCAAAATGAAGATAAAGAGTAAGGGGAAGAAATGGAAAATAACTCCAATAATAAGTGGCTGCGGATTCTGCAGCCAGTAGGGTTTATTTTAGCCACGATCCTTGCATCCATGGCAATCGCTGTGGGGGGAATGAAGCTGGCTTCCCGTTTCAATCTCACTACTTCCAGGGAACAGGCGGCTTTAAGCCGCCTGGTTTTGTCAGGGACGGAAGCGGTTCTTCCTGGACGTGGAACCACCACCGAAGGAGATGGGTGGGTTTTAAGAAATACGAGAGGTATGTATACCCTGACACTGGATGGAGCGGAGTTTGAAGCCCAGGATGGCGCTGCTGTGGAGATAGATGGGGATCTGACCGTGGAGCTGAAACGGGGGAGCAGGAACCGGATTTTTTCAAAAGGAAATGGGATCCGGATCCATTCCGGGCTTCTCACCATTCAGGGGGAGGGAAGTCTGGATATTGAGGCAGAGGATACCGGTATCCAGGGTGCTGGAAAAGAAAAGGAAGCGGACAGCCCAGACAGAGCATCCTCAGAGGCTGCTGTCAGGATCAAGGGGAGCAATGTAACAGTGAGGGGCAAAAAGGACTCGATCAGCTGTCGGCAGCTTCCCTGAAGCTTTGGGCTGCTTCTATTAGGAAAGGATAAGGAGAGGAACGGACAACATGAAGATTACTGTATTGTGCTATAAAAAATGTACGACCTGCCAGAAAGCGTTGAAATGGCTGGAAGCGAATGGGATTTCATATCAGGAGCGTCCTATTAAGGAGGAAAACCCGGGAAAGGAAGAACTTCGTACATGGTATCAGGCCAGCGGCCTGCCTTTAAAGCGGTTTTTTAATACCAGCGGGAATCTCTACAAGGAGATGAAGCTGAAAGACCGCCTTCCTTCCATGAGCGAGGAGGAACAGCTGGAGCTTTTGGCCACAGACGGAATGTTAGTGAAGCGTCCTCTTTTGGTAGGAGAAGGGATTGTGCTTGTAGGTTTTAAGGAGGAGGAATGGAAGGGGCTTTTGTAGCCTCTTACATGTTTTCCAGCTCATTTAAAGAGCCAAACCGGTATCCCATCTCCTCCCATTTGGTGAGGAGCTCATCTAAGATTGCCCCATTGGTTTGGGAGGTACTGTGCAGAAGGACAATAGCGCCGGGGTGGATGCGGCCCAAAAGCTTTTTGAAGGCTTCTTCTTTGGAGGGCTGTTTCTCTTCATACCAGTCTACATAGGCAAGGCTCCAGAAAAAGGTATGGTATCCCATGTCGCAGGCCATTTTCAGGTTGCTCTCACTGTATTTGCCCTGGGGAGGACGGTAGTATTTTTTCATGGGCTGACCTGTGATCTCAAGGTATATGCTTTCCAGGTCGTTCAGTTCCTTTTCAAAGGCTTCCCTGGATGAGATGGAAGACATATCCGGGTGATGAAAGGTATGATTTCCCACAATATGCCCCTCAGCTGCCATACGCTTTACCAGGTCGGGACTGGTTTTCATATAGTTCCCTACCAGGAAAAAGGCAGCCGGGGCATTATGCTTTTTTAAGGCGTCCAAAATGGGGACTGTATTTCCGTTTTCATAACCGGCATCAAAGGTAAGGTAGATCACCTTTTCGTCTGTTTCCCTCACATAGTGGGCGTTAAACTGTTTCAGCTCCTGGGGGCTGGCGTTTCCCTGAGGCATTTTACCCTCCTCCGGAAACCCCAGCCCCCAATTTTCCTGGGAGGAGGCGGGAAGGGCAGTACCGGCGGCGGAGGTTTCCAGACATCCTCCTACGGTCCAGGCAATCCCCTGTCCCGCGCAGAAGGAGAGGAAGAAAAGAAGAAGGGTGGCTGCTGCTTTTTTCATAAGACAGATCCTGCCTGCGAAATGGATTCCTTTCACTATATAGAAAAAAGCGGAGGAATATGCTTCCCATTATGGATACGGCAGACGTTTTCTAAAATATATCTAAAATTTCAATAATCTCACTCTATCTAAAAATGGAATTTTGTGGTAAACTTGAGATACCTTATAAATGTCAGAAAATAATGTCAAAAGGAAGGATATTTTAAAAAATCTGCTTTCTATACGGACTGGAGAAAAACAAGTCAGACAGAAACAACCAGCCGGGCAGGAATAACCAGCCAGGATAAAAGCAGAGGTTTGGGAATATCCTGCAGGAGGAGGTATAGCCGATGGAATCATTTGAGTTTTACACACCAACCAGGATGATCTTTGGAAAGGATACCCATTTGCAGGTGGGGAAGCTGGTAAAAGAGTATGGATTTCACAAAGTTCTTGTTCATTTTGGGGGAGCAAGTGCAAAGAAATCAGGGCTTTTGGACGCGGTGACAGGGGCTTTGGAGGCAGAACAGATCCCGTATGTGACTTTGGGAGGCGTACAGGCCAACCCTACTCTGTCTAAGGCAAAGGAGGGGATTTCCCTCTGCCTGAAGGAAGAGGTAGATATGATCCTGGCCGTAGGAGGCGGAAGCGTGATCGATTCCGCAAAATGCATTGCTGACGGCGTGGGAAACCCGGATGAGGAAGTATGGAACTATTTTATCCAGGGTAAGGCTCCTAAGAGAGCCCTTCCTGTAGGTGTGATCCTGACCCTGTCCGCTTCCGGCAGTGAGATGAGCGCTTCCTGTGTAATCACTAACGAGGAGAGCGGCTTAAAGAGAGGCTTTAACAGTGTTACCCACCGCCCCCTGTTTTCTATCTGCAATCCGGAGCTTACATACAGCGTCAGCCGGTATCAGACAGCCTGCGGAACCGTGGATATTATGATGCATACCATGGAACGGTATTTCAGCCCAACAAAGGATACCCTTCTTACAGACCGCATTGCAGAAGGGCTTTTAAAGACCGTGATCCATGCGGGCCGCATTGCGGATCAAGAGCCGGAAAACTATAACGCAAGGGCGGAGCTTATGTGGGCGGGAAGCCTTTCTCACAATGGCCTTACCGGTGCAGGCCGCAACTTTATGATGCAGGTCCATCAGCTGGAACATGAGCTTTCCGGTATGTATCCGGCTATTGCCCATGGAGCCGGCCTGGCAGCCTTATGGCCGTCCTGGGCCAGGTTTACCTGTCCCCATGACGCAGAGCGGTTTGCCAGGTATGGGGTAAATGTGTGGAATCTGGATATGGATTTTGAGAACCCCATGAATACTGCGTTGGCGGGGATCAGAGCCACAGAGGATTTCTTTGTAAGCCTTGGAATGCCTTCCTCCTTAAAGGAGCTGGGTGTGGAAAGAGAGAGGCTGGAGGAGATGGCGGTCAAGTGTACCAACATGGGAACACGCACCCTTCCCGGCATCTGCGTTTTGGGAAAAGAAGAAATGACTGAGATTTACCGGATGGCAATGGGGGAATAGGTGAAAGTGCCGGAAACAAGGAAGAAAGCCAAAGAAAGTAATATAGAAAAAATATATAAATAAAATAAAAAAAA